>Ga0187857_10003360_pt1 | contig 12937 bp, 12 predicted proteins | sample June2016WEW_8_10_FD_132984 | JGI IMG/M metagenome (GOLD analysis project Ga0187857, IMG submission 132984) | Peatland microbial communities from SPRUCE experiment site at the Marcell Experimental Forest, Minnesota, USA - June2016WEW_8_100 | ecosystem: Environmental > Terrestrial > Soil >...
ACCGGGTCACCGACCGGCAACGGTACCACCGTCACCGACTGGGGCTTGGCGACAACCCCGAACCTGGACGCCGGTTACGCCGTCCAGATTCGTGCCACCGCTGTCATGTCGAGCGGTCGCACATTCGTCGGCAAGAGCGCTTACAGAAACCTGTGGGGCGTTCAGCCAGCACCAACGCAGCCCAGCAACGCCGCGATCTTCGCCGCGTATGTTGCGCGTTTCGGCCCCTTGCCCGCATCCGGTCAGGTGGGCTTCCAGATGCGGTACGTTGACCCGGTCTCCGGTTTTGCCGGCACGCCGGTCAGCGTGCTGGTTGCTTTCACTCAGTCGAGTGCAGGCGTGTCCTTCAGCCTGTCGGGCGCTGCATGGGGCGGCACGCTCACCGCTGCCGGACTGGCCGCGACGTGCGTCATCACCCCCGGAGCCATCAACCCAGGCGGCTTTACCGGCGCGCTGTCCTACAGCGTCTCCGGTGTGCCGAGCGGCGCGGCGGGCGGCTTTGCAAACGACTCGAAGGCTGCGAACCTCACCAACACGCTGTACCTGAACAAGGTCGGCACGGTGACAGCTGGTACCTACAGCCTCACCGTCACCGCGTCATACGGCAGCTTCTCCGCCAGCGTGACGATCCCGATCACCCTCACCTAAACCACAATGCAGCTGACACCCACAATCCCGGCGAGTAGCGGCAAGCTCGCCGGGGTTGTGGCGACAAGAAGCCGCATCGGCGCTCAGTTCTTAGCCCGCGTGGCCAGGTCTCAGCCGCGTTCAGTCAGCCAGCAAAACGCCCGCGCCTTCACCGGAGGGCTTGCCGGTTACTGGCGTTTGCTCACCCCCGCCGAGCATGATTCGTGGTCACAACTCGCCGCAGCCGTTCCGGTGCGCGACGCTCTAGGCCAGGTCCAAACTCTGAGCGGCTACGCGCTCTATGTTGCTTGCAGCCGCCGCCTGCTCACCATCGGCATCACTCAGCGCCTGAGCGCCGCGCCTTGTGCACCTTCGCTGCCAGCGATTCACGGTTTCACAGCCACACCAACGTACAACGTACACAGTCACCCGATGCGCTTTTTGGGCTGGACTCTTAACCTCTCCGAGAACCTGCCTTGGGGTCCGTACGCAGTTCTCCGTGCTACAGCCTTCCACTCACCAGTCAAATCACACATTCGCGCCTCAGACCTTCGTGTGATCGACAGCTTCCCGGCCTACCGCACCAACACACGTGTTGATCTTGCAGAGTGGGAAGCAGTTTTCGGCTACGTTTTCCAAGGCGGAGTCGTGACGTTCTCTCTAAACCTCGTTGACCCGATCTCCGGTTTAGCCGGTCCGAGCGTCCGCGCCGCGCGCGAATTGACTTACACGCCCCCGCCCGCCTACCAGCCGCTTTTGATCGAAACCGAAGGCGAAGGAGCAGCCGAGCTTTGGGGCGAGACTATCGAGGTCGATGGTGAGTCGATCGCAGCTTCACAATAAAGACTGGAGGTTCATTAAAATGCTTCCACGCTTCGCTGTACCACCTTCCCCGGTTCGGGGTGTTGCACTCGCGATTGTCTTGGCAGTGGCCGGGGCGTACGCCAGCGCCCAGCTTGCAGGGACTATGAACCTCAACACCAACACCCCAGCCGCCCCGCTCGGATTCAAAAATGTGCATTGGCAGAATGACCGAGGCACCCCGGCCGTGAACGTGAGCGCCTACGTCACCTACCCGACTTATCAGGTGGCATGCCCGACCAGCGGCGATCTGAGCGGACCCGTAAATGCCGTGCTGGCCCTCTTCACATCCGGCAGTGGCGGCATCATCGACGCGCGAGCCTGCACCGCCGCGACCAGTTGGACCAACGGCCTCAACCTCAACTTTGCAAACACTGTTGTGCTGCTGCCCTGTGCTACCCTCACCGCGACTCAGACCTTCACCGTCACCGCAGGCACCCGCAACACTGTGATTCATGGTTGCGGGTACCAGGGCGGCTCCACTGCCAGCGGTACCACTGGCGGCACCGTGTGGCAGTTCCAGGGCAGCGGCCCCGCCTTCGCTGTCGGTGACCCGACCCACGCCGCCGATACGAAGGGCTTTTTGCTCGACAACATGAACATCAACACGGCAAACGCCAATAGCGCGAGCCAGGCGATTCACTTCTACCGGACCCAGGAAATCCGGCTCGACAATCTCTACTTAAACGGCGACGGCGGCGCTGGCCAAACCGCCATCACGTTGGATGGAACCGGCAACTACAGCGGCGGGACCTTCATCGACGTCGTAACCAGCCAATACAACACTGCATGGCTTCTCACCGGCCACCTGTCCGGCTCCGTTGTCGATGACTACGCCAACGCCAGCACTTTTATAAAGCCTCACATCGACTGCCCGACCAGTGGCGGATCCCCGGTCACAGGAACTTACGGCTTTAACATCATCGGCGGCGATGGGAACACGATCGTCGGCGGCGACGTGGAGGGATGCGACACTGTAATGCACCTTGCCTCAGCCGCGACCGCCAACACCGTAGTTGGTATGCGCATCGAGGTTTCCAACCATCAATACACCGCCGACTCTGGCAGTAGCTTTAACAGCGTAACGACCGGGGGAACCTTCGCTACTGGCCAACTCACCGACGCAGGATCCAGAAATAGCTTTAGAGACGCTTTCCACCACACCGACAACGGCATGGCTGGCGACTGGTACGCCAGCCAGCAAGACGCGACGGTCACTGACCACCAGCGACTCGGGACCGGAGCCGGAAACGAGCGCGGCAGACTCTCCGAAATCCAAACGGATTACGGCTACCGCTGGATAAGCGGCTACACAGACGCCGTGGCAGGTGAGCAGTTCTATGACGTGTACGACGTTCTAAACAGCGTCCACCGGCTCAGCATCGGGCAATACAACAGCGGTGTTGCGAACACAAATAATCAGACCGCCCTGAACTCCGCAGGCACCGGCGCGGTGATTCTGAACGGCAGCACGAACTCGGGCACAGGAGGCGTGATCGTCGGCAGCGGGGGTGCCAACCCCACGGTTGTCGCAAACATCGATGGGAACGGCGCGCAGACCCTCAATAGTTATTTGCGCTTCTACGCCTCCTCAGCCGAAGCATGGCGATTCAACTGCGCCAGCGCCTCAGCCTGCAACCTCGATTCTTGGACCACCGGCAGCGCCGTCCATCACATCCGAATGTACAACGGAGCAAGCACTGAAATCGACTCCGAGGGCACATCGGCCGTCACCGTCAATAACACGGCCTCGGGCGGAACGGGCGGCTTCACCGTCTACGGCGGCGGCGCGACCTACTACAACACCTCCATGTTTCACGTCGGATGGACCGGGAGCGGCGTTGGCATTTACCAGTTCCCCGGTGTCGCAGCTCCGAGCGGGCGGCGCTGCCTGGACGTGGATACCTCAGGCTGGCTTTATTACACGAGCTCCGATTGCGGCTCGGGCGGCGGCGGCGGCGGCGTAACGGAAGTGAAGGTCACGGCCCCGGCAGACTTCACGCTGTCCGGTTGCGACATCACGACGAGTGGCACCTGTGCCTTCACATGGGCAGCAACGGCCTCAGGTACTGCCCCGCTCTGGAATCAAAACACCTCCGGCAACGCGGCTACGGCCAACTATGCAACCACGGCGGGCGGGGCACCGCCAACCGGATCGTGCAGCGGCGACCTTTCGGGCACGGAGCCAGGTTGCAGCGTTGTGAAGGTGAACGGAGGCGCACCGCCCACGTCCGACAATGTAGGCGGATGGAATTCGAGCGGCCAGCCGGTCGCGGCCCCCAACACCTACGGATGCTTGGACGGGTTCGATCATCTTCCCTGCACCGTCTACGAGATGGGCCTAACCTCGCAGAGCGCAGTCACCGGCTCCTACGCGACAGCCTTCACCACATCCGCAGCCGGGTTCTATCGCATCCACGGCAACGTGTACGCCACCACGACGAGCACAACCTCTTACATCGTGAGCCTGCTGGTAAAACAAAGCCAGATCAGTAACGTGGCTTCGCACGGGCTAGCTGTCGCGTCCGCGACCATCGGCACCGGGGAAGGCTGGAACAACGGCCAACTGATTACTCAAAACCTCGCCAGCAGCACGGCGATCCAGTGGGAAACGACAGGTTCCGGCACGAACACGGGCGGCGTTTGGCGCATTGACCTCTCGGTCGAGCGAATAAAGTAAGCGAAGAGGCCCGCCGTGCTTTTCACCCCCACCAACAATCGAGTTCAGCGCAAAAGCAACAAGGGCGTAGTAGGCTCGTCGGGCGCGTCAGGCTCCTGGATGCGCCGCCTCTCCTTCCCCGTGCAGACCAACACCAAGGCTTCTAACAACTGGCGCGCGACCTTTCTAACCACCAAACAGAACTGGGCGGCCCTCGGGCCGGGCGGTAGCGGTTACGTTCTTGTGGGAGGATGGGACCCTCAATCTACATGGCTGCTTCAGAGCGAGAGCTACTTCGGCATCATCCAGCCGGGGCTAGTCGAAAACAACATTCGCTTGATGAGCGTTCTGAAAGGATGCGCCACGCCCGACGCATATTACACAATGGTGCAGGCCAACCGCGCCAGCCTGGGGCTCGACCCACTGCCCACGCCCACTCTTATATTCCCCGGTGGCCTTGCAACACTGGCCAACCCTTGCCCCACCTTCGCCTACCCAACCGGCATGAGCAGCACCACAGTCTATGACGACAGTTACACGGTGACGGGTTTCAGCCTCGTCTACAGATGGCTCGAGGACTGGGCTTATCCAATGGCCCACGAAGGCATTGCAAAAGCGGGCGTGTGGGAAGTGGTGGCCAGCGACGCGTACACCAGCAGCTACAGCCCGCCCGACCCGGCCAGCTGGTCACCTATTCTCTTTACCGGCCCCTACCTGCCCAACCCCTCTGACGTGCTGGCATCTTGGGTCGATGCATACGGCCCGTTGCCCAACTCCGGCAGCATCAAATTTCAACTCTGCTACATCGACCCGGACACCGGAGCCAGCGGCCCGGCGCTTTCATGCACCGCGGGATGGGAGAATGGAACGCTGAAAGGTTTCAACCGCGCCGGCTGGAGCGGTCCGCTTTACGGCTGGTATGCTGCCCCGGTTGGCTACACAGTTACGGCGCCGGGCAGCAACTCTTCCGCGTTCAGCGTCTATGGCCTCAACGGGTACGGCGGGTCGATTGCCTTCAAAATCGTGCGCGTGAAGTACGGCACCACCTTTGGCGGACTGGTCAACACCGCTTTACCAAAAGGAACGACGTTCAGCATCACGCCCAACCCGGCAATCATTCCGCCAGGGTCCGCCGTTCCGGTCGATTGCACTTTCGAGGCCACCAGCGAATCAGGCGCAGATGCATTTTGGGCGGAAATAAAGATCAGCGCCAACGACGGCCTCTCGACTCTCACTCAGAATCTTGTTTTAGAAGTTGCGGGCGTCACCAGCCCCCAGCCCGAAATCTACCCCATCTACTTTGACCCCGGCCACGCCAACCCGCACCCGGCCAGCCCAGGCACCGCCACCGTTGCCTACACCCTCTACAACTCCAACGCCGACGACATCGACGTGGTGATGCAGGCAGACTCCAATAATCCAGGCATCGGCCTTGAGTTCGATAAGATCACCTTCACCGTTCCAGGCGGCAGTTTCGCCAGCCCAGGTAGCGCGACTGTGAACCTCACCATCACCGTTCCAGCCGACACCGACACAGACGGCATTCAGATACAGGTTGCCGCCAACGCTGGGATTTATAGCGGCTCTGCAGGCGTGATGCTTTCCCTGTAGCCCGAACCAGGCGCATACTGAAAAGACTTTGAGGCTCCGCCATGGACTCTGAAAAGTTGACCCTGATCATATTCTTGCTCACCCAGGCGGGCGCGCTGATCTGGATCCTGAGCAAGCACTCCGCCGACATCGAGAATCTGAAAGGATGGCTCGCTCGCATCGACACCAGAGGCGACGCGAACGGTCGGAATATCGGAGTCCTTGAAGGCATCAACGACGAGCGCCACCAAGGCTAAGGGAGGCCCACCGTGTACACCGTCCACTACAGTAACCCCGAAACGCTCATCCCGCGCGACGTGCAAACGATCAATGCCGCCACCAAAACCATCGACATGGCGGCTTACGCCATGGTTGATCCTGAAATCATCGCGGCGGTCGTAGCCCGTACAGCGGCAGGCGTGGCCGTGCGTCTTTATCTCGACCGCACAGAGCTTGAGTCAGAGGCCAGGGGCGACGCGATGCTTTCCCACTCGCCACTACACAACATAGTCGCCACCCCGGCGATCAGCGTGAAGGTCAAAAACTCTTCCATTCTGATGCACCTGAAAAGCTATTGCGTGGACGGCATCACCCTGCGCGACGGCAGCGCCAATTTCAGCCCCGCAGGTGAAGAGGTCCAAGACAACAGCCTCACCATCACCGACGACCCCTACGCCGTGGCCCTCTTCGTGGCTAAGTTCGAGTCGATGTGGTCAAGGCCCGACAACCTCACCATCGCGGAGGCTGTGAGCCACACCCCGCAGAGCCTACGCACTCCCAGCCACAGGCAATAACCCGGCCCCAGGCCCCGCAGCCCTGCCAGCGCTGGCGATTTTGCCGTGCTACCCCAGCCCAGGATCCCCAGCGACGCGTCTACGGGCATTTGTGGGCCTTCTTTTTCGGCGTTTGAGATCCCGCGCGCCATTTTCTTGAAACTCACCGATCCGTGAACCGGGAACCAAAACAGTACCCCCCTCATGCTCCCCCTGAGGCTTGCCGGCGAGCGCAAGAACCAGGAACCCGGCACGAACCCCAGCGAGACGGCAGGCCGAAGGGGGACCGAACGCCTTTGCGCAGCAAAGAGAACCACCGTAGTAGTAGTAGTGCGAGGGGGTTTTCCGGAAACCTTCTAAAACCTGTATCCAAAACGGCAGTTGCCGCGTCCGATAACTCCCGTAAAGTGCGGGAGTACCTGTTGTATAACCAGCGGAAACCGGGTCTGATAATAGTTATTATGTTACGTGACATGGGTCACTCTCGCAGCTAAAACTATCGACATTTCAACAACATACACCGATAGCTGCTGTTTGGACCGGAATTGTCATGTGCAAAAGCTGTGGAAATTGTGTATAAAAGTTGTGGAGGGCCTGATTTTAATGTGGGAAAGGTCTGGATGGGTGGTATAAGCTATCAGTAACCTTGCAGAAGTCGCAAAAACTACCCACCAAAGAGGCTATCACCATGACTGAGGCGTTGCAAGAAGATTCTCCGCTCGTAGGCTTACCCAACCCAGCAGCAACCACCGCAAAAAAACACAAGGCACACACCACACCCTGCGAGTGCGGAAAGTCGATGTGCTTACTCAACCCGCCACTCTTCCACTGCCCAAAATGCCACGAGACGTACATGCTCCGCCAGCGCGGCTACCCGGTACGCTGCGGACGGTGCGGCTACAACATCACCCTCTGGCGCGCGCGAAACGGAATCTCCGACGTGACGCCGGCCTTCGCATAACGAGCGCGCCAGGTGAACCGCGACCCGCTCGACTTCATTCGACAGCTACGCGCTCAACTCAACCGCACCGACGCGGGGAATCGCCCGCAGTTAGGAGAAACACCTTGGAACACATCGCGCAAATCATCAGCAGCATCGACGAGCGCGCCCTATGGGCCGCGGCGGGATTCTTCGCTGGAGCCGCTATCGTCTTTGTTACGTGGCTCGTCACAGACCACAGAAAGGTCGGCTAACCTATGGCCACAATTAAAACCGACAAACGGCTCGCGGCCTTCCTCGATCTTATTGCGTTTTCAGAAGGCACAAGCAGCTCTCCAGCTACTCGCGCCGATGGCTACGACATCATCGTCAGCGGCATCGACGGCTCTCACACCTTCACCGATTACAGCGCCCACCCCTTCGCAAACGGGCGCGGCGCTATCCTCGTCAGAGCAGGTAAAGCCGCGATCGTGACTTCCGCGCCGACTTTGTCAGGCCAAGCTCCACACATCATCAAACCGGCCGTGCCTGAGATCGAATCGACCGCTAGCGGCCGTTACCAGATCACGCTGCCCACATGGCGAGATCTGTGCAGCGGGTCGAAGCTTTCCACTTTCGACCCAACCAGCCAGGATGTAGCAGGGCTGATGCTCATTCAGCGCCGACAAGCTACAGAACTCATTCTGAGCAGCAGAATCGCAGCTGCGATCTACGCTTGCCGCGAAGAGTGGGCGAGCTTCCCCGGAGGCCCGTACGACCAACCTCAGAAGTCGCAAGACAACCTCGTGCAGTGCTACATTTCATTGCTCGACGCGCAGGCGGGGTGAAACCTTGACCAACAAAGAGAAGACCAAAAAAAAATACCGCGCCGCCTTCATGGACTTCTATCCGAACCTTGCGCGCGAGAAGCTGCCTTGCTGGTTCATTCGCTCGACCCAGCACGGAAGCCCCATCTCTGATGTTTGCCCCACGCAAAAGGCCGCGTGGGCAAGTGCGGCCCAGAAAATCGCCGTAGCCGTAGAAAACAAAAAGGGGCCTTACTCCGAAGTACCCAACCAGCTACTATTACCTCTCGCTTAAAGGAGCGTGAAACGTGAACAACAAATTGGAAGCAACACTCGAAACAATCGGGCGGGCTTTCGTCGACATCTTCAAGGACGTCGACAAAGTCGCGCGCGCTGCCGAGCCGTTCGTCGACATCGCCTTCCCTGCACTCGCGCCGGTCTACAATGCGTCGGCCAACGGAGCCGACGCCGCGATCACGGCAGCCAAAAACGCTGTGAGCTCCACCAACACCGACTCTGAAAACCTTCTCGCTATCGCTATCGCTGTTGAGCCTGTCCTGGCGAAGTTCGCCGCGGATGCGGGTCTCAGCGCACCGAAGACAGGAGTGGTCATTCAGTACGCGGATGTGCTGCAAAAAGTGCTGGCAGCGCTTTAGCAGTTCGCGCCGGGCCAGTCCCCAGACTGCATTTACAGCCCGACGCAACCAGGGCGCGGAGACGCGGCAAACAATGGCGCCGCCGCCCCGCGCCCTGCGTTTTGAAGTGCGCCGTCTTAATTGTTCATGGAAAGGAGTAGCGGAGTTTTGCCAGAGCAACCGGGGCTGGGTCTCACAACCCGGCCCCGGCAGAATCGCTACAAACCATGACTCGACTCTACACGCTTACGAGACACGCCACGCGACCCGCACCAACAAAAGCAACACCGGCCCGAAGGAGCCGGCACGCCATGACGAAAAGATCAGTACCGCGCCGGATGCGCGACAAAACGAACCGACTCAGCAAAAAGCAGCTTGCAGCCGCCGCGCGCATCTACAGCGCCCAGGCGATTGACAACAGCCCGCAGATCGACTCCGCCATGCTGGCCGATGTGATGGAGGACGTGTCCGCACTCAACCTCATCAACCTTTCAAAAGAGATGAGCAGCCTGCCCGGCACACTGCCACTGCTCCAGAAGCTCGAAAGCAAACACAAGGGCAGCTACTACCCTATGGGCGAAGAAATGGCCGTAGCTTTCGAGACCGGACGGCGCTACATGCTTCTGCAGATCCTCCAGCTACTCCACGAAGAGGTTGAAGTCCTGCCCAACAAACCAGTCAAGAGCCACACCGGCCCCATCCTCGAAGCGTGAACCTATGGCGAGACTCATCCTCACCGAAGCAGAGCGCGACCGGCTGGCCGCGCTCTGTGAGGCCGCTGCCGATTACCTGTACAACGGAACCGAAGAGATGCTGCGCACGTTGCGCGAAAGTAACGCCGACGACTTCTATAGCTACTCCGACCTCTCCGAACGACTGACCGAACTCGAATACCCACCGCAACACCCGATGCGGCTCAACTGGTAGCCATGACCACGAAGCCACGCCCACACAAGCCACGCGCCGCGAAACTAACCCGAGACGAACTCGCGGAGATGCGCGCCCACCTGGACACTCCACTCGCCCGGCCCCGGCCCTGGCTCAAAGATTGCAATCGAGACCCCCGACTCGCCGCGATCTTGCGCGCCCAGGCCGAACGGGCGACGCTCTGCCGGTGATTCCGGGTTTTTTTTTAATTAATACAGAGTAGTAAGAAAGTGACCGAACGCTGCCCCACTAAAAATCTTGTTTAGCCAGCCTTAGATAAAAGGACCACCCCAGCCTGATGCAGCGACGGAGCAACCACGCCGCCAGGAAAAAACACAGCAATGCGCGGCCCCCACGCCGAGCCATGGACAGGACGAAGCCCAGCGCCGAGCGAAAAACTCAAACCGGTGCGCTCCCTCGCAGTGTCCGTGGTTCGCTGCCTCGCCAGCGGGGGACGGGTTCAGGGCGCTTAGCGCCCTTCCACCCGTCCCCCTTGGCTCCGGCGCTCACCGTCGCGCGGCGCGGACGGGAGAAAGGCCCCCCGCCGCCCCGCGCCGCGGTGGGCGAGCAGTTGTGCAACATTTGCTCATGCAAGGGCGGTCGCCTGAAAGGCGGGATTCGTGCCTGTTTGCTTGCTCATTTGCGCCGCTATTCGCGGGGCAGCTTCACGCCGCTCAAAGCTATGAACCGCGCGCTTCGCCGGGTGCCCGGCTCGCGCGCGCCGGGGAGGGGGGGGTGGGCGCGGTCCTTCGCCTGCCCGCTGCGCTTCGCCGTGCTCGTCTCGCAGAGGCTCGTCTGCGCGCGGCGGCTCGCGGGTCCTGGCGTGGCCCCCGCGCCCCCTTCCCCCCTCCCCGGTCCCTTCCCCCCTCCCCGCCTCCGCGCGGCTCGCGGGCGCTCGCTTGCGCGCTCCGGCTAGCGGGCTTTTTGTCAGACGCGCCGCTCGCGTTGCTCGCGCGCGTCGTACGAGGGGCTTCGCCCCTCGTGCTCCCCCTGTTCGCGTCCACGAGTGCCTCGTGGACGCTCACGGGGCGGTGCGCCGTTCGCGCACCGCTGATTCGTCGGGGGGGCTACTCGCCCCCCCGAAACCCCCCGCATTTTCGCCGCATCCAGCAGCTGGCCTCGTGCGGCTTTCTCAAGTGTGTAGCACGGCTGTCAAGGGCGCTGCACCGCCCACCGAGCCATCATCGGAGCCGTGGAAGGCGGCTACGCGTCGCTCCGCGACTCGCTAGCGCTCGCCCTTGACAGCCGTGCGCTCCTGTTTGTGCAGCCGCACTTCGGCTGCAGAGGAGGTAGGAAGATGTTGAAGTCAACGCACCGTCGTAGCTTGTTCTTTGCTCGCAAAATGTGGCATCCCGAGATGAGCGCTTACGCTTACGAGTATGCCGTCAAGATGAGACCCTGGCACCGCGATCACACGAAACTTTTACGGGTCGCGGCAATCGCGTTTCTGGTTGCTCTGGTCTTCGGAATCGAATCGACAACGCGCGCCCAGCAGCTTTATCACCCACCGGCTGCACCGCCACCGACACAGATGCATGATACGGGTGAGCGCGGCGACCCGCTGACTCGCGCATGGAAGAAAGTGCACAAGCCGGCGATCAAGAAGGCAAGGGCGGTGCCTGTTAAGGTCTGCACCGATTACGAAGTGCCCGACCCGCCAGCGATGTGCTCACCGGATGGGCCTTGCGATTACAGCGTTCAGGAAGGCCGATGCACCAAATGGAATTGAGCGCTCCACCTGCCGGGGGGCTTCGTGCTCCCCGGCTTTTTTTATCCGCTCTGCTTTCCCCCGCGCATCACCCGCACACCAAAAACACGGCGCGCTCGCGCGCGCCGGGGGTGTGGCTGCTACTTGTCCTTATACTCCTATACCAACTACACACTATCTTCTCTGTGAGCGCATCAAACGCGCTCCTGGCTGGGCTGTGGAACCGTGCCCGACACTCCACGCTGCCCGGTTGGCCGATTCTACGCCGGGTGTCAAGGGCGCTCCGCGTGGCGTGGCCACTCACTGCGTTCACCCTGGACTACCCGGCAATCGGCCATCTATCCGGGCAGCTTATGTTCTCCCGAATTAGGAAAAGATGGGTCCCTGCTCTGGCCCGTTCAGCCGCCCCCCTGATGCTCATAGAACAATCTTGCTGTCCGCTGAAAACTTTAATTCCGCTATTTATTTGACCCTCACCACCGCATGGCGTAGACCTCAAACGGCGTAGTGGCAATCGGGGTTTCAGAACAAGGTATTAGTCGCAGACAAACTCCCAGCCGCCGAGTCGGGTAAACCGTACACCCACAACTCCCCCACAGCATTCCTAGACCACAACACCCTAAAAAAACCGGAGTTGAGCTATAATTCCCTTAGCCGAGCCCGCGGCCTGCCACAGGCCAGCTTGCCGCCGACCGGGACCGTCGAGAGACGGGCCCGGCGTCCGGCACGGCACCAGGGAGAACCGGCACCATGAAATACATCGGACTTCTGTCCTCAGCCGCCAGTGGAAAGCTCGGCGGCATCGTTGCATCCCACAACCGGGGCGGTACGTACTTCCGCCATCACGCCATCGGAACCCAGCCCCGCACTCCAGCGCAAAAGCTGGTGCGAAACCAGCTACAGGCGTTTAGCGCCGCGTTCAAGTCATTGACCGCCGCTCAAGTCGCCGGATGGAACGCCCTGGGCGCTACCGTGTCGCTGAAAAGCAAACTCGGTACGACCTACCACCCCACCGGCCAGCAGCTGTTCGTCAGCTGCAACAAGCACCTCGCCAACGTGGGCATCACGGTCCAGTTGTCGGATGCTCCGACGATCCCCTCCATCCCCGGCATGACCACGTTCACCGGGTCACCGACCGGCAACGGTACCACCGTCACCGACTGGGGCTTGGCGACAACCCCGAACCTGGACGCCGGTTACGCCGTCCAGATTCGTGCCACCGCTGCCATGTCGAGCGGCCGTACCTTTGTCGGAAAGAGTGCGTACCGGAACATTTGGGGCGTTCAGCCTGCGCCCACACAGCCCGACAACGCCGCCATCTTCGCGGCCTACGTTGCCCGCTTCGGCCCCTTGCCCGCATCCGGTCAGGTGGGCTTCCAAATGCGGTACGTTGACCCGGTCTCCGGTTTTGCCGGCACGCCGGTCAGCGTGC
>Ga0187857_10003361_pt1 | contig 12932 bp, 13 predicted proteins | sample June2016WEW_8_10_FD_132984 | JGI IMG/M metagenome (GOLD analysis project Ga0187857, IMG submission 132984) | Peatland microbial communities from SPRUCE experiment site at the Marcell Experimental Forest, Minnesota, USA - June2016WEW_8_100 | ecosystem: Environmental > Terrestrial > Soil >...
CGGGGTGCTGCGTGCTTGCGGCCGGACGGCGGGTGGATTCACTCGGGGCAAATTTTCCCACCATGGCCATCAGCAAAAGCAAGGTCGTCCACCACTACTACATCCTGCCGTGCTGTCTGCTGCTGCTGAACCTCGTCAACAGCATCATCAGCTACAAGGCGGGGATCATCGCGGATCCGTTGCTGCGCACGACGGTGGTCATGCTGCTGGTGCTGTTTGGCAGCTCGCTGACGGCGTTTGTCGTCGCGCCGGCCCTGGCAGCCATCGTGTGGTGGGTGCACCAATCGAGCCGCCAGAATGCGGGTGAACTCGGCGAGATGTTTTTCTTCCTGGCGCTGGGCGCCGTCGTGTTCTGGCTTTACTACCGGCTGAGTCTCCACGGCACCGCGGCCATCGTGCCGCCGATGTGGCGGAACTGACGCGCGGCGGTCTTTTGCAGGAGGTCGCAGAGAGCGCAGAGAAAAACTCTCTGCTTCCTCGTGAAGCATCAGCCCGCTCTGGGCCGGAATGCCTTCATCACCGCTTCCTTGGTCTCGAGGCGCGGGCCGCCGATGAGGTCAAGGCAGTAGGGGATCGCGGGAAACACGGCCTCGAGGTTCTCGCGGATGGCCTTGGGCCGGCCGGGGAGGTTGACGATGAGCGTTTTCCCCCGGATGCCGGCGGTCTGGCGCGAGAGAATGGCGGTGGGCACGTACTTGAGCGACGCGGTGCGCATCAGTTCGCCGAATCCCGGCAGCAGTTTCTGGCACACGGCAACCGTGGCCTCGGGGGTCACGTCGCGCGGCGACGGACCCGTGCCGCCAGTCGTCACCACGAGACCGCAGCCCGCCTCGTCGGCCATGCGGCGCAGCTCGGCCTCGATGACCGGCTGCTCGTCGGGCACGACCTTGTAATCCACCTCGAACGGCGTGACGAGCCACTCGCGCAGGAGCGCAAGGGCGGCCTGGCCAGGCGTGTCCTTGTAAACGCCGGCGGCGGCACGGTCGGAGACGTTGATGACGCCGATTCTGATCATGGAGTCAGCTTAACCACGAAGGACACGAAGCGCACGAAGAGATTTCACGAGCTTTGCCTTGGGCTTCGTGACCTTCGCGATCTTCGTGGTGAAATCAGTACCAGGCTGCCCGGATATTTTCCGGACTGCGCCCTTGGGCGCGCAGCGTGCGCAGGCTGAGCGCATCGTGGCGCTTGGCGAGCCTCACCCCCTGTTCATCGGTCAGCAACGGGCAGTGATAGAACGACGGCGGCGTCAGCCTAAGCGCGCGGTAGAGCAGCAACTGGCGGAACGTCGACAGCAGCAGGTCGGCGCCGCGCACGATCTCGCTGATGCGCATCGCGGCATCATCGACCACGCAGGCAAACTGGTAGGCGGGTGTGTCGTCCTTGCGCCAGACGAGGAAATCGCCGAAGTGCACGCCGGCCGTGGCGGACTGCGCCCCGTAGTGGCCGTCCGTGAATGTCAGCGTCGCGCCGTCGGGCACGCGAAAGCGCCAGTTGGCCCGGCCTTCGCCAAGGCTGCGGCGGGTCGGTGCCCCGGGCTTGCTATTTTCGGGGCGACAGGTTCCCGGGTAGATCGGCTCGTCGGGCGTCCAGGCTTCCCCGGGCGGGGCCTCGTGCGGTGCGCCGGCCGCCTCCTGCACGTCGCGGCGCGAGCAGGTGCAGGGATAGATGGCGCCGGCGGCGCGCAGTTGCTCGAAGGCGGCGAGATAATGGTCGCGTCGCTGGCTCTGGTGGTAGGGCCCGAACGGACCGCCAACATCGGGCCCCTCCTGCCAGATCAAGCCGAACCATCGCAGATCCTCCAGCATCGCCGCCGCGAAGTCGGCCCGCACTCGCGCCGGATCGAGATCCTCATTGCGCAGCACCAGCGCGCCGCCGGCCGAGCGGGCGCGTTGCTGCGCCGTCCAGAACGTCCGCGCATGGCCCAGATGCAGGTAGCCGGTGGGGGAGGGCGCGAGCCGGCCGCGATAACTGGAGGCAGATGAAGCCACGGATGGGACGGATACACGCGGATGGGGCGCAGGTGAACAAACTATTTCGACTTTAATCCGCGCCCATCTGTGTCATCCGTGGTTAAGACCATGCTCAGATTGATCTGCGTCTATTGTTCCTCCAGCGACCGCCTCGACGACAAGTACTACGGGGAGGCGGCGCGCTTCGGCCGGCAGCTCGTCACGCACGGCTGGGGACTCGTCTACGGCGGCGGCAACCGCGGCGCCATGGGCGTGCTGGGCCGCGCGGTGAAGGAGGCGGACGGTTACGTCGTCGGCATCATTCCCGAGTTCATGAAATCCCGCGAGCTGGCCTTCGCCGGGGCCGACGAACTCATCACCGTCGGCACCATGCGCGAGCGCAAGCAGCTCATGGCGGAGCGCGCTGACGGCTTCGTCACGCTGCCCGGGGGCATCGGCACGCTGGAGGAATTCGTCGAGATCCTGACGCACCGCTACCTCAACCTCGTGCACAAGCCGACGATCCTCGTGAACCAGGACGGCTTCTACGACGACCTGCTGCGCTTCTTCGAGCGCATGACGCGCGAGCGCTTCAAGTCGCCCGGCCTGCACGACCTTTTCACCGTGGCCGGCACCATCGACGAGGTCTGGCAGCACCTGCAGAATCCGAAGCCCTTCACCGCCGACGCACTCTGGCGCAAGCCTGAGGCGTCGCAGTGACGGGATCTCTCCTCGATGGGACCAAGGCATGACAATGTCGCAGGACCGTCTCCCTTCTCTCGATGGGGAACATGTCAACTATTAGTTGACATTCATACGGGGATCGGGGCGAAGAACCTCCGGTCGAGATGATCAGCAACGGCAGAGCAACCCCGGCTTTCTTGGCCGCTCGCTGAGGCCATGCACCGCACCGCCGTCCTCCGCCTGCTGCGCGCCCATCAACCGGGCGCCACCGATCCACGCGAGGCGGCCATGACCGCCGAAATCATCCGCTTCGTGGAAGAGCACACCGACTGCCTGCTGCGCACCTGCGTACCGGGACACCTCACCGGCTCGGCGTGGATCGTGGACGCGCTGCGGCGCCGCGTGCTGCTCGCGCACCACCGCAAGCTCGACAAGTGGCTGCAGCCCGGCGGCCACGCCGACGGCGATCCGGATTTGCTGGCGGTGGCGCTGCGCGAGGCGCGCGAGGAGACGGGCCTCACGCGGCTGAAGCCGGTGTCAACGGAGGTGTTCGACGTCGACCGCCACTGGATACCACCGCGCGGCGACACGCCCGGGCACTGGCATCTCGACCTGCGCTTCCTCGTCGAGGCTGACCCGGAGGAGGAGCTGATCGTCAGCGACGAGTCACACGACGTGCTGTGGGTGGATCTCGCCCGCGTCGCCGCCCTCAATCCCGAGGAGTCCATGCTCCGCATGATGCGGAAAACCGTCAGCAAGGTGTAAGGTTTAAGGGGTAAGGCGTAAGCGGGAAGTCTGGCGGGCCGTGATCGAAGCAGCGGCACTCAATCTGAGCCTCACTGGCCCGCTTCCCTTTGCGGCGAGTGCTTGCGCTTGCCGCCCATCACCTCTCGCCCATGGCCCATCGCCCACGTCACCGATACAGCCAGACGATGTCTTCCTGGCGGACCCAGCCGGTCTGGCCGTTGGGGAAGTCGAGGCGTACCCAGCCGAGGAAAGTCTTGTCCACCACGGCGAGCGAGCCGGCGGGCAGCGAGGAGGTCTTCTGCTGCGTATCGGCCTCGGTGGGGATCGAGCGCAGCAGCACCTGATGCCAGGCGATCGCGGCGCGCGAATCAGCGGTATCGCCGTAGAAATGGAGCGAGGTCAACGCTGCGAGCATCAACACAACCGCGACGCCCACGACCGCGAGCGCTGCCCGCCGCATCCAGCCGCTGGCGGTGCCGCGGTAGGCGCGCAGCAGAAGCAGCAGCAGGCCGGCGGCCAGCACCACGCCCGCCACCATGAGCAGCCACTGCCATTCGGCGGGCGAGGCCAGCCGCGCCACCAGGTGCGGACCGGAGGCCTGCGCGAACTCACCGAGTCCGGGCGGCGTGTAGCCGGCGCGCTCGTAGCCGAGCGCGAGATGCCAGCGCACCGAGTCGTCGCGCGGATTGAGCAGGAACGCCGAGGTCCACTGGGCCGCGGCCTCGGGCCAGTGGCCCTGCTGGGCCAGCGCGAGGGCGAGATTATGGCGGGCCACCCAGTCGGTGGGCGTGCGGGTGAGCGCAATGCGCCAGGCCTGCTCGGCGGTGGCGAACTCGCCCGCGTTGTAGGCCGCCAGGGGACTGGCGTAGTAGTTCAAGGTTCGAGGCGCGTCCGCCGCGATGGCGGATACCGGATACCGGATACCGGCAAGCAGGATCAGGACAACCGCGGTCGTGACAATCTTTCCGGTATCCGGTTTCCGGGTTCCGGTTTCAGACCCGCCGAACCACGGCAGGAGACTGCGCGGCTGGAACAGCGAGGACGGACGCCAGCCCGGCACGCGGGTGGCTTCGAGCGCGGCTGCGGCGCGCACCAGCCAGTCGTCGGGCAGGGTGGTGGCGGGACCGTAGAGAACGCGATCAGCCTCGGCCCATAACGTGGCCCAAGCGCTTTGGGTCGAAGGTCGAGGGTCGAAGGTCGAAAGAGGAAGGTTCGCCAGCATGGCCGGAATCGGCGCGGCGTGGGCAATGCCGAGGAGCGTGGCGGCGTCGCGCTGCCAGGCGTACAGCGCTTGAAAGCGGGCGGCCGCGTTGGTGGCGCCGCGGAGGAAGGCCAGCGTTTGCACGAGGCGCGCGCGGGCCTCGCGCCGGGAACGCAGCGGGTCGGTCCGCCAGGAGCGCAGCGCGGCCAGGACCAGCCACGCGGGCAGGAGCCAGAGGACGGAGGCTGGAAGACCGAGATACAGGGCGAGACTGGAGAGCGGCACCAATCCCGTGCCCGCGCCGGACAGCGGGTCGCGCGGAATGGCGGCGGGCGCGGCGGGCGGAGCCGGCAACTGCGGCGTGTAGGCGGTGGTTCGCGGCGCCGGTGGTGCGGCGCTGGTCGGTGCCGGCGGCGTGAACAGCGGCCGGTTTCCCGGTTCAACGGCCCCCGGTGGAGTGATGGTCACCGACACAGACTCAGTTTGCACGGTCTGGTAGGCGCCGCTGCGCGGGTCGAAATAGGAATAACTCACGGGGCCGAGCGTATAGGTGCCGGGCTGGGTGGGGATGAGGACGGCGTCCTCGGTGAGCGTGCCGTCGAAAAGTTTGCCCTCGGCCGGGGTGCGCTTGGCCTGCGGCTGCAGGACCTTGAAATCCTTCGAGACCTCGCGCGCCGGGAGCCCGTGGATGTCGGGCCAGTTGCCGGTGCCGCCGAGTTCGAGCGTCCACGTGATCGGTTCACCGACGGCCACGGAAGTCGGCACAACCTTCGAGGTGAAGGTGAACTGGCCGACCGCGCCGCCGAAGTCCGCGGGCGCGCCGTCGGGCAGTGGCTTGATGGTGAGCGCCGGCTCGTTGCTGGTGACGGTGTGCTGTACCATCTCGGGCGCGGAGAAGGGGAACGAGAGCAGGTTGCCGCTCGTGTTGACGACGAGCACGACCTCCTGCGAAGCGGCGGGAATCTTGTAGTTGCCCGGCGTGGCGATGTAGCCGCGGGTCTTGTAGATGAGGCCGACGCGCGGCTCGCCGCTGGTGGTCGTCTCGAACTGCTCGGGCTGGCCCCAGTCCTCGACCGTGAGCGGCGCCGGTTTCCACACGACGGGGCCCGGCGGGCGGGGGCGGAAGCGCTGCGCGATGTCCAGCGTGTAGGTGACGGGGAAAACTTCGCCCGCCCAGAACGCGCCGCCGGCGGGGGTGAGCTTCGCGATGACGGCCATCTCAAGCGGAATGGCACTCTGGCCGACGGTGGCGTTACCGATGGCGAAGGTCGCGGCGGCGACATGCTTGGTACCTTTGTCGGTCTCGACATCGAACGCGGGGATGCTCGCCTCGGGCCGCTTGGTGGGGCGCACGGCGTAGTTCAGCATGGCCCGCCGGGTGACGTTCATGTTCTCCATCGAGAACGTTGAACCGTTGCCGGTGTACTGCATCTCCAGGCCGTTGACGGACGGAATCTTCGGGTCGCCGTCTGGCTGGCAGTTTTCAAAGACCAGCTGGAGTTGACTGACCTGATTGTAAGCGAGCGAGCCGGCGCCGGGCTCCCAATAAACGCGCTGGGCAAGCGCGTCGCCGGATGCCAGCGCCAGCAGGAGCGCAAACGTGAGGAGGGGACGGGACATGAGCGGCTTCACCAGTCGCGGCCTTTCTTGGGGGTGGGTTGGTAGTGCCGGCTGTCGAGCATTTGGAAAAGCTGGGCGGGCGAATCCTGGTTGCGGAGCTGGTCAAGCTTCTGGATGGGCATTGCCAGCGACGGATCGGACTTGATCTCCTTCGGTTGCTGCGGCTGTCCGCCGATTTTCTGGGTCTCGCCGGTGTTGGCCTTCGGCGGCGGGGGCGGCGGATTTTGCGTCTGCTGCTGTTCAGACTGTGGCTGTTCCTGCGCGCCGCCGCCGGAGCTTTGCTGCTGTTGCTCCTTTTGTTGCTGGTCCTGCTTGGGTTGTTGCTGCGGCTGTTGCTGGGGAGGCGGCTCGGGGGGCTTCTTGAGCAGTTCCTCAAGGTCATTGCGGAGCCGGCTCCAATCGGCCGCCTTCGCATCGAGCTTTTCACCGGCGTCGACCCCCGCTTGGGCGTCGCGCACCGGACCGGGCGTCACCGCCTGCCCGGCACCCAGCAGCCGCCGTCCCCACGTGATAGTCTCCTGCGCCAGGGTGGCGAAGTCGCCGGCGGAGAGCTCCGGCTGCGCGGAGAGGCGTTCGACGAGACCGCTGAGCGGCGCGGCGTAGGCCGAGGTGTCCTCAGCGGCGAAACCGGAAACCTGAAACCGGAAACCGGATAGAAATAACAGCGCGATCGTCGCCGCGGTGACGAGTTGCTTTCCGGCATCCGGTATCCGCTTTCCGGTATCGGCTGCCAGCGGCAGGCTGCGCACGCGCGGCCGCACCGGGAATTCGCGCCAGAGGCTGAGCAGCAGGCAGAGCAGCGGGCGCCAGCGCCCACTGGAAGCGTTCCAGCTGCCGCACCTGGATGCGCTCCTTGAACTCGCCGCGGCGGCCGGCCTCGACCGTCTGTTTGAGCAGCGCGCCGAGGTCAACCCACGCGCTGGCGTCGGTGTACACGCCGTTGGTGGCCGAGGCGAGCTCCTGCAGCGTGGAGCTGTTGAGCTTGGAAAGCACGACGGCGCCGCGTTCGTCCTTCACGTAGCCGCCCGACTCGTCGGGGATGAACGCGCCTTGCGCGGTGCCGACGCCGAGGCCGATCACACGGATGTTTTTCTTGCGCAAGTCATCGACGAAGTCCCGCCAGGTGTCGGTCTGGCTCTCGCCGTCGCTCAGGATGATCAGGTAGCGGTCGGCCGTGCCGCCGGCGCTGAAGGCGTCAAGCACCGCGCGCAGCATCGCCTCGTAATCCGTGCCGCCCACCGGCATGAACGCCGGATTGAGCGCGGGCAGAAACTCGTTGAGCACCTCGTAGTCCGCGCTCATGGGCACCTGGAGGAAGGCCGTGCCGGCGAACACCACCAGGCCGACGCGCTCGCCGCGCAGCCCGTCGAGGAGGCCCTGGATCAGCAGCCGCGCACGCTCGAGCCGCGAGGGCCGCACGTCGGGCGCCAGCATGCTGCGCGAGAGATCGAGGGCGATGACGATCTCGCGCGACTGGTCGAACACCGGCTCCTCCACGCGGCCCCATTGCGGCCGGGCGAGGGCCACGACGCCGAACGCGAGACCGAGCCAGAGCAGCAACCGCCCGCGCGTGGTGTGGTGGCCGTTGCCGACCGTCGCGTGCCGGGCGCCCGCCCAGGCCCGGAGAATCTTCGGCCAGCTGCGGGCCGACTCCCCGTTGCCGCGGCGAACCGCATCCAATATCGCCAGGATGACCACGGGCACGAGCAACCAAAGGAGATGGGGCCAGTAAAAGATCATGGGAGCGACGGCCCGGTGATGAACGGCGAGTGGACGGACTCAGGACGACGCCACAGGGTGGTCCAGGCAAGGATGAGTCCGGCGAGCAGCAGACCGGCGAGGCCGGGCACGGCGAACCACGGGAAGAGTTCGGTCGTGATGAGATAGGATTTGGCCTCGAACTCGATCTTCTGGGCGCGGTCGATCGACTTGAAAGCCGACTCAATGGTGTCGGCGTCGCGGGCGCGGAAAAACCGGCCCCCCGTTTGATTGGAGATGGTGGTCAGCGCGTTCTCGTCGAGGTCGGCGAGGATTTGCGTGTAGGTGATGGTCCGGCCGTGTTCGTCGCGCACGGGCAGGAAGGTGTAGCCGTCCTTGCCCGCGCCGATGGTGTAGACGGGAATGCCGCGGGCGCGGGCGATGTCGGCGGCCTGCATCGGCGTCAGCACGCCCGAGTTGTTGGAGCCGTCGGTGAGCAGGACGACAAACGCGCCCTTGCGGCGGTTGCCCTCCTCGCGCCCCGCCTGCTCGAGGCGCGTCAGCGCAACGCCGAGTCCGTCGCCGATGGCGGTGTGGTCGGCGTCGATCACACCGATCTCGAGGCGGTCGAGCTGGCGGGCGAGCCAGGCGTGGTCGAAGGTGAGCGGCGAGAGCGTGTACGCGTTGGTGGCGAACACCACGATGCCGATGCGGTCGTTGGGCCGGTTCTCGATGAATGCCCGGATGACCGGCTTGATAACCTGCAGGCGGTTGGGGCCCTCGCCCGGCCGGTGGTTGTCTTCGGCCAGCATGCTGCCCGAAAGGTCGATCGCGAGCATCAGGTCGTAACCCTGCTGATGCACCTCGCGCTTGTCGTCGATGCGCTGCGGCCGCGCCAGCGCCAGCACAAGCAGCACGAGTCCGGCGACGCCCATGCCGGTCGGCAGTCGCGACACCGCCACGAGCGACGGCCGGTACCACGCGGCGGCGAACGGGACCACGAGCGCCGGCACGCCGCGCCGGCCGCGCAGCCAGGCCAGGATGGGAATCACGGCCAGGGCCAGCAACCACCAGGGATCGTGCAGCGTGTAGTTGTCGTAGCTCATGTCGAAAATGCCAAAGGCCAAAGGCCAGAATCCAAATTAAAACCGAGGCGGTGCGCCGGAGACGGAACCATGGTTTGGAGTCTGGACATTGGAGTTTGGGATTTATCCCCGGGAGCGGGTTCTCATCCGGGCGTGGAAGAATCGCACCAGCGCCTCCAGCCGCGGCTCCCGGGTGCTGACGATGAGGCGGCTGAGGGAGTCGGGAAACAGGTCGCGAAAGGCGTCCTCCCGGCGTTTCACCCATTCGGCGTGACCGGCGCGCTGGGCCGCCGTGCCGTCGAGCGTGACCAGGCGGCGGGCCAGCGGATCGTAGGCGATCAGCGTGTCACCGGTCGGAAGGACGCGCTCCCAGGGATCGTCGACGCGGAAACCCATGGTCTGGTAGCGGCGCTGCAGCACGCCCCAGCCTTCGGGCGCCTCGCGGGGGGGAAAGTCGGAGAGCCAGATGAGAATGCTGTGTTTCGGCGCCGCGCGGGCGAGGAGCTGCCAGGGTATTTCGGATTTCGGATACGTGATACCGGAAAGTTGATCAGCAGGCTCCTTCTTTCCGGTTTCCGGTATCCGCTCTCCGGTTTCCTGCAGCGCCGGCGGCGGCGTGCCGAGCAGGGTGGAGGCGGCGTGCAGGATTTGGCCGCGGCCACGCACTGATTCCTTCACATGATAGCCGTCGGGCGCGGCGTAGACGTAGCCCACCCGGTCGCGGTTGACGGCGCCCAGCAGCATCACCAGTCCCGCCAGCTCCAGCAGCGCTTCGCGCTTGGACTGGGTATAGGAACCGAATTGCAGGCTGGGGGAATCCTCGAACACGAGCAGCAGCGTAACCTCGCGCTCCTCGACGAACTTCTTGCGGTAGGGTTCGCCGAGGCGGGCGGTGACGTTCCAGTCGATGTCGCGCACATCGTCGCCGAACTCGTATTTCACGACCTGGTCGAACTCCATGCCGCGCCCGCGGAAGGCCGAGCGATATTCACCGCTGAGCACATTCACGACGGCGTGCCGCACGCGCCACTCCAGCCGGCGCAGCAGGGCCAGCTGGGATTGCGGACTGGCGTTGGTGGTTTCTGGAGTGGTGGCTTTCACGCGGACGATTGCGGTCAGACCGGCGGCACGATGGCGGGCATGAGCGTGGCGCCCGGAAGGGCGGGGGCTGGCGTCATACCGCCGGCACCGGGGTGCGTTCGATGATCTGGCCGATGATCTGCTCGGTGGTGATCTCCTCGGCCTCGGCCTCGTAAGTGAGTCCGAGGCGGTGGCGCATAACGTCGGGGGCGAGTTCCTGCAGGAGGGCGGGGGAGATGAAGTCTTCGCCGCGCAACCACGCCAGCGCGCGGCCGGACTGGAAGAGGGCGAGCGAGGCGCGCGGCGAAGCGCCGAAGTTGAGGTGGCGCTTCGCGCTGGGGTTGTCGGTGCGCTCGGCCAGCATGCGCGTGGCGCGCACCAGCGAAAGGATGTAGTGGTGCACCTCGGGGGACACGTGCACGCGGTCGACCTCGTGCCGCAACGCGAGGAGTTCCGGGCCGCTGGAGACGGCGGCGAGCGCGGGCTGGCTGGTCACCTGGCCCCAGCGGAGCATCACCGTGTGCTCCTCCTCGGCGGAGGGATAATCGAGAATGAGCTTGAAGAGGAAGCGGTCGGTCTGGGCTTCGGGCAGCGGATAGGTGCCCTCCTGCTCGATGGGGTTTTGCGTGGCCATGACGAAGAACGGCGACGGCAGCAGCTGCGACTGGCCGCCGATCGTCACCTGCCGTTCCTGCATGGCCTCGAGCAGGGCGCTCTGCACCTTGGCGGGCGCGCGGTTGATTTCGTCGGCCAGCAGCAGGTTGGCGAAGATCGGGCCGCGGTGGGGCGCGAACGTGCCCTCCTTGGGCTGGAAGACCATGGTGCCGACGACGTCACTGGGCAGCAGGTCGGGGGTGAACTGGATGCGTTCGAACTGCACCCCCAGCGCCTGGCCGAGCGATTTGACGAGGAGTGTCTTGGCGAGGCCGGGCATGCCCTCCAGCAGCACGTGGCCGTTGGCGAGCAGGGCGACCAGCAGGCGCTCGACGATGACATCCTGGCCGATGACGGCCTTGGCGATTTCGGTGCGGATTTTTTGGGACCAGACGGGACCGTTGGGCATGGGACGGAGCGGGTTGGGGACGGGGTGAAGGGAACGGCGTGAAGACGGGGACGGGGGGAACGATTAAATTGCTGAAATCGCGGAGTTTGGTTTGACTGCGGCGCGCCGGTAAAGTTTCACCGGAGAGAAGCAAACCCATGACCGGATTTCCACTGCAAATCGAGGCTGATGTGCGCCGGCGGCTGGCCGGGCTGGGCGTGAGTCCGGGCGATGTCGAGGAACGCTTCGTGCGCGGCACCGGACCGGGCGGGCAGAAAATCAACAAGACCGCCTCCACGGTGTGGTTGCAACACCGGCCGACCGGGATCGAGGTGCGCTGCCAGGCGGAGCGCTCGCAGGCGGTGAACCGGGCGCGGGCTTGGGCCGAATTGTGCGGCAAACTCGAGGCCCGGCGCGCGATCGCGGCGGCGGAGACCCAGGCGAAGCGCGAGGCGGAACGACGGCGCACCCGGCAGAAGAGCCGGGGGCAGAAAGCGCGGATGATCGAGAGCAAGAAGCATCGCGCGCGGATCAAGCTGGCGCGCCGGGGCGGTTATGACGAGTAAATCAGGCTTTAGCGGGCGGTGAAAATCTGCCAATAGTCACGGTATGGAGCAGTCGGACCAAGCTTTGGAAGACGCGCGCGAGGCCGGTATTGATCTCGACCTGTTGGACACAAACCTCGCCCTTCCGATCGCGGAACGGTGGCGGCAGCACGATGCGGCGTTGGAATTGGCTCTGAAGCTGGAAAAGGCGGGAATGATTCGAGATGCAGAACTTCAGTCAGCTTCTTCAACGACTCACTGACGCCGGGCTCGAGTTTGTGATCATCGGTGGGTATGCAGCCATCACCCACGGGTCATCCTATCTCACACGCGATGTGGACATTTGTGCAGTCCTTACAGACGAAAATGTGGCAAAACTTCGTTGCGCGCTCGCCGATTGGAATCCAAAGCACCGGTTGACTTCCCAGCGACTGTCATTCCTTCAACATCCGTCTCTCGGACAACCTCTGAAGAACCTGTATCTCCAAACCGACATGGGGGTGATCGACATCCTGACATCGGTGATGGGAGTGGGTGATTTTGACCGCTTGAAGAGCCAGGCGGAAAAGGTGGAGGTAGATGGGAAACGCTATCTTGTGATTTCGCTGGAGGATCTGATCCGCGCCAAAGAGGCCCTCGGCAGAGAAAGGGACCTGCTGGCAGCGAAGGAACTTCGCGCCATCGCCGCCAAGCGCAATCAGGGCCGGACCGCGCCTTGACCAAGGCCGGGGGTCGTTTAGTGCCGCGTCCGCGAGCGGGCTTCCTGCCACAACTCCACCGCGTCGCCGACGGTCAGGCGGCCGGCTTTCGTCTCGTGGATAAGATTGCGGCCGAACATCACGTCGCCGGCGGCGTCGCGCCGGTAGCCCGCCAGCGTGCGGAGCGGCTCCTTGCCGCGCCCGGCGGTGAGCTGGTCGGTGGTGGTGACGGCGCAGCGGCCGCAGCGGGTGGCACCGTGAAACACCACGCCGCCGATGCGGAAACGCCCCCACGTGTCCTCGGCATAGGGCGCGGCACCGGCCACGACGAGGTTGGGCCGGAAGCGGTTCATCGGGAGCGGTGCGTCGAGCCGCGCGTTGAGATCGGTGAGCGACTCCTCCGAGATGAGGAGAAAGGGATAGCCGTCGGCAAAGGACACTTCGTGTCTGGTCGAAAGCCGAGACACTATAGCTGCGTGAGGCGTGCCGCAGATAAAGAATGTGCTGGTCCCCGGAAGCGCGGGTTACTCGCGGTGAGCGAGCCTATCCGCATGGTGGAGGTGTTAGCCGTAACCACCAA
>Ga0187857_10003368_pt1 | contig 12914 bp, 13 predicted proteins | sample June2016WEW_8_10_FD_132984 | JGI IMG/M metagenome (GOLD analysis project Ga0187857, IMG submission 132984) | Peatland microbial communities from SPRUCE experiment site at the Marcell Experimental Forest, Minnesota, USA - June2016WEW_8_100 | ecosystem: Environmental > Terrestrial > Soil >...
AGAGGCTAATCGTAAGCCACGCGAGAGCAGACTCAGGAGGATTCCCACATGGCGCGCTCAGAGCAAGGCCCGAATAAAATCGGCAGGATTGGTTTGTGGACTACGGTTGTGACCTTGGCGGTTTCGGTCTGGTTGATCGCCGCCGCCACTGACGCGCAGGCGCAGACCTTCAGCGTTATCCACTCCTTTACCGGCGGCGGAGATGGATCGAACCCCACCATCGGCGTGACGCTGGACCGAGGCGGAAACCTTTATGGAGGAACGTCGCTCGGCGGAAACACCAGCGAGTACTGCGGGCCGACCTGCGGCATGGTCTTCAAAATGGCCCACGCCGGATCCGGCTGGATTTATTACCCGTTGTACCTGTTTACCGGCCAGGATGGGGCGGCGGGCGGTCACCTCATCTTCGGGCCGAACGGCAGTCTTTACGGCATCGGGGGAACTTACGCCTACAATCTCAGACCTCCGGCGACACGGTGCTCGTCTTTTCTCTGCGAGTGGAACGACACCGTGGACTGGACATTCTGCTGCGGGATTTATTCCGCCGGCGGATTGACATTCGACCAGGCGGGCAATATGTACGGCGCCGACGAGTTCGCAGGATACATCAACCATTGCAGCGGCGGCCTGGGCTGTGGCTATATTTTTCAGCTCGTGCCCGGCAGCGGAGGATGGACGGAAAACGTGATTTACGAGTTCCACGGAACCGATGGCGCCCATCCCACAAGTGGTGTGATTGTTGACCAGGCGGGCAATCTTTACGGCACCACGGCTGGACTTTACGGAGGAGACGGAAACGGCAATGTGTTCGAGCTGACACCGTCAGGCGCCGGCTATTGGAACGAAACCATTTTGTACAGTTTCCAGGGCGGTAGTGACGGCGAGTTCCCGACAGGCGGAGTCATCTTCGACTCGGAAGGCAATCTCTACGGCGCCGCCTCAACGGGAGGAGCCAACAACGGTGGCACGGTTTTCGAGCTGACTCCTGCAAATGGCGGGTGGAGTTTCAACCTACTCTTCAGCCTGAACGGAACGGGCCTGTGGCAGGGGGGTGTAACGTCCAGCCTGATTATGGACTCCGCCGGCAACCTGTATGGCACAGAGTCTTACAACGGGGCGCACAATCTGGGCTCGGTCTTTAAGCTGACGCACATGAATGGCGGATGGAGGTACACCTCGCTGCACGACTTTACCGGCGGCAGCGACGGCGCATATCCCCAGGGAAGCCTGGTGATGGATAGCAGCGGCAATCTGTACGGAACCACCTTCGCCGGCGGAAATACCGGAGCAAACTGCAGCGTCGGCTACAACTATCAATGTGGCGTGGTCTTCGAGATTACCCCGTAGCGCCAATACATTCGGCTCTTTCAGGTTGGGGTGATGCGTCGTCGTCACCACAGTAACGGCAGATTACGCACAAGAAGCTGTGCACAGCTCTCAATTTCACGAGGAGTGATCATGGAAAACGCCAAGGAGCACCTCATGCGCTGTCTCACGTTCCACTTTCTTCTCGTTACTCTTGCTGCGGTTGGGGTGATGACGGCTGTCACAACAGTAGCGGGGGCCCAGACCTATCATGTGCTGTACAACTTCACCGGGCACGCCGATGGAGGAAATCCTGCCGGCGCTCTGGAGATGGATGCGCATGGAAACCTGTACGGCATGACGAATGATTACGGTAACGGGAACTGCTCATTTGGCGGCACCGTTGGTTGTGGAACAGCTTTTGAGTTAGCGCACAGAGGCACGGGATGGGTTTTCAATCTCCTGTACACGTTTACCGGAGGAAATGACGGAGAGGCCCCTACGGGCCGCATGGTCTTTGGGCCTGATGGGAGTCTATACGGCACGACTGTCTTCGGAGGCGGCGGCGACTGTACCTTCGGTCAAGGTTGCGGCACCGTCTTTAACCTGAGGCCTCCCGCCAGCGTCTGTAAGTCCGTGCTTTGCCCTTGGTCAGAAACCGTGCTCTATCGGTTTACCGGCGGCAGCGATGGAAATTGGCCCCAGATTGGCGACCTGAGCTTCGATCATTCCGGGAACATCTACGGCACGACGCCACGGACAGTTTACGAATTGGTGCATTCCAATGGCGCGTGGACATTCAACCTGCTGTTCGGGTTTACCCAACAGGATGGCGGATGCTGCTCGTTCAGCGGCGTGATCTTCGACCAGGCAGGAAACCTATATGGCACGACCTACGCCGGCACCACCGGATACGGACTGGTCTTCGAGCTCTCGCCCTCGGCGGGCAGTTGGAGCTACAACACGCTGCACAATTTTCAGGTCGCGACCGACGGGGGCGAACCCCAAGGCAACCTGATTTCCGATCAACAAGGAAGTCTCTATGGCACGACTCCCCTCGGCGGAACGTACGACTCCGGCACGGTCTACCAACTGACGCCATCCAGCGGCGACTTCTCAGCGCTTCACACCTTCTACGGGGGAGTCGAGGAAGAAGGGCCATTCGACGCGGTGGTCTTCGACGCCAACGGCAACCTCTATGGCACAACCTATGGGGGCGGCTCTCATGATCGGGGCAACGTCTTCAAGCTGACCCCTTCCGGTAGCGGCTGGATCTACCAGTCCTTGTACGATTTCACCGGCGGCAGCGATGGCGGAACGCCCGAAGACAAGCTAATTGTGGATGCCAGCGGGAATCTTTATGGCACGACCTCATATGGCGGCAACGGCAACTGTAATGGAGGGTGCGGCGTAGTCTTCGAGATTACCCCGTAACGATTTACGTTAAAAGTAGTTACGCGAATCCATGAAGTCGGATAGAATCTCAGTTGCGTCTGCGGTGCAGGCCATTGCGCCCGGCGAGCGTCAACCCTTGCGGAGCTACTTGTGATCAAACTAGACCTGATCAACGAAGTTGTCACCAAGACCGGCGTCACCAAGACCAAAGCGGAAATGGCCGTCGAGACCGTCTTTGAAAGCATGAAGAAGTCGCTGGCGCGCGGCGATCGCATTGAGCTGCGCGGCTTCGGCGTCTTCACCGTCCGGCCACGGAAAACCGGTATCGGCCGTAACCCGCGCACCGGCGCTGAAGTCAACATTCCCCCCGGCAAGGCTGTCCGCTTCAAGCCCGGGAAGGAGTTGCAGTCGATCGAGTAAAGCAGTGGTCAGTGGCTAGTGGTCAGTCGCCGATGGCCAGAGAGTCGCCCCCGGCAGCTACCCGATGTGCGCGCAGACCGGTACTGGGGACCCGCGCTAAGAAGCCGACGGCCGCGGGTTCGTAGCTGGCCACTGATCACTGACCACTGACCACTGACCACTGTTTTTAACGATGTCTAACTCCACGCCGCCCGTCTCTTACACCTTCGAAGTCTCGTCCTATCCGCAGGTCTTCGCGGCGGCGCCTGCGCAGCGCCGGCGATACTGGCTGCATATTTCCTTGCTGCTGATCACGCTGTTTACAACCCTGGTGGTCGGAGCGCGCCTGGAAACTAACTTCTTGCACAATCAGCCGGCGTTTAGCGACGATTCCGTAGTGCTGCCGCTGTTTCACCTGAAATGGCTCGTCCGCCATCCGGCAGACATCTTGCTGGGCCTGCCATTTTCATTGACGCTGATGGGCATTTTGCTGGCACACGAGCTCGGCCATTTCATCGTTGCCAAGAGAAACGGGGTTGATGCAACGCTGCCGTTCTTCATTCCAGCTCCGACATTGATAGGAACGTTTGGCGCGGTCATTCGCATCAAATCGCCGATTCGCTCGCGGCAGGCGTTGTTCGACATCGGCATCGCAGGACCGATCGCGGGATTTCTGGTTGCCGTTCCCGTGCTGTTCTGGGGTCTGGCGCTTTCGAAACCCATGCCTCCGAGCGCGTTCGACTCTTCGCTGCTCCTTGGCTATCCCCTCATTTTCAATATCGTATATCGCGCTGTGACGCCGCTGATGCCGCACGCGGTTACACTGGGCAACCTCTACCTGCACCCGGTGGGAGTTGCAGCCTGGGTGGGGATGCTCGCCACCGCTCTGAACCTGTTGCCCGGCGGACAACTGGACGGCGGGCATATCACGTACGCGATCGCGCCGCGAGCTCACAGGTGGGTGACGTGGGCCAGCATTCTTGTCCTGATACCGTTGGGCATCCATTATTGGCCGGGCTGGCTGGTCTGGGCGGTAATCCTGGGATTCACCGGCCTGAGGCACCCTAATGTTCCCAAGTGGCCGCCGCTCGACAGAAATCGCCGGGCACTCGCGCTGCTGGCGGTGCTGATGCTGGTGCTGACCTTTGCGCTCGCGCCCATCCGCGGCTTGCTAGGCAGCTAGCCTTAGCGTTAGACAAGGCTGGCCGTAATCGATGTCTTTCTCGATTGTTTGTGTCAGGGCACGACTTTTAGTCGTGCCGAAAGGCCCACAGCGAGAAGTGGGGCTTTAGCCCCTGCCAGACATTGTCCTTCAGGGGCTAAAGTCCCACTTCACTTCCTAACACGTTTTTCGGCACGACTGAAGTCGTGCCCTGACACAACCTAAATCGGTAAGAGTCTCGGCGATCAGAAGTTCGCTCCCACCTCCAGCACCGTAGTCGGGTTCGCCAGCTCCGGATCGAAAACGTACGTCGTAAATTCCAGCTTCTTGATCGACACTCCAACCAGAAATCCGCATTGTATGTTGAGGCTGGTGTGGTACGCCTTGGTATGTTGCGCTACGGCCCGATGCGAAACCACTTGACCGGCGAATAAGTCAGTTGTGGCCAGCTGTAAAAGAAGCTGCCGGAAGCCTTGGTGGTGTTGAAGACGTATTCGCTGGCGGCATAGAACTCGATCTTCTTGTAGGTGAGCGTGGTCTCCAGGCCGGGAGCGACTCCCGTTGTTCGCCCCATGACCCCGCCGAGCATTGGAGTCAGGGTCAGCTTCAGATTTTTCTTGCCGAAATTGAAGTTGTAGCCGAACCAGAGCGAGCCGGTATAGAGATTCTCGTCGTTGTAGCGCGCTTCGAAATGCCAGTTGTTGTCGGCCGTGAAGATCGGGCTGGCATAGCCGGTGCCGTTGGGCACGATATAGCCGTCGACCGTCAGGGAGTACGCCCACGGATTGGACTTGTCAGCCGCCGGCTGAGCCGCCGTCCCTTGCGCCAGCGAAGGAAAGCTCAAAGCAATTGCGACCAACAGCGCTCCGAGAGGATCCAGAGCAAGCTTCCGTGATTTGGTTGCTGTTTTAGACATGGTCCATTGGGATCGCGACCGTAACCATGCGACCGATGTTGTGTTTCTACGGTAGCAAGAGCAAAACTGCTATAGGTTTCGTTGTCTATTTTGACTCAGGCGGTCAGGTTGGGGCTGTGACGTGCGGTAATTGGCTCAAGGGTGACTCTTGGCTCTCCCGCCACATATGTTGCATTGACAGGGGTTTTTCGCTCCCGGAGAATCGAAGGTAGCAGGAAAGGACTCACAATGCTTGAAGAAGGACAAATCGCTCCTCCCGAATCGCGGTGGGCCGCATTCGAAAAGAGTGACGTACTGAAATATGTATTGCTGGCAGCGGCCGCCATCTACGTGATCGCCTCACTGTACCTGATGTATGGTCTGAAGACGCAGCTCACGGCGCTGGAGCAGAAGCAGGCCGCACTGGCGACGGCGCAGGACGATCTGGTCACACGCATCCATGCTACGTCTTCGGAATTAAAGCAGACCCTGACGTCGGAAGTTGGCATGACCAAGCAGGCGCTGGATGAGCGCGCCGCCGAACTGCAAAAGGAGCAGAAGGCGACTGCCGCGGCTGCTGCCAGGCTGGCCGCCCAGCAGAGCCAGCAAAGCCAGCAGATCGCCGCCGTCAACGGCGAGGTCAGCGGAGTGAAGACCGATGTTGGCACGGCCAAGACCGACATCCAGAAGACCCAGACCGATCTGGCTGCAACCAACGCCAAGCTGGAGAAGACCATTGGCGACCTCGGCGTACAGAGTGGCCTGGTAGCCCACAACGCTTCCGAGCTGGAGATGCTGAAGCGCAAGGGCGAACGCAATTACTACGACTTCACGCTGCAGAAGAACGCGCGCACCCCGGTCTCGACCATCAGCCTGCAGTTGAAGAAAGTCGATCCCAAGAAGGGCCGGTTTACCGTCGACGTGATGGCCGACGACCGAACCATCGAAAAGAAAGACCGCACCGTGGCCGAGCCGCTGCAGTTCTACACCGGTCGCGATCACATGCTGTATGAGGTGGTTATCTTTACGGCGGGCAAGAACAGCATCAGCGGCTATCTGTCGACGCCGAAGAATGCGCCCACGCCGGTAACGCCGTAGGAGACTGTGTCACAACTAAGACTGGAATTTTCTGGAGGAACAGAGCTGACGGGTAAGCGCTCAAACTAGCCGCAACGCGGCGGGATGGAGTTAGACGCGGGCGTAAGCCCGCGGTCAGGTGGAAATAGACCCGAGCCCCGGAGCCGGCGACACTGGGTTGCGACACAGTCCCGTAAGGCCACCAGAATGGAAGAGGGCGAGGTTCCAAAAGGGGAAAATAATCTCGCCAGTACACCACGTTGATGCCGTATAGATCGCGGAATAGACGGTTGCCCTGATTCAGGCATCTGATCACTTCGTAGAATGCCCCGTAATCGCTCTCACAGGCCCATAGTAAGGCGTTCCCTCGCTGGACATGCCTGAAAGGTCGTCCGCCGAATCGCCGTTCGTCCTAGGGCGAATTGCGCAAAAGGTTGCACTTGTTGCGGTGCAGGACTGGTTTTAATATAGGCACGTTAGTGGCACATGAGAACCGTGGCCATCAGAAGCCCTTCACAAGAACGCCCCGCATGTCGCCCTCGCTTGCGCCCATCGGCGATGCAGGCGAATCGATTAAACCTGAGAAAGCCACGAAACATGCGAGCTTTCAATCCAGGTAAGAACGCAAGTTGGGGGGGAGTTAGTTCGAACGCAAATGGCCAACCTTGCTATTTTCGATTATCACAGATTATGAAAATAGCGAAGAACACTATCTGGTCGGAGAACTACAGCCTGGTTATATCACCGGCAACCGCGGTCACGCGGGGATACTAAAAAAAGGCTTCTCCAGATTGAGAGCGGTGACCTGGTCGAAATACTCGGTCAATAAGTGCGAAGCGGCTGCCCCGCTTCAACAATCTGCGCTTTGCTCACTTGGCCATTGCGTTCGCGGATGAACATATAGCCCTTATCGACTCGGCAAAGTATCTGCTGTCCTGAATTCATCCCCACATCAGGCCCAGGCAACGCAATCTGATAATTCATTCTTCCAACGCGAACAAAGTAGAAAATCTTGTCGCGCGTCATATCCGAGGCCTGCGAATACGTCTCGTTAGCCCACATCGTTACGTCGCACGTTTTGTATGACTGGGCAAAACCTGATGCCGCGGTCAGCAGCACAAACCAGAGGCAGCGTTTTATAGCCACAAGTCCTCCCGTAGTGGAACTTTGCAACACCCAAGTGCTTGTTTGGCGCGCTTTCTGCTGCAACAATCTTAGCGTCGTAAGGCAGCGTTATTGTTGCCAAATATCCTGGAAGTCGTCGAATAGTTACCCCCGCTTTTTTCCCACAGGGTCACGCTTTCGGAGGAAGCGACGGTAGGCCCATTCGTGTGCCCCAGCGGGCTCTACAATAAGGCGATTGCTATTTTCAGAAATCCATCTCCCAAGTAATCACGTTCCCTTGACGTCTCACAAAGGGTAAACTCTTGACCCACGGCGCGAAGCCGCATAAAACATGTCCACAGATTTCGACACGGTAGGTTCTGATGCCTGACAAAGCAGCCGCGAGCCCCCTGACCCTGGCAGTTGATCGCAGCGGCGCCGCCGCCGTCGTGCGATGCAGCGGCCGGCTGGTGTCGGGCGTGAACGATCTTCTCTACGTCCAGGTCAAGCAACTGATTCCGGACTGCAAACGGATTGTGCTGGACTTGCAGGAGACCACCCACATGGACAGCTCGGGCCTGGGGACGGTAGTTCGTTTGTACGCGTCCGCCAAGTCGGCAGGCTGCGCTTTAGAACTCGCCAACATCGGCAAACCGGTCCGCTACCTTCTAGGCGTTACTCATCTCATCTCGGTATTGACGATCATCGGTGAAAACAACATCCGGCTGGGATAGTCAACGCCGTCCAGTCACCGCTGCTGAAACCTTTCTCCATAGTCGCCCGTATCAGACGCGGAGAGAAAACATGCCCGCGTCACTGACAGCGACTGAACCTTCCCAGCAACTTTCCCACTCCGCGCAGGCCGATACGCCGAACCAGCCCATCGCGCCTTGGTGGCATACCGTTCTGGTGCTGCTCCCTATCGCGATCATGTCTGTCGCGAGTGCCTACCAGCACGGGCTTCCCAACGCAAATCTGCCGGGCATGAGTTCCCGGCTATCGGGCTATTTCACGGTGATCGCGGTCGAGTGGTTTGTGGTTTGGATGATCTGGATCGCCCTCAAACGCCGCGGGCTCTCAATCGGCAGCCTGGTTTCAGGCCGTTGGCAATCGCTCAAAAGCTTCTTCAGAGATCTGGGACTTGGCGTCGGATTGATCGTTGTCGCCGTGCCGGTGGCAAGCGGTCTGATTCACCTTCTGCGGGTCCACACCAATAGCACCTTGGCCATGATTTTGCCCAAGACCGTCTTCGAGCTAGTGGTATGGCTGGGACTTTCCGTGACCGGCGGCTTTTGTGAAGAGCTTATCTTCCGCGGATATCTCACGCGACAGTTCAGCGCGTGGACCGGCAGCCGTGGCGTCGCCATCGTCCTGCAAGGAGTGGCGTTTGGGCTAGGCCACGGATACTACGGGTTAGCCATGCTTGCCATCATGGTCCATGGTTGTCTGTTGGGATTGCTTGCCTCCTGGCGCAAGAGCCTGCGTCCCGGAATGCTGGCCCACGGGCTGCAAGATACTCTCGGCGGCGTGGTCGCGTTCTTCGCGAAGTAAAGACGTGTTCAACCGATGGGGGTGCCCCAGGTCTCGCGTTTTTCGAGACCTGGGTGAGCGCCCAAGTGATTGACGACCTACGTCCCGGGTCTCGAAACCGCAAGACCCGGGGCACCCGACTTAGGCAGATCTTTTAGCGTTTGAGCAGAACTCTTGAACCGTTCGCTTACATGGCCGAAGTGATGGTTTCCTGATGGAAAGGCGAAACCCACTTGCCGCCCTGCTTCTGCCAGATAGAACTGGCAATCACCTTCGGAGCGATCTTCTTGCCTCCACAGGTTCCGTCCTGGCTCGCCTTGTAGGTCATCAGCACCGTATCTTTGTCGAGCCACATGTAGGCAAAATCAGACAGGCTGAAACTGGCGACCGCGCAGTTGTCGGAAGCCATGTCTTTTATGATGTTGCTCTTGCCGGTGTCCATCATGCCGCCGGCGATGTTAACTGCATTGTCAGGCAAAATATCGTTGAAGGCTTTCGAATTATTATCTTTCCACGCCTGCCAACCAGCCTGCTCCTTGGTTTGCAGTGCCTTCTCAACTGCATCCTTCGATTGCGCCTGCAGCGAAACCGCCGAGAGCACCAAAGCAAAACTCAAGACCGATACCACAGATCTCCTGGTCATGATTGTCCTCTCCTCGCCCCTTGAAAGAATGGAAATGCGACAGCATTATAATAGCGGAGGAGCACGGATTAGCAACCTCATGCCGTCCGAAACTTACCCCGTCTCGGCTTCCGCTCCCCACTGTTGGCCGGGGCACCCGGAGGACGCGTTTAGACGTCGTTCATTGTCCCGGCAGACATACGACACCCAAGCTATTGATCTGGTCTCGGCTCACGAACACCATCTTCCCGTTCTTTTCCTCTTTCACGGTGCGAAGCCAGCCACAATCGCCGCCAGTCGACATACCCAGGTCAGTCTGGGTCACGGTTTCTTCCCGCACAGGTATCAGTTGCCCTTTAGACCAGCGGTAGGTTTCCTGCTTGGAACAACCGACACAGCCCCCTTTCGACGAGGAGATCACGGTCTTGGTTTTAGGATCGGGGCGGGGATTAGTGAGCTGCGATAACTGCGGCGAGGCCACGAACTGCTTCGTTTTCGGGTCGAACAGCCATATGCAATACGAAGCGTTGCCTTGCTTGAACGCAGTCTCCAATGCCAGATCGCCGTGCCCGTCGAAGTTGTAGTCGGCAGTGTCCATGGTGCCGACCGGGCTTTCGCGCGGCACCGGTTCAGGGGTGCACACCTTCAGCGCCTGTACCTGTTTCTGGCCGCGGTACACCAGCAACTCCAGGACCTTGCCGCTAGCGGGGTCCAGACCCAGTTCAACACCATATCCGGCCACGCCGGGGATAGGAGAACCGGTCACGCCCGGCGACTGTTGCGGCGCTCCAGAATTGGCGGCTGGCAAAGATGTCGCAGCCAGCATCGCGGAGACGATAACGATTGCAATTCGACGCATCTTGACTTACCCCGGCCGGACACGCAGAAGTTCGGTGCTATGCGCGCTCCGGCGCCATCCGAACACCGCTAAGTCTACTTCACTACTTCTTCTCTTTCGGTGGATATCCCTTAAACAGTTTGGCGATAGCTTTGTCAAGGTTATTGATGTTCTTATTGGTGTTGTCATTGATGGTGTCGCTCACCGAACCGCGCCAGACAAGGTCCTTGTCCTTGGTGTCCGCCAGTTCCACGACCAGCGTGCCAACCTTAAAAACGAAGGTGTTATGGACGGCAGCATTTGCTCCCGAGTTACCCCATCCCCATTGAGGCCCAATGCCATAGCCCGCGCCTGCGACGCTCTTCTCATCCTTGATGCTGTTGCTGTAGACAACCCACAGGTCAGGGTTGGAAGTGACTTTGGTCAGCCCTTTGGCTTGCAACTGCTTGTCGACCGCTTCGACGATGCGCTGGTCCCAAAGGCCGTGGGCGGGATTCGGGCTCGCTTCCCACATGTAGGTGTGATAGCTGGCAAAATTTGCGCTGCGGTCCGCATCGATCTTCACTTTTTGCGCGAAAGCCAACGTGGAAACCAACAGGCACAGGAAACTGGCCGCCAATACTCGCGTCTTCATATAATTCCACTCCGAACAAATTGGGATTGACTGCTACACGATGAGGCTACCACGCGTGCACGGTGCAAACCATACCGAGCAATCAGCAACTAGCAATTAGCAGCTAGCCAAACCCAACACCGTGAGGGCTTCAGCCCGAGTGGAGGGACCTGCTTTCGACTTTTCCCTCAGCCCGTGAAGCCGTACCCTCGCAAGGCTTCGCCCCGTCCCTCCTACTTCGCCGCGCCGCTCTGGTCGTGCAGCACGATAGGCTTTTGGTCATAAGGGTCGATGGTCACGGTCAGGTCTCTGCGCGTATCGAACTGCTGTTGCGTGATGGGCAGCGTCACCAGTACCGTCGCTTTCTGCTCTGCGCCGGGCTGGATCTTGGTCTCGACCTGAAGCGGGCGGCCATGTCCCGCGAGATCGGGATAGGCCGTGAGATAGCGGTCGTAGTCGCTGGCCGAGGCCGCCTCGTCCGATTGATCGCCCTGGTCCGTCTTCACCGCCGCGCTGATGTCTTTCACGTACAGCGTCTTGTCGCTGACGTTTCGCAGCGTGAAGGCAACCAGAATCATGGGGCTCGGCATATTGGCCGGCTGGCTGAACCAGACGCCGTCAATGTTGCCTTGCGCCGCCGGCTTGGCCCGCTGGGTATACGCGATGATGGCGACCACCACGGCGACCAGCACAATCGCAATCGCAACCGGAGTTATCGGCGGAAGGCTGCGCTTTGCGGTACCGAACTCTTCGTAAGCAGGGCTTTGCTCCGGCGCGATTTCTGGTGTGGCGAGCTCGGGCGGAGTTTCATTCTCCGGCGCGCCAGGCATTGGCGGCATTTCCTGGTCCGGCTTCGGTGGAATTTCGTTTTCAGCCATTAGGTCACCTCACTAGCCCCTAATCCCCAGTCCCCGATCCCCCTAGCCACTAGCCCCTGGCCACTGCTTTTTCATCGCCCTGCGAAATTCCTTCTCCGGCAGCGTGTTCAGCACGTCCCCCGGCGTCAGCCACGCACGCCGCGCTTGCAGGATACCGTACTTGATCTTCTCAAAGTGCGATGTGTGGTGCGCGTCGGTGTTGATCACGATCTTCACTCCTCGTTCGCGCGCCATCCGCAGGTGCACGTCATTCAGGTCGAGCCGGTCGGGATACGCGTTCAGCTCCATCGCAACTTTATTCTGTAACGCGGATTTCAGGATCGCGCTCATGTCGAAGCCATAGGCATCGCGCCGCAGCAACAGCCTTCCCGTCGGATGTCCCAGGATCGACACGTTCTTGTTGCTGAGCGCGCGCAGCAGGCGGTCTGTCATCTGCTGCGGCTCCTGATTGAATGCCGAATGCACGCTGGCGACGACCACATCCATCTGCTCCAGCACTTCATCCGAAAGATCGAGCTCGCCGTCGGCCAGGATGTCAACCTCGATTCCAGCCATGATGGTGATGCCGCCGATCTGTTCGTTGGCCGCGCGAATGCGCGCGATATGCTCCACCGCGCGCTTGTCGTCGAGGCCATTGGCGAAGGCCAGGTTCTTCGAGTGATCGGTGATGGCGATGTATTGATATCCGCGTTGCTTGGCCGCCTCGGCCATCTCTGCAATGGTGCACTTGCCGTCGGTTTCAACCGTGTGCATGTGGACCTCGCCGCGAATATCTTTGACGGTGATCAGTCTGGGCAGCTTGTGCTCGGCCGCAGCATCAATTTCGCCGCAGGCCTCGCGCATCTCCGGAGGAATGTAGTCGAGCTTGAGCGCGCCGTAGATCTCCTCTTCGGTCGCGCTGGCCACGCGCTTCTCGTTGTCCGGACGAAACAGCCCGTACTCATTCAGCGTATAGCCCATCTTCAGCGCGCGCTGGCGCAGGCTCACGTTATGGTTTTTCGAGCCGGTGAAGTACTGCATCGCCGCGCCGTATGATTCGGGAGGCAGCAGCCGCACATCCACTTGCATTCCGCTGCGCAACTTGAAGCTGACTTTG
>Ga0187857_10003374_pt1 | contig 12897 bp, 15 predicted proteins | sample June2016WEW_8_10_FD_132984 | JGI IMG/M metagenome (GOLD analysis project Ga0187857, IMG submission 132984) | Peatland microbial communities from SPRUCE experiment site at the Marcell Experimental Forest, Minnesota, USA - June2016WEW_8_100 | ecosystem: Environmental > Terrestrial > Soil >...
AGAGTTCAGAGATCAGGGAGCAGCAATCAGGGATCGCAAAATTCGCACTTGACATTGACCGAAAACCCACTACCATACGGTTGTGGATAAATTGGGTACAACATTTGCGGCTTTGTCTGATCCAACCCGGCGGGCAATGATCGAACGACTCTCCCATGGGCCTGCCTCTGTGCATGGATTGACGGAACCGTTTGCACTTTCGCAGCAGATGATTTCAAAACATATTGCCTACCTGGTGCGGGCGCGGATTGTGATCAAGACGAAGCGTGGACGAGAGAGTGTATGCACGCTCAGGCCGGAGGCGATCAAGACAGTCAGCGACTGGGCGATTAGCTATCGCCGATTCTGGGAAGAGAGCTTCGACAAACTGGATGTAGTTGTAAATCAAATGAAAAAAGAGGAGGTCAGAGATGACAGAAAACACGGTTAACGAAATTGAACGGATGGTTGTCACAAGAGTTTTTGATGCCCCACGCGAGTTGGTTTGGAAGGCGTGGACCGACCCGAAATACGTGATGCAGTGGTGGGGGCCGAAAGGCTTTAGCTGCCCCGCTTGCGAGATCGATTTTCGCGTAGGAGGAAAATTTCTCTGCTGCATGAGAACGCCGGATGGGCAGGAGGGTTGGAATGCTGGGGAATACCACGAGATTGTTCTGCACGAGAAGATCGTTTACTCCATGTACTTTTCCGACTCGAAGGGAAACAAGGTTGAGCCTGAGGAGTATGGAATAGAACATGAGGCCATAGACGATGCGCGCGACGTGGTTATTTTTGAGGATTTTGGGAACGGCCAGACTAAGCTCACCTTGATTGGAAATGACCCCATGGAGAGCGCAAAAGAGAGCGGTCAATTCGAGGGCTGGGTTGAGACACTCGATAAAATTGCGGCCGTTGTTGCAGAGCTGGCGCAGGCGAAATAAGAGGTTGAAGTTTTGACGATCGTCATGTGCGAGCTACATCTGAGGCTGGCGGCGAAGGCCTGGTTAGAACAGGCTGCTCGCCGCTCGGCCGAATAGTCGTCTCTCCGGATAAGTGACCCTTGGCTCAACTGTTGACTTCAGGCCAATGCACTCATCGACCAAGGCTCGTATCGCTCTCGGATCATTAGCCCTGTTAAACGCCAGTGTCCGGGAATCCACTTTGCACCACATTCTGGAGCACGTAGACCCGCATATTTTCATTTGCGCCAGCAGCCTGTTCGCAGGTAAGGTATTGCTACCGCTTTTTTCAATTCCCAAACAACTGCCAGGCGTCATCCGTCCCGCGCAGATAGGAGACCTCGTGTTTTCACTTACGGTTCCCATCAGTTCCGAAGGCGGTCATAACAGTTTTCAGAACAACGTTCCCGATCCCGCTACTTCGGGCAAGGAGCTTCCAACCTTCAAGTTTGAGCTGGAGAAATCTGAAGGACGTGTGTTAGGGGACAGCTACGGCAAAGAGGCCACGGTGGAGCAATTGCCGATATCGAAGGGAATTGCCGGCGTCTCTATGCGCATGGAGCCGGGCGTGATGCGGGAACTTCATTGGCACGCCACAGCGGCAGAGTGGGCCTTTGTCACCGAGGGTTGGGTGCGCACCACGGTCATTGATCCGCAAGGCTGCTGCGAGACCAACGACTTCTATCCGGGTGATGTTTGGTATTTCCCTCGCGGTCATGGACACGTCATCGAGACCTTGGGCGACAAACCGTGCCACTTCATTCTCGTCTTCGATAACGGCTACTTCTCCGAGTTCGGCACCTTCAGCATCACCGACTGGCTGGGACACGCTCCGAAAGCACTGCTCGCCAAGAATTTCGGCGTTCCGGCCTCGACCTTCGACAGTTTTCCGAAGAAAGAGGTCTACTTCGCCAAGGGCAAGATTCCGCCGCCCGTCGCCGCCCCGCCGTTGCAGGGCTGGAAGCTGCCGCCGCTCACCCACAAGTACAGTCTGCTCTCGCAGAAACCCTTTGAGACCTTCAGCGGCGGGCTGGAGTGGCGCGTCGATGGTTCTCAATTCCCTATTTCAACGACCATGACCGGCGTCGTGCTGGAGATGGAAGCGGGCGCGCTTCGCGAATTTCATTGGCATCCCAACGCGGCCGAGTGGCAATACATCCTAAGCGGCGAATTCAGTGTGACCCTGTTTGGCTCGCAAGGCCGCTGGCGCGAAGAGAAGCTGAACGCCGGAGATGTCGGATACATCCCGCAAGGCTTTGGGCACTCCATTGAAAATATAGGAAGTGACAAGGCACGAATCCTGATCGTCTTCAACAACGGTCACTACCAGACCATTGATTTGTCGCAATGGATAGCTGGGAACCCGACCGATGTCCTTGCCACCAACTTTGGCCAAGATGCGGCGGTGTTCGAGAAGTTCCCGCGCAAAGACGTTTTTCTGACGAAATAGGTGAGTCGCAGTCACATCGATAAACGGAGCCGTCCTTGCCGGTATGGAGGCGCACGTGACTGAGGTCACGACCGCCTGTGACCTGGAACACCGCGTCATGGGTCGCGTGTGTCCTATACCTCTAGCACAAGGATTGGAAGCATTTTCCTCCGGCGGCATCGGCAGGAAGATGAATGAGCCAAGCCCAGGGCTCCTGGCCGTTTCTTGTGGACACAACCAATGAAGGCGTTCAAAGATTCGGGTCACCTCTTCCGTGTGGCAGCAGTTTTCCTGGTAGGGTTCATCGCGTTCATGGTGCTGCGGAGTCTTCTGGTGCCGCGCAGCTTCGGTCGCTACGGGCATTACCGGGCGGATGCGATAGCTGAAATTGCAGCTCTGCCCGTCTCCTACGCCGGTCATCAAGCCTGCGAGACTTGCCATAGCGACATCGTCGATGTGAAGAACAAGGGTGTGCACAAAGGCGTGGCCTGCGAGTCCTGCCATGGGCCGCAAGCGAAGCACGCCGACGATCCTGGATCGGTGGTGCCAGCCAAGCTGGATACCGCGGTACTCTGCGTTCGGTGCCATCAGGCCAACCTGGCCAAGCCGAAGAATTTTCCCCAAGTAGAGGCCGCTGAGCATTCGGGCGGAGCGGCGTGCAATACCTGCCATCAGCCGCACACTCCCGCGATCGGCGCCGGAGTCAACCAATGAACATCACACGCCGGCGCATGCTCGTTCTTCTGCCCGCCGCCGCGGTTGCCTGGAAGTTTGTACTGGCGGGAACGCCGGAGGATTCTCCCAACTACCAGATGACGGAACATTGGTGGGCCATGCTCATCGACATTACTAAGTGCATCGGTTGCGGCAGTTGCGTCCGGGCCTGCCAACTGGAGAACCATGTTCCCGACGGCTACTTCCGTACCTGGGTCGAACGCTACCACATCGAGGATTGGCAGATGGAGTATCCCAAGGTGGATTCTCCCGACGGCGGCAAAAACGGGTTTCCCGTTGCGAAGGAGACCGGCGGAAAGAATTTCTTTGTTCCCAAGCTGTGCAATCACTGTGCGGATTCTCCCTGCACGCAGGTATGCCCGGTGGGAGCGACTTTCGTTAGCCCCGATGGCGTGGTGCTGGTCGACCAGAAATACTGCCTGGGTTGCCGTTATTGCGTGCAGGCCTGTCCCTATGGCTGCCGCTTCATCAATCCGCAGACGCAAACGGCGAACAAGTGCACGCTCTGTTACCACCGGATCACCAAGGGACTGACGACGGCGTGTTGCGAAACCTGCCCCACCGGTTCGCGGCAACTCGCCAATCTGAAGGATCCGAAGGACCCGATTCACGAATTCCTAAGGACTCACAGTGTGCAAGTTCTAAAGCCACACCTCGCCACAGGTTCAAAGTGCTTTTATTACGGCCTGGATGGGTCGGTGCGATAAGGAGATGGTTGTGCAGATTCCAGTTCAAGGATTCATGTACCCCAACGAGGTGGAACTGCAATGGAGCGTGCTGATCGTTCTGTATCCGTTTCTCACCGGACTAGTGGCCGGAGCATTCATTCTGGCGTCTCTGGAACGGGTATTTCAGGTGGAGGCGGTCAAGCCAACGTACCGGCTGGCGCTGCTGACTGCCCTGGCCTTCCTGTTGGTTGCCCCCTTGCCCCTACAGTTGCATCTCGGACATCCGGAACGTTCCTTCGAGATGTACCTGACGCCGCACCGTTCTTCGGCCATGGCCATGTTCGGCTTTGTGTACCTGTGGTATCTGCTGGCCGTGCTGGTGCTGGAGATTTGGCTCGACTACCGGCGGGACATCGTTGTGCTTTCGCAAAGCACCAACGGTTGGAGGCGGCTGATCTATCGCATACTGACGCTGGGCTCGAGCAACATCAGCCCGCGTGCATTGCATATTGACGAGCGCGCCGGCTGGCTGATTACCGTGATCGGCATCCCTTCCGCATTTCTGCTGCATGGCTACGTCGGATTTATCTTCGGTTCGGTAAAGGCGAATCCCTGGTGGTCATCGCCGCTGATGCCGGTCGTGTTTCTGTTCTCGGCCATGGTTTCCGGGATTGCCGTCGTGATGCTGCTTTACATGCTGGTGAGCTCGATGCGGCGGGAGCCGATCGACATGCGCTGCGTCGACACGGTCGCCAAATACCTCTTCTACACCTTCGTCATCGATTTCAGCCTGGAGATGTTGGACCTGGTCCACCGCATCTACGAAGCTGACGAATCGTTTCGCAGCCTCGACTTTATGGTCCATACACGACTGTATTTCTCGCAGGTTGTGTTGCAGATCTTTTTGGGCACACTTCTGCCGATTGCCTTGCTGGGCCTGGTGCAAGTGCTGAAGCTGACCCCCATGATTCGCAAACAGATCTATGTCCTGTCGGGATGTTTGACGCTGATCGGCATTTTCGCCATGCGCTGGAACGTGGTGATCGGCGGACAGCTATTTTCCAAGAGCTTCCTGGGATATACCACGTACAAGATGGGCTTTGCGACCCGCGAAGGCTTGCTGACGGCAATCGTGCTGACCGTTCTCCCCTTTGTGTTCCTGTGGGCGCTGGTGAAACTCCTGCCGCCCTGGCCGGAGCGAAATTCTGGCGCGCTTCCCGATGCAACACCCGCTCACTGAGTTCAGCAGTGGTCGTTTCTAATCCCGGAACTGCGCGACTTCTGATGGTGAGGACCTGTTTCCTTGTTCCATCCGCACTGATAACAATGCCAGTGCGCACGAGCCCAGACGCGCCATTTTATGCTCGGTGCGGACGCTCATGATGACGGGCGCGCGCGCGCCAACGATTATGCCGGCGCTCTGTGCGTCACCCATGTATTCCAATTGTTTGACCAGCATGGTGCCTGCTTCGAGGTCAGGCATAACGAGGATGTCCGCTTTCCCCGCGACCGGCGACACGATTTTCTTGTTCTTGGCAGCCGTCTCGGAAATCGCAACGTCGTATCCCATGGGTCCGTCGAGCACAGCGCCTGTAATCTGTCCTCGGTCTGCCATTTTGCATAAGACAGCCGCGTCAAAGGAAGACGGCAATCTTGGTGTCACGACGTCTTGGGCCGACAGGATCGCCACCTTGGGCTCCTGCAGACCAACGGCGTGGGCAAGGTCGATCGCATTCTGGACGATGTCGCGCTTGTCCATGACGGTGGGAGAAACGTTCAGGGCCGTGTCGGTAATGAACAGAGGACGCGGAAAGCCTGGCACTTCCATGTCAGACACATGGCTCATGCGTCGCGCGGTGCGCAAGCCTTGCGGGGCGTCGACAAAGTGCATGAGTTCGTCGCATGGCAGGCTGCCTTTCATCAGCGCCTCTACCTTGCGCTCACGCGCCATGGCTACGGCACGCTCGGCGGCTTGATGGCTGTGCTCGGTATATTCCTTGTCGAACTGCGAAATATCGATCTGCGCCTGTTCTGCGGCGGTCCGGATTTTCTGCTCCGGTCCTACCAAGACAGGAATGATCAAGTTTTCTTCGGCCGCTTCGAACACCGCCAGCAGAGAAGCCGCATCGACGGGATGAACTACAGCGGTAAGAATGGGGAAGAGTCCTCGGCTGATGTCAATCAGCTGGCGATAATGCCTGCCTTTTTCCAGCAGCCTCACCTCAGGCAGGGATACGCGTTCGCGCGATATTTTTTCCATCGGCGCGATGACCTCCGCAGTGCCGCTGATCACCACTTCGCCGCGCTGATTTACGGCCTGGCAGTCCAGCGTCACACGGTGTTTCTCGGCTTCCATCTCAGACACCTTCACGCTGACCACGATAGTGTCTCCCAGCCCTACAGGCCGGCGGAAGCGCAAGGATTGGCCTAGATAAATTGCGCCGGGACCCGGCAGCTGCGTTCCCAGTACCGTGGATACAAGCGCTCCGCCCCACATGCCGTGCGCAATGATCTTGTGGAACATGTCGCTCTTGGCGAAGTCTTCGTCAACATGGGCGGGGTTGACATCGCCGGACATGATCGCAAACAGCTCGATATCCTTTTCCGTAAGCGTGCGGGAAATACTGGCGGTGTCACCGATCCTCAGTTCGTCAAATGTGCGATTTTCAATCCGATCAACTAGCGTGGCAAAAGCCATTTCGTCTCCTGAATTCTTGCGCCCGCCAGTGGAAGTCTGTTTCCGGCTATCTTGTCCGATGGCGGTAATTGGGTAGGGCTGTTGGAGTGCCCGTGCAGGCGAGTGTAAGGCCGTCTGTACGCTCCAGTATAGTCTTCAACTCACCACGCAACGTGCGCTTTAGAAAAACGGTTTCAGCCCCACGTAATCGACTGTTGTCGCACTGAGTCTGAGTGCCTCCCAGTTCCTTTCCCGTGCGCCTCGCCTGCTATTGGCTTCCCTGCTGGTGAGCAAGCTCAGGATTGTTCCAGAGCAACGACGCGGCATGTATGCCATGAAATCATCTTTTAGACGATTCTTTGACGAACAGTTCAGCGCCGCCCAGTCACTGGAGTTGGTTTTGAACTTTGACTGCGGGAGGCTTTCAGGAAGTGGCATCATCAACTCGTATTCTCATTGTGGACGACTGCGAAGCCTGGCGTCGCATGGTCCGCACCCTGTTCCAGGAACATTCTGATTGGCAGATCATCTGCGAGGCTACCGATGGGTTCGAAGCCGTTCAGAAAAGTAAAGAGCTTCAACCTGACTTGATCTTGCTGGATGTCGGGCTTCCCAAACTCAATGGCATCGAGGCTGCTCGCCAGATCTGCGCGATCGCTCCACGTTCCAAAATACTGTTCCTCAGTGCAGTCCTTTATTCGGACGTGATGCAAGAAGCCTTATGTATCGGCGCCCAGGGCTACGTCCTGAAATCCGATGCCGCCCACGACCTGTTGGCCGCCGTGGAAGCCGTCATTGAAGGCAAGCGGTTTGTGTGCAGCAGGTTCGCATTCGGTGATCCGGTCCGCCCCGGCAGTGACGGTCCTCACAACCTTCAACGCGGTCGCCCGCAGCGCAAAGCAGATCGCTCACTCGATGACTGAAACGCAAGCAATGATTGGAGCGCAAGCGCAAGGAGCGGCACAAGCGCGGCTGAAGAAGTTGGTCGCGATGGACGTGGCAGTGATCTTGCTCGCCTACGGGGTCGAGCGGGATGAAGCACGACGCATCGCTCTCAACGCAGCGAACGAGGCGCAGCAGTCAGCCGGCCTGTTGCGCAAGGTAAAGTTCAGATCGCCGGGCGTGAGACTGATTGTGAACAAGAGCGCATGAACGGATTCGACCGTCCCGTCGAAAACGACCATCGGGTCGGGGATTTTGCCGGGCAAGTATAACGCAATCCGGGGTACAATCACGGCCACAATTCCACGCCTACACCCCCGGGAGTCCGACACATGACTACGTCTGAGCTGACCGCATTGGTAAGAAGGCTGAAGCCTCCATTCCTCGCCGATCTTGTTCCGCTTGAAATCAGCACCGTCCTGGCCGCTTCACGCCAGCGGCGATTCCTGGCAAACTCAGTGATCACTAATCAGGGTCATCCCGCCAGCCACATCTTTATGGTGCTCAGCGGCGGTGCCAGAAGCTTTTTCCTCACTCAGGGTGGCCAGAAGCTGCAGATGCACTCGTATCCGCCAGGGGAGATGTTTGGCGGCATGGCGCTGGTGACGAGACCTGCCGATTATCTGCTGAGCACGGAAGCTGTCAGCGACAGCCACACGCTGGTGTGGGACCACGTCAAGATTCGGAGCCTGGCAGGGCGATATCCGAGATTGCTCGACAATGCCTTGACGATCGCGTCGGACTACCTGAATGTCTGTATTGCCGCACAAGTCGCTCTGAGTTGCCACACGGCGCGGCAGCGGTTGGCAGAAGTGCTGGTCAACCTGGCCAGTGGAATCGGCCACAGAGTTTCCGGCGGAATCGAACTCATGGTCCGCAACGAGGAATTGGCCGCCGCCGCCAACATCACCCCGTTTACTGTCAGCCGAGTCATGAGCGAATGGCAGCGTGGCGGCGTTCTGGCGAAGAGACGCGGCAAGGTCCTGCTGGCCTCTCCCGAACGGCTGCTGCTACAGGACCTCTGACCGCAGTGTCCCACCTCCCAGCGTTTTCGCCTGCAGCTAATCATTGCTCCAGCGCAAGCTCGATCTTGCGCTTGGACAACGACCGCTCAAATTCCATCATGCGATGATCTGATTAGTTCGCATCAAGCCGGGCTTGCAGAACACTTGGGGAAGTGCTATGGACGGCCGGTTGGATACGCAGACAGAGGGCCACTTAACCGGTGGTCCTCTACGTTTGCCAGCAAGATACCCGGCGTTCACGCATGTGACCTCTTAGCAGATCAATTGGTCGAATCGGAAGCTGAACACTCTATCTATCGCGAGACTCGCAGCAAGGCGCGCTGCGCTGGTTGGAGAAGTGTGTGTCTAAAGTAAATCCCATGGTTATCTTGTGTGTCGACGATGATCCCGCAGGACTGATGGCCCGTCGCCTGGTTCTTTCCATTGCCGGGTACGATGTTCTGACCGCGTGCTCCGGCGATGCAGCATTACGCATCCTTCGCAGTCACCATGTGGACCTGGTGGTCACCGACCATTTTCTCCCGGGCTTTGCCAGCGCCGAAATAATGGTGTTGATGAAACAGATGAAACCCGAGGTCCTGCTCGTGCTGCTGACCGGGACGCCGGTGCTGCCTCCGGGCACGGAACTGGCTGATCTCGTTCTGATCAAAGGTATAGCCCCTCCGCAGTTCCTTGCCGCCATTGCACAGCTGGTGGAACGACGCCACGGTTCAGCTGAAGCCAACCCACGAGGCAACGGGGGACCGCGGTAAGTGCACCGCTCCCCGCGACCGCACTATGCCTGGGACTCCTGCTCCACGCACCATTCCGGTTGGCAGCGTTACCCTCACCCCAAAGAGTGATTTCTACTCGCCAGGTCGCACTGGAGTCCCCCGCTGATTTCTTGCTCTCACGTCTAATTTTGGACAGACAACATGCTGCCAGGAAGCTAACGTAGAAGATGGTGGACGTTTCTCTTCTCACGAGCCACAGCTTTCGTGGACTGACGAGACCAAGTCTGGCGTTCCCGCGAGTCCGTACCGAAAGAGCTGAATGGCTAACACAAGGGGCGCCCTGATCCTTCTGGTCGACGACGACGTTATGGGCCGCGCTGTCCGCAAGTTGGTGCTTGAGGCTAACGGTCATCTCGTCCTGGCGACAGGAGAGGCGCAGCTAGCCTTGCGCGCCCTGACAAACGAGCCGATCAGTCTAGTCATTCTCGACTATTTTCTCGACGGTATTATGGGGACGGAACTCGCCAGGCAGATGCGACTGGCAAAGCCGGACGTGCCCATCTTGTTGCTGTCGGCCTCCAGCGATGTTCCGGAAGGCACCGAGTATGTCGATGCTTATCTTTCCAAGCTGGAGCCGGTAGGGGTGATCGAAGAAAAGATTGCAGAACTGCTGCAACTACGCGGAGGGCGCACGGCTCGGCCCAGTATCCAGAGCGCAGGGGCGCGCAGGCGGCCCGAAAAGCAGAGGCCGATGCCCAGGATTGAACCGGAAACAGGTTCCGCCTGACCTATCACAGCGCTGTAGCTTCTGTCAGTTATGCGACCGGGTGGGTGCCCCCCTCCCCCTCTTGCTTCTAAATTCTTGATTCCACACAAAACTCTCCGCAAAATCTTGAGCCCGTGGGACTTACATGTAAAAACTTGAGCCCCAAGGACTTACGGTAACAGAATTCGCCCCCGGAGAGGCTAGCTCCGGTTGCTCACCCATATCGCAGGTTTTTAAAGAACGGCGCTGCAAAGCTGGCAGCACCGGAGACTTGCTCCGGCACTCTCAGTTTATTCGCGCGTCTGGAATTGGGTCGAGAACAAAACGCGACGCGCGGAAACGAAGGTAACCACAATTCCCAAAATGGAAGGCATTTAGGTGGGGCGCGTCACGGATGTTTGGAAGAACACCCACTGGGTAGAGCGGCGCTTTAGCGCCGCGTCAGGCCGGCCGCCCTTTTCCCACACCGAGCCGGCTTCACAAACCCGGCGGCAGGGCCTGTCATCGGCTAAAGCGAGGTGGGACAGGCGGCCCACTGATCGAGAAAATCGTTCAGCATGTCGATGACGAGAAGTGCGGGCTTTTTCATCGCTTGCGATTCTAGAAGATGTGTCATCGTGAGGGGCCCCCGCCCGTTCGCAGAACCGGCAGGGCGAGTCCGGCAACTTACGGCTGGGCGCAAAGGTGAAGTTCTGTTGCCACCTCCGAGAGGCGCCGATCCCGGCTCCACAGCGGGGTGTTGCCTAGCGCTGCCGAAGCCAGGAGATGGGCATCAATCCAACCGATGCCGCGGCCCATCAAGCGATGGCGCTCGATAAACGTCAGCACCTCATCATGGCTGGCTACCGGTGCATGCGGTAGGCTCCGCAGAAGGGACAGCACTTCAGAGCGGCGTCGCAGGCAACCGCAGGCCAATTCGCCGATGATGAACGGGTGGCATTCGACTTCATCGCGATTCAGGAGTGAGCTGAGCGTGGGGTCGCCCCGCCGCAAATGCTCCACCCAAACCGACGTATCAATCAGCATGGCTATGAACCGCGCGTGGGCGTGTGCGGCGGCGGCGGATTCCGCGCAGCCCTGGGTCGCTGCCCCCTAAGGCTGCCAACCGCCTGGCGCTTTCCCTTGCGATCAAGGCTTCGAGCCCAGCCCGAACGACCGCAGTCTTCTCTGCAATCCCGCTAAGCCGAGCCGCTTCACGGAAGAGGGTATCGTCAATATTCAAAGTCGTTCTCATATGCATTGGTATGCACGATTTATGCATCACATGTCAAGCCTTCGGGCTTCGAAGCCCACTCAGTGTGTCATCCCGACCAAGAGCTTCAGCCCGCGTGGAGGGACCTGCTGTCCTCCGCGTTGGCAGGATTTCGCTTTATCAGCTTGACCGGCTTACCCCAGTCCGCGGCCAGGTCCTCCCACGTCGGGTTCTCGCGCTCGATCAGCCACACCTTCTTTTCACGACGCCATCGCTTCAGCTGCTTTTCTCGAGCGATAGCGTTTTGGATACAGGCATGCTGTTCGTAGTAAACCAGCCGATGGACCTTGTAGTCGCTGGTAAAGCCGCTAATGTCGCCGCTGCGATGTTGGAGAATTCGTGCTCCGAGGTTGTTCGTCACGCCAATGTACAAGTACTCGCGACTTGCTGGCGAGAATGTAAACGTAATAGCTGTGCTCCACCAGTTGATGCTGGGGTAAGAGGGTCGAGCAAGTCGGTGAGGTGCGTCACATGATGGACAGCAGGTCCCTCCACGCGGGCTGAACCACCCCAACAAGCGCAAATGCGGCGCTTGTCGGGGGCCCCGGTCAGCCCTTGGTCGGGATGACACTATGGATGGAACGAGGGCATTGGCAAACACTCGCAAACAGCGGGTACGTCCACAGGGACGCGAAGCCGGCACCCTGGCTCTGCGCGTCTTCATCATCGATGTGTCATCTCGACGTCATCAACGTGTCATCCCGACCGGAGCGTCCGCAATGTTTTTTCCACCCGCGTCTTTTGCGGGTGGGCGGACGCGGAGTGGAGGGACCTGCTGTGTGCCGCCCCGACGTGACTCTGGATAGATGAGCGATGCGCACTCCGGGTCTCGAACCGCGCGAGACCCGGGGTACCCGGCGCGCGGCCTAGGACAGTTACACCTTGACAAAGCCTTCGTCCATATCGAGGGGCACCCTCAACTTGATAAAATGCTGCATGAGACCAGCCACCCGCCCACCCGCCGGTACTCAAGGGAGTGAATTTTATGCTGGAACAATGGGAAACGCACGAAGGGTCGCTCACTTCGATATTCTTGGGTTTAAATCACTCCTGGACCAAGGGTGGATGGAGTTTAAAACTGTGCTGTCGCAGTCAAAGATCGACGACATTCTTAATGCTATAGAAAATATCCCTCCGTTGTACCGCGAGCATATTGACTACTTGTTTTACGCGGATACTTTTATCTTTTATTCCAACTCGGATCAAGCTCTGGATTATTCTTCGATAATATATGCCGCACAGAAGTTTATTCGTCAGTGCATCTATATCAAGCTTCCCGTCAGGGGCGCAATCTCTTTTGGCGAATTGACCTTCGGGCATGAAAAGAAAATTTTGATGGGGAAGGCTTTTCTCGAAAGCTACGAGTACAGCGAAGATCAGAATTGGCTGGGACTTCTCTTGACGCCTTCTGCAACAAGAAAGGTGTCCGGGTATTCTCTGAATCCATTGCACCATTCTTACATTAATCAGGATATTCCATTGAGACGGTATTCGATATTCAACCCGGATGTTTTTGCCTATACGTTTTGTGAAGGCTGCGCCAACTTTTCCAACCCTTTGCTTGGCGATCTGGATGAAATGCTGAAAACTGCACCGGCCGCAGAAAAGGTGAAATACGAGAACACGATCGAATTCATCAAGAAATACGACAAAAGGCTTGGCGGTGGCCCCGGTCCCGGTGAGTTTTCCAAACCACACTGAGGGTGCCCCTCGATAAGGACGAAGGCTTTGTCAGGGTGTAACTGTCCCAGG
>Ga0187857_10003403_pt1 | contig 12829 bp, 15 predicted proteins | sample June2016WEW_8_10_FD_132984 | JGI IMG/M metagenome (GOLD analysis project Ga0187857, IMG submission 132984) | Peatland microbial communities from SPRUCE experiment site at the Marcell Experimental Forest, Minnesota, USA - June2016WEW_8_100 | ecosystem: Environmental > Terrestrial > Soil >...
CCGCGGCCCCAATTCGACGAACTCATGCAAGCCGTGATACGCGCAGGCCAACGTCGGACCAAACAGGCTCCTGACTTGCTGGAGCGCCTGCCGCTCTGACCCGCTCGCCACCGCTTCCAGCCGGTCGAGGGCCTGCCTGAAGGCCGCGAACCGCGCCGCCAGCGCGCGCAGGCTATCGTCTATCAGCCGCGCCGCCTCCATGAGCTGCTTCGATGCCGCCGGAAGCTGCTCCTGGCGCTTCTTCTCGGCTTCGGCGGCCTCGCGCTCCAGGGCTTCGGCATGGCGCTGTTTAGCGGCCTCCAACGCGGCCTGCAAGTTGCTCGCGCACACGAGCTTCTCGCGCTGCTCCGCACGGAGCTTTTTGAGCCGCTGGGCGGTGTCGCCGACCCCCAATTCCGCGTCCAGGCTCAACTGGTCGCCCTCGCTGGCCAGCGCCACGACTTCGGCGTCTGCGTTTCTGCCCCGACTGCTGAGATTACCGATGATCTCTTCCCATTGCGCCGCAGTTCTGTTCTCTTGTTGCATCTGATTTTCCTTTCTCAAAACTCTGAATCACATTGACCATCTGCCTTGGTTGCCAACCCACGGATTGCCGCGCAAGGCGGTGTTATCGAATAGCGGCGCGGTTGCGCCGCCGACGACCACCGTGTGCGAGCCTTGCGAGTCGGACCGGATCACGACCTGGACGCGGCTGCCCACGGGCAAACCCTCCGCGCCGTCGCACCGGGAATCACCCTGGCTACTGCGCACCCATCCAGCACGTATCACGACGGCCTCGAATCGGGTGAGTTCGGTCACTGAACCCATTCCTCACGCCGAATCCGCCTTCCATCCAAGGCGATGATCGTGCCCTCGCCGCGGTCCGACCGCCCATCACCGCAACTGGGATCGCAAGACGGGTCGGACCCGCCACCGCCACCCATGCGCCACGCGCTCGGCGCCACCAACCCCACGTTGCCGGCCATCATGCTGTGCATGAATTCCGCATTGAGGGCTTTCTGCTTGCACCCCACCACGCCCTGCCAGCCGATGGCCAGTGCCATCACGGTGTCGTCGTGGCCGCCCGATGGTGCCTCGTAGCGCATCAACCCAGACGGCAGTGGCTTGGCCTCGAACGCCTGCAACTCGCCGATGAGCACCGGATCGTCCGGAATCTTGATCTCGCCGCGCTCGAACGCCAGCGCCAACGCTTCAACCGCTTCGGCCTTGCTCGCGTTGGTCGTCATGAAGGGTCGAACTTTCAGCCCATCGCGCGCCAGTTGCTCGATCACCGGACCGCCCATGCTGTTGGCCTCGGCGATGATCGTGGGCCTGCCCCATCGCTCGTAAAGCGCCGCCAGACGGCCCCGCTGCAAGGCGTATTCGATGCCGCGAAAGCGATCAATAGCCAGCACCTCGCCCGCGTCGGAGACAACGACGAAGACGCTGTAATCGTTCACCCGGCCCCAGTCAACCCCGATCACCGCGCCCTTGCCTTGCGCCGGCCCGGTTGCTACCGCGTCCAGGATCTTGCGGAAGACCGCGCCCTGCCAGGAGACGAAAGCGGCCATGTATTCTTGGCTGTAGGCCAGCTCGCTCAAGTCCTCCTTCGCCGACGCGATCTCCGCCGGGTCGATGAAGGGATTCGCGGACGTGGGCATTTGCCAGGATCGCCACTCGCCGCGGAAAAGTCCCTGGCCTTTCTGGTAGAGTATGTGGAAGTAGTTCGCAACGCCCTTCGGGGTGCTCAAGAACCACGCCGAACCCTTGAGGTCGGTAAGCATCGGACGGATGGTTTCCTGCCAAGCGTGCTCCAACTCCGCCACGAGCGCGCATTCATCAAGCACCACGGCTGCATAGGCGCGACCGCGGCCGGCATCCGGCGAATCCAAGCTCCACATCTCGACCACGCCGCCGCCCTGCAACTCAACCCTGTGTTCCTGCTCGCTCTTGCTTACCGTGACGGGGTAGAGCCTCGTCTGCAACTCGCGCCAGGTATCAGACAATAGGCGATACGTCGGGCTGAACCAGGCCGTCGGCTGGCCCGCCAGCGCCGGGTGGATCAGCCGATCCATCCCCAACACCGTCTTGCCCGCCCGACGGCCCAGGCAACAAACGTTGAATCGCCGTGATTCCTGGATGATCTTCGCTTGCGCCGGATGCATCTTTGGCAACGATAAAAGTATCTCGCTCAACGTACACCACCTTGATGACCAACTCGTGATCTTCCGCCGCATCTTCGCGCGGCCATTCAAACCGCTCAGCGAGCTTCAGGACCGCCCAACTCTCGCCCTTGCGCGCCGAATCCCAAATCAATTTCGCCAACTCCTCAGGCGTCCCTTGCCCGGCCAGCGCCTCGGCGAACTTCAACTCGAACGCCACCAGCCCGGCCGGCTTGCCGGTTGGATTGCCGGATTGCCCCCGCTGCCAGGCGGTCGGATTGCCCTTTCGAAACGTCTGTTTGGAGTTGCCATTCCAGGCGGCGCCGATCCTAAACGCCATCGCTTACCTCCGCTTTTTTCCGTCCGCAAACCGGGCACATTATGCCCCGTATCCGCATTATTCCTTGGTCCTCTAACTAGCAATTAGAGGACTGTCCAACCATATTCCTAGTAGAATCAAGCACATCACTGCTACTGACGCTGGCGCTACTAGCAACCTGTATAGCAACCGGGCCGCAACATGGGCAGCAACGCGGGCAGAAGAGGCCAGCCAAATGTAGCGGGAGATGTGCGGGTTCCATCGGCGCTCCACATTTCCCACACGGCCCCGAAACGTGGCGGGTGCGCCAACAGTCAGCCGGCCCGCCCGTATACGGATCACCTAAACGCAGCCGCAATTGCCGAGCTTTCGTCATATGCGATCATCCTTTCTCGCTTTCTTCCGCGCACAGTTCCCCTACGTCGCACCGGAACCGCGTCCTATGCTCACACCTCCGCTCCCCCCGGCTGGCCGCGCCCTGGATAGCCTCTGCCGTAAAGCGCCGGTAACTAGTGGCCACGCCGCCTGCGCGATACCTGTGCCGCACCGCTGTTGACAGGCGGCCCGAACGCCGCGGGCAAGGTTTCATTAACTTTACGTCCCGGTGAGTTTTCTCATGTGAAAACATTCCCCTTCCAGACCGTAGGGTCGTCTTCTTCCGGCGGCTGCTCGTCGAACCGGCCCATGGTGGGGGCGAGCCAGTTCGCAAGTCCCTTGGCGTACTGGCCGTTTTCTTTCGTCCATGCCTCAGATGAACACCATCCGGCGTGACGCTGGTCTATTCCAGTTAGGCGGCTGGCGCGCTCTGCCCCTGGAACTTTCTTGAGGATTGCGTTGAGGTGTTTTTGAATTTCCGCGACACCACAGCGGCGGTTCTGCGGGTGCCGGTCGTGGATGCGCCTGGCAATTCCTTCGAGGAAGGTATCCGCGGCTGGAACAACGGGTCGAACCAGGCTTGGTGAATCGGGGGAAGTTTGTGTTTCATCGGTGTTGGTCTCCGGGAAAGGGGGGGTAGGGGGGGGTTGTATAGTGGTAGTGGTAGTGGTAGTGAAAGAGGAAGAGGAAGAGGAAGGCTTCAACACAGCTACAGGTTTGCTTGTAGCTGAGCCATTAACTGAGCCTGTAGTCGAACCTGTAGCTAAGCTTGAAGCTAAGCTATCGTCGAACTTCCCCCATCGCTTCAGGCCGCCCACCCGTCCAGCCTCGCGGCGGCTGCGGTGCCACTCTTCAAGTCCCGGCCGTTTTTCGTCTACCTTCGGATGCCACAAACGGCCTTCGCGCTCATGGAATTGCTGGCGAACCTTCGGCCAGGCGCGGCGCCATTCCCGCTCCCCGACTTGGGCAATCTTTCGCAGGATCGTTTCGTCTGCGGGCAAACTTCCGGCCTCCCAGCAATGGTCAAGCATTTCACGGTAGAGGCCGCGCTCCTCAAGGCTCATCGACATGACGGCTTCCGAGCTGCGCCAATCGGCGATGTACCACGGATACGAATGGATCATCTTTGGTCGCCCTCCTTGTGGCGAAGTTCTCCTGGAAACGTGTGGCCGCCAACCGGCGCAGGAGTCGCCGGCTTGTCGCCCCATGAAGACTAGGCGGCCACGTTCTGAAAAAAGCCCGAAAAGACTGCGGTCGAAACAGGTGACCTTGGCATCGTTGAGCGAGACGTTCCGGTCCTGGGTCTCGCGCCAGGGCGCCCGAACGCGGCCACTCCGCGCCTCCATGCCCGTGAGCGCGTGATACACGTCCGAGATGCGGACGGCCGCCAGGATATCGGATGCGCTCATGTTGCCCGTCCCCCGGCGCGCGCTATCTTCACCACGGTTTCGCCACCACTCATCCCAATGAACATATCGAAATCGCAGGCAATGGAATCGTAGGCGCGGTCAAGAGCACAGGCCCGGCGCGCGGCCTCAATGTTCTTGGGGTGGGTCGGGACAAGCCGCAGTTGACTGTGATTCTTATCGACCCATTTAGCTCGGCCCTTGTTGACGTAGTAGTCCGCCTTCTTGCACTTGAAAATACCGGTTCCGTTGGACACGGGATTGAGGACGCGGACATAGTTTGGGTTCGGGGTGTTCCTGCTCCGGGTACTGGCCCCGCGAGCCTCTTCTACCGCCGGCCTCGCGGCCGGAGGCGAGTTCACGCGGCGGCTCCGTCGCGTGGTTGCTCCGTGTGCTCCTCGATCCACTTGAGGAGCGCCGCACGCGGAACGCGGATGGTGCGCGATCCCGGCACGCGCACTGTGGGAATCCTGTTTGCGGCCATCCATTGATATGCCAGGGCGCGCGAGCATCCGAGCACCTCGGCTACCTCCTCACCGCGTAGCAAAAGTGGTTCGAGATCCAATCTGGGTTGCGTCTTCATGTTTCGTTCCGTTTCCGGTCTAGACTAGACCTTCACAGACATCATAAGGGGTTGCTAATCGTTGTCCTATATGCTAGAATATATGTTGACTATATGCACTCTGAAGTCACCCATAAGCCCTGGGAGTTCGCGGGGTTCGTCGATAAGAAATCGGGACTGCTCGGCAAGCCGGTGCCGACGGGCGAACTGTTCGTGCCCAACAGCATCAGGCTCGACCCAGCAAAGCGCTCGCTGGTCTGGACCCCAGGAGCGGGAGGCAAGAGCATCCGCCCCAACATGACCAACCTCTTTGATGGCTTCGTCCGCCTCGGGCAGGAGCCGCCCGCCGCGATCCTCGACTACGCCCGGAGGTGGGGGCTGCTCTACCTCGACGCGGATGGTACGCCCTGCGTCATGCCCTACCGACCGCAGGCCACGGCGGGCCGAACACTCCCACGCTCGGAGCCTCTCGACGCCTGGGAGTACTACTCGCGGCGCGCCTCGGCCGTTCTGAGCATCGCCGACGCCCTCCAGAAGCAGAAGCGAGCATCACCGAGCGACTGGCAAGTCCTGGGTAGTCTGGAGAAGAAACTCGGAGAGCAGGCCTTGCGCGACCTACGGCATCGCGGCGGAGCGGTAGACCTTTACGCCCTCACCGGGTGCCTATATTCCGCGAAGTGGGACATCGAGCAGGAGCGCCGCTGGCTCGCTATGGAGGTCGCCCTTTGGCTGGCACTCGGACGGCCCGGTTTTAGCCTGAATCCGCGCTCCTGGCGCTTGGAGGTCGATTACAGCGGATGCCTGTTCGCGGCCATCGCGTTGCAACTGGCGCTAACCGTCACCGACGCGCGGAACCTATTTACGTGTTCCGGGTGCGGCGTTCCATACGTGCGGGAGAAGAAAGCTCCAAAGTCGGGACAGGCCAACTACTGTGAGAAATGCGGTCCGAACGCATCATTACGCGAAGCCAACAACCGCGTGCGGGAAAGGATTGCGGAGGCTCGGCGATTGCGTGCCGAAGGCATCGGCCTGCGCGAGATCGCTCAGCAACTAAACGTGAGAACTAGCAAGAGGTCCACCGCGTTGGAGACAGTGCAGAGATGGATCGGAAAGGAGTGAGTGATGTCGAAGAAACGGAAACGAGGTCAAGGTGAAGGTTCGATATACGCGACGCAGGATGGCCAATGGTGCGCGGCCGTCAGCGTCGGCTGGGGGCGGAACGAAGCGGGCGAGCCGGTCTGGAAACGAAAAACGTTCGTCGGCAAGACGCGCTATGAGGTCGCGGAGCGGCTCAAGAAGGCGCTGCGCGATCAGCAGCGGGGCATCAACATCGACCCCGAAAAGCAAACCGTCGCACACTTTCTCAACGGTTGGCTCGAATCGGTGAAGGCCGACGTTTCGCCGGCTACCTACGTCAGCTACGAGGGGGTGATCCGGTTGCACCTGGTGCCAGCACTCGGCAAGATCCCGCTCGGGAAACTCGGTGCTCACCACATCGCACGCATGAAGCAGGAAAAGCTCGACGCCATCATGGAGAGCGGGCCGGGCGTGAAGAAACTCGTCGAGGGGCAGCCGCCGCCCGCGCCACGGCATCTTTCAGCTACGACCGTTGGCTACTGTTTGACGGTTCTCCGCATGGCTCTTGATCGCGCCTGCAAACTTGATCTTGTGCCACGAAACGCTGGCCTTCTGGTTAACTTCCCGAAAGCAGAACCCCGAGAGATCGCGCCCTACACGCCCGAGCAGGCGCAGAAATTAATCGAGGCTGCCAAGCAGCATCGACTCGGCGCCTTCTTCACCGTGGCCGTCGCACTCGGCCTCAGGAAGGGAGAAGCGCTCGCCCTTCAGTGGCCGGCCATCGACTTGGAACGCGGCACCCTCGCCGTGCGGCTGGCGTTGCAGCGGATCAAAATGCCGGGCGACGAGAAAGGCCAACTGATCCTCAAGGAGCCGAAGCGCTCCAGTCGCCGGACAATCAATCTCCCCCAGGTATGCCTGTCTGCGCTCATCGAGCACCGCGCGCGGCAAGAGCAAGAGCGCATCATAGCTGGAAGTCGGTGGAAGGATGCCGGGTTTGTATTCACCACGGGGATCGGCACACCGCTGGAGCCGCGAAACCTGGAGCGAGATTACCGACAGATCCTCGAAAGCGCGGGGCTGCCCTACGTCCGCATCCACGACCTCAGGCACACCGCCGCGACGCTATTGCTCACGCAAGGGGTCCATTCTCGCGTCGTGATGGAATTGCTCGGCCACTCCCAAATCGCCGTCACCATGAACTTGTACTCGCATGTGGTGCCGTCGCTGCGCAAGGAAGCCGCTGAGCAGATGGACGCGGCTCTGAAGCCGACGGAGCCGGTTGCCACCCCGGTTGCTATGTCGGTTGCTAATAATCCACCCGTCGCACGGTTGAATTAGCTGTAAGTCTTTGATTCTATGGAGCTGGCGGAGGGATTTGAACCCCCGACCCTCTGATTACAAATCAGATGCTCTACCAACTGAGCTACGCCAGCCGGCTCGAAGTGGAGCGGGAGACGGGGATCGAACCCGCGACCAACAGCTTGGAAGGCTGTGACTCTACCACTGAGTTACTCCCGCTCGTCCCTTTCCATTCTACCAGCGCTTGCCCTCCCGCGCGCAATGCTCGTACAGTAAGATTTGCACGAGATGAGCATTGCCGCGGCCGTGCTGGAGACCCTCCGCGCCGAAGCCGCCAATCACGGCGGCGCGCGCGTGGCCCGTGCCGGTCTGCGTATCGGCGAACTCTCGGGCGTGGAGCCGGAATCGCTGCGCTTCTGCCTCGAGACCCTGGTCTCCGGCAGCGACCTCGATCCCCTCGCCTTCGATTTCGAACTCTGCCCCTGGACCCGCCGCTGCCGCGCTTGCGGCGCCGTGTTCCGCGTGGTGGAGTGGAACCCCGCCTGCCCCACGTGTGGCTCGGCCGACACCGAGGCCGCCGGGGGTGATCAAATGGAATTGACGTACCTGGAACTGGAGGAGCCCTGATGCGCGTTCCCCTCGAACGCAAGGTTCTCAACGAAAACGACCGCATCGCCGCCACCCTGCGCGAGCGGTTTCAAAACCACCGCGTGTTTTGCCTGAACCTGATCAGTTCCCCCGGCTCCGGCAAGACTTCGCTGCTCGAGCGCACGCTCGAAGGCTTCGGCCCGGAGCGCCGCATCGCCGTGCTCACCGGCGACATCCAGACCGATAACGACGCGCGCCGCCTCGAGCATTTCGGATTCCCCGTGCGCCAGATCACGACCGGCGGCGCCTGCCATCTGGACGCCCGCATGGTGGAGCGCGCCCTCGCAGGCTGGCCCGTCGAGGACCTCGAGATTCTGTTCCTCGAAAACGTCGGCAACCTGGTCTGCCCCACCAGCTACGATCTCGGCGAAGAGGCCCGCGCCGTGCTGCTGAGCGTCACTGAAGGCGAGGACAAACCGCTCAAATACCCGGCCACCTTCCACCATGCCGACCTGATGGTCCTCAACAAAATCGACCTGCTGCCCTACGTTCCGTTCCAGGCCGAAGTGGCTAAAGAAAACGCGCGCCGCGTGCAGCCCGGCATCGAAATACTGGACGTCTCCTGCACCACCGGCGAGGGGATCGACCGCTGGCGCGCCTGGCTCGATCGTCACCTATGAGCGAATTCCCGGTGCTCAACGCTCTCGTCTTCGCCGCCCTCGGCATCCTGGTTTTTGTGATCGCGTTGGCCATCATCGCGAAACTGGCGCCGTTCCATGTCTGGAAGGAAATCGTCGAGGAGCGCAACGTAGCCGCGGCCATCCTGGCCGGAGCCGTGGCCCTGGGCCTGTGCTGGATCATCGCCGCCGCGATGCATTAAAATTCGGTGACTGACACACGCGTCCCAAGGCGCGGTTCTTGCGCCGCGCGGACGCTGGTGTCTGTCACCGAATTTTAGGGCCAGGTTAGCCGCCCCCGGTGCTCACAAGCCGCAGGTCGGCGGTGACCGGCAGTTCGAAGAGGTCCGCCCGCAGAAGCCGCGTCGTGAAGAACAGCACCTCGAGATTCTCAACCTCACCGGTACTGGGGTTGAGCCGCGCAACTATTTCGTCCGGCAATTCCTCCGACTCCTGCTCCGCGTACGGCGGGCACTTGTCGATGTGGAGGATGTCGGCCTCCCGATCGTATTTGAATCTCAGCTTCGCCGCCATTCGACTGCTCCTAGTGCTTAACGTGGGGCGGTCCCCCTGGACCGCGCCGGGTCCCCTGACCCGGCCCAACCCGACCTGGGGGTCGGGTTGCGGCTCAGGGGAGCCGCCCCACACAACGTGGCAAGCCACGCATTACTTGCACCGCACTACACTAGATTCTACGCCGCACGCCCGGCACCCACTCGCGAATTCCGCCGCCTCGCGCACCCAAGCAAGCGCCCGCAGAATCCGCGGCACATCCTCGTAACCGTAGGACAGCCGAAGCTGCCGCTTGCCTCGCGCCGCCAGATCGCCTCGCGGGTGGACGCAGTATTCGCCCGGAATGTACATGACGCGAGGCCTTCGGTTGCCCTCCGGGCCGTCCACCGCCGCGTCGCCCGTGGTGCGGGTCAGAAACCGGAAGAAGGCCGAGGACGGGTGGGTCTCGACATCCCGAAACGTCAGGTAGTAATAGAAACCCGCGCTGCCGCCGCGGCACTCCTCGAGAAATGGTCCCAGGCTCCGCTCGATCCCATCCTTTACCGCCACCGCCTTCTCGCGATAGCCTGCGTTCACCGCGCACAGTTGCTCCGCAATGCGCCGGTCGAGCAGAAAGCTGGCCATCTCCTGCACGAAGAGCGGCGCGCTGAAACCGGCATCGCTGGTCTTCTGCACCATGGCATTCATCAACGGACCGTCGGGACCCAGCAGATACCCGATCCGCAGCCCCGGCGCCAGCACTTTTGAAAGGGTGCCGATCTCGTACGCGATCCCCAGATCGTCTTCCCTCAGGACCGAAACGAATGGTTCGGCCCGCGGGTCGTGCAGCAGCAGCTCATAGGCCAAGTCGTAGAAGATCGGAATCCGGCGCCCCTGTTCGCGCGACAGCCTGGCCGCCACTTCGAGCAGCGCCCGGCGCCGCTCGTTCGACAGGATGGTGCACGACGGATTGTTGACCGTGACCACGTAAAGGAAGGCGATCCGTTCGACGGCGCCGCCCAGCGCCCGCAGTTTGCCCTCGAGCGCAGCCAAGCCGATTCCCTCTTCATCCTCGGGAACGGCGAGCACTTCGAAGCCTTTGCGTTCGAGGGCGTCGGAGTAGATGTAGTACATGGGATCGGAGGTGACGACGATTCCCGGCGCGACCACCTCCGCCAGTCCTTCGAGGATACTGGTGGCGCCGCACGGGCCGATGATCAGACGCTGGCGCGCCACGGTGGCCTCATCCAGCCCTCCGATTCGCATCCCGGTCAGGAACCGGCGCAGAGATTCGACCAGGTTCGCCGAGCCGTCCGGGCCGCCGTAGTTGAACGCCTGTCGGTACTTCACGCTGTCGCTCGCCACAGCCTGCACGGCTTCCGTCAGGCGGGCCACCGGGATGGTCTTCTCGTTCACGTATCCGACGCCCAGATTGATGTCCACGCCGTCGCGAAAATCGCTCGCGAACTCCGCCATCATCCGGTTGACGGGAGATGGTTGCGCCGACGCCTGGCCATATGGGGACAGGTGAATCTGCATGAGATACCCCTACTCTAAAACCGCCTCGATCAGCGCCGGCCCAGCCTGCCTCACGGCCGCGCGGAACTGGGTCACAAATTCGTCCGCCGTGGTGGCGCGCGTGGCCGGGACGCCCATGCCTTCCGACAGCTTCACCCAGTCCAGGTCCGGCCGGCTGATATCGACCATGTCGTTCGCCCTCCGGCCCATCTCACCGGCGCCGGTCCTTTGCATCTCGATATCCAGAATCCGGTAGCGGCGATTCGCCAGGATCACGGTCACCACGTCCACTCGCTCCCGCGCCATGGTCCAGAGCGATTGCAACGTGTACATGCCGCTGCCGTCGGCTTCGAGCGCGATCACCTTCCGGTCCGGGCACGCCAGCGCGGCGCCGAGAGCCACCGGCAGGCCTTGGCCGATGGCCCCGCCCGTGACGGGCAGAAGATCGTAGCTTGCCGCCGAAGAGAGGTGCCGCAAAATGGCTTCGCCGGAAGAGACCATCTCGTCGGAGAGGATCGATCCCTCCGGCAGCAGACTGGCCAAGGCCCGGCCAATCGTATCCGGCGACAGGCCGGCGCCCTCAGGCAGCGCTGGCCGCGATGGGGTGCCCTCTGGGCCCGGCGCCGGCGGCGCAATGCGTCCGACGCCGCATGCCTCGACGAGTGCTTCGAGCGCCTCCGTGCCGTTTGACTCAATCGGCGCCAGCACGTGGAGAGCGCAATCCTCCGGCGCCAGGTAGCTCCGGCGCCCCGGGTATCCGAAAAAGGAAATCGGCGGCTGGCTTTCCACCAGGATGAGGTGTTTCAACCCCGCCAGCATGGGCTCAGCTTTCTCCGGGAAGTACGCCAGCCGCTGCGGCGTAAACCTCCCGCCTCCGCACACCATCCGCGCGGCGTAGCGGTTGGCAAACACGCGCACGTCCGTGCCGGCCGCAAGTTGTCCCGCCGCAACGCTTCCTCGCTCCAGCAGTGCGCTGCCGCCGAGCAGCAATCCGGCGGGCTCACCGGCGCTCAATATTCGAGCCGCTTCGCGGACGCACTCAGCCCCGGGTCCCGGCGCGGCTTCGCGTGGCTTCGCCGGGCCCAGAGGGCGCCCCGGCTCGCCGCCATCGCTCCAGGAAAAGTCGGCGGGCACAATCAGAGTCGCTATCTGCCCCGGCGGTGCGCACGCGGCGCGGATGGTGGCCGCGGCCGCCTCACCCATATCCTCGGCTCGTTCCAGGGTTCGGACGTAACCCGAAATCGTGCGCGCGAACGCCTCAATGTCGGCCGAGAGCGGAGCGTCGCAGCGCAGGTGCCCCGTGGTGTGCTGCCCCACGATGCTCACCACCGGCGAACGCGCTTTCCGCGCGTTATGAAAGTTGGAGAGGCCGTTGCCCAATCCGGGGCCCAGGTGCAACAACGTGGCGGCCGGCCGCCGCAACATGCGCGCATAGCCGTCCGCCGCGCCCGAGCACACTCCCTCAAACAGGCACAACACGCCTCGCATCCCCGGGACGCGGTCCAGTGCCGCTACGAACTGCATCTCGGACGTCCCCGGGTTCATGAAGCAGGTATCCACTCCATGCGCCAGCAGGGTTCTCAGAAGACACTCGGCTCCGTTCATTGTGTAAGTACCACCGCCGTTCAACCTCGATCCAAAGCCAGGGGAGCCATCCACTGCAAATCGCGGTCCGTGTTCGAGTGCAAGCGGTACTTTCGGGCCACCGCGGCGATCTTCTCGCCGCGAACCTCGATCTTCGAGATATCGTAGTTGCCGATACCCACCTGCTCGCAATATTGCAGGTAGCCCACCCAACGCGGGTCGATGCCCATGGCTTCGACGCCCACGCGATCGGCGGCCACGTAATCCAGCGAGGCGATAGCGATACGGGATGGAACCGGCGTCCCGGATACCGGGCCATTCCCCTCCATGCCCTCCAGGCCGTCAATCACCGTGGCGCCCCAGAACGGAGCTAGTTTCTGTGCCGTCAAGAAGAGGTTGTAGTTCATCAGGTGAGGGCCCCAGGGGGGCTGCTGCATGCCTGTGTGGAGCTTGATTTTGTCGTTCCACCTCTCCTGGCCGTTCACGCTGCCCGGCGTGGCGTTCGGGCTGTGCAGCGGAGCGCCCATCACCAGGTTCTTCACGCCCATTGTCGCCACCACGGAATCGTGCGTCTTCGGTATCGACGCGCTCAGAATAAACGCATCGGGGTCCATCAGACGCGCGGCCAGCCGGACCGGGAACATCTGGAGATTGGCGTCGATCAACGCTGAGGCGACGTACTTCGCTTCCCGATTGAGGTCGATCAGCTCCACTTTCAGCGATCGATATTCCGCGATCGCCTGCCGGTACTTGAAATTGTCGAAGCCCTCCATGGTATTGCCGGAGGA
>Ga0187857_10003404_pt1 | contig 12828 bp, 6 predicted proteins | sample June2016WEW_8_10_FD_132984 | JGI IMG/M metagenome (GOLD analysis project Ga0187857, IMG submission 132984) | Peatland microbial communities from SPRUCE experiment site at the Marcell Experimental Forest, Minnesota, USA - June2016WEW_8_100 | ecosystem: Environmental > Terrestrial > Soil >...
AATTTTTTGTTGAGGATATATCTCATACCTCTACCTCCATCAGGTATTTTCATACCTTTTTCATCATACGTCGAGGTAATTTCTTCTTGTCCATCAATCTTCCATACAGCAGCCTGCCCATCGATATTAAATACGAAGGGGAATCCGGGTTTTCCAGAAAAGGAATCTTTTGACTCCCATTGATAATACTCTGCTGGTCGGGTTTTAATAGACACTTTAATAATGACATCCGAATAGCCAGTGGGTATCGCTTCATCATCTTTGATCTCAACAAATACATCTGATCTCGTACTTTGAGATTTTGTAATTATCTCTTTTAGAGGGCTTCCACATCCTGATATCAAGATAAACAGTGAAGCAATCAAAATGGTATTGAATAAATCTCTCATTTCTATTGCCGTCCTCCTTCAAACCAGTTTTAAGAGCAGCGGTGTGCTGATGGAATCTTGGCCGTGCCTATCAACAGCCCTTCGCAATAGCTGCGAAGGGCTGCTCCTTCCCAGATCAGACCGCATGCCTGCGCTAAGTTGTAGCTTCACCGTGGCATTTGCTATCTCGGCCAAGGCTTGCAGGTAACCAAGGTAAACATCGTCGGCTGTCCGCTGGGTATTCAGTAGATTCAAAAGTGAAGCACAACCTTCCGATAACTTATTCGAACCCCATCGAGCAGGCGATCGGCATCCGCTAGCACATGCTCTGTGTAGCCTTTAAAGTTGAGAGCGGTCGCTTGGTACTGTGCGAATATTCTCTCCCCTCCGTTTTAGCTTTGATCATCGCTATGACCATGTCTTCGCAGGTCACTTTCAGCCAGGCTGTTTCGCTAAAATAGAAGCGACAGCACCGGCCGACATCACCCGCCGACCCCAGCGGGTATATCGGACCTATTCCACCAGCCGCCGCCCAGCGCCTGAAACAGTGCCGCTGTGTCGGCGTAGCGGTTAGCAAGGGCCTGCACGACATTGATCATCGCTTGCTGATATGTCTGTTCGGCATTAAGCAGCGCCAAATAACTGATTTGGCCCAATTCCAATTGAGTACGTGCGATAGCAAGGCTCTTGGCGGCAGCGCGCTCGGCAGCGACTGCCGCTTTCATGGTATCGGCGTCGGATTGAATGGCATGCAACGTGTCGGCCACGTTCTGGAAAGCGGTGAGCAAAACACTGCGATACTGCGCCGCGGCCTGATCGTAGGCCGCTTCAGCGGCACGTTGCCGGTGCAGTAATGTCCCCCCTTGGAAGATTGGCTGAGTCAGATTGGCGTTTAATGTCCAAAATCCAGTGCCGGAGGTAAACAACTGACTGATTGCGGTGGCGCTGGAGCCCGCATTGGCACTCAGAGTAATGTTTGGCAGCCGATTGGCGATACTCACGCCGATCTCTGCGCAGGCGGCGTGCCATTGTTCTTCAGCAGAGCGGACATCCGGACGCTGCGCCACCAGTTTGGAGGGAAGGCTCACAGGGAGCTCTTGCGGCAGTTGTAGCGATGAGAGTTCGAACTCCCCGGTGAGCGTTTCGCTGGGGAAACGGCCGACAAGGCGAGCCAGCAAGTCGCGTTGTTGCGCCAATTGTTTTTCCAACGGCGGTAGCGTGGCCTGCACTTGTGCCAATGCTGCTTCCTGTGCTACTACGTCCCCACTGGCAATCTGTCCGAATTCGTATTGCCGCTGCAGCAATTCGAGCGATTGGCTCTGAATATCTATGATCCGCTTGGTCGCTGCGATTTGACCCCGCAAAGCCGCCTCTTGCACCGCTGCTGCAACTACATTCGAGGTCAGAGTAAGATAGGTCGCTTCGAGTTGGAAGCGTTGCCAATTGGCTTGCGCTTTGAGCGACTCCACCTGCCGTCGCGTGCCGCCGAACACATCCGGCACATAGGCCACAGAAACCTGCGCGGTGTGAAGGCTAAAGATGTTGCTGCCATCGGCAAGCGGACTGGATAACTCGTTGGAAATGCTTTGACGCGTTGTATTGAAATTGGCATCGATGCTTGGAAAGAAAGCGCCTCGCTGTGCATAGACGTTTTCCCAGGCAACGCGCAGTACGGCTTGCGCAACTTCAAGGTCAGGGTTGCCCTTGAGAGCTTGCTCAATCAGGTCGTTGAGAGGTTTCGAATGGAACAGCGTCCACCATTGACCGGGTATGTCCATGTCTTGAACGAAGCGCTGCACCTCGCCGCCCTTGACCTCGACCGATGCCGTCTGCGCAGGCAGGGGGTGTGGCGTGTAGCGGTCGACATTGGGCGTGGTCGGGCGTTGGAAATTCGGTCCAACCGCACATCCAGTCATGAGCACCAAGGCGATGAATACTACCGTGAGGGAGATAACACGCGGCCGGATAGATAAGAAGATCAAATATAATCGAACCTTCCCATAACTGAAAAAACATGCTTCATTGTACATTGTTTCCCTCCGCTTTCGGCAATATGTCGCCCGGTTTAGCTATCCATACATAAAGCGTCGGCAGGAGAAAGACGCTCAATACCAGGGTTGTGATCAGCCCACCCACAATAACAATGGCGAAAGGGCGCTGGGAATCTGAACCTATATCATGCGACATGGCGGCAGGCAACAGGCCGAGTGTGGCAACGAGCATCGTCATCATGATCGGACGAAGACGGAGAGTAGCGCCTTTAATCGCTGCCTCCAGGATAGACATGCCGCGTGCGCGCAACTGATTGATGTATTGCACCATTATCACGCCTGTCTGGACGGAGACCCCAAACAAAGCGAGCAGTCCGATGCCGGACGAAACGCTGAAATTGGTTCTGGTGACAAAGAGTGAGAGTAGCCCCCCGAAGCTTGCCATGCCGACAGTGAGAAGCACAAGTAAAGACCACTTGAATGAGTTGAACATCATATAGAGAAGGAGAAGGATTAGAAGAATCGTGACTGGGACAATCACTGCCAAGCGCTCATTTGCACGCTTCTGGCTTTCGTATTCTCCGGCCCAGTCCATATAGTAACCCTGCGGCAGCGTCACCTTCTCATTGACCTTCTTCATGGTTTCTTCAACTGTACTGCCGAGGTCTCGGCCGCGAACACTGTATTTTATGGCTATATACCGAGAGTTTGCTTCACGGTAGATCATGGATGCGCCGTCTCCGACCATGATGTCACTTAGCGCTCCAAGGGATACCCTCTCGCCTGATGGCGCAAGAATCCGGACGTTCGCGATATCCTCAACGGTTTTGCGGTAGGGCTCCTGATAACGTACGACGAGGTCAAAACGTTCTTCTCCCTTCAATATCTGGCTCACCGGCTTACCGCCTACCGCTGTTTCAATGGCATCCTGGACGTCTGCCACATTGATGCCGAACCGCTCTGCCTTTGCACGGTTAACAGTCAGGTTGACGTTTGGCTGTCCGAGCACCCGGAATATCCCAAGGTCCTCAATCCCGCGGACCTTTTTCATGACTTCAAAGATCTCTTCACTTTTTTGCTCCAATTCTTTCAGGTCGCTGCCGAATACTTTTACCGCAAGTTCGCCTTTGACGCCGCTGACCGCCTCTTCCATATTATCGGCAATAGGCTGCGAGAATCCCCACTCAACGCCCGGGATCTTTTCAACTTCCCTGTGCATGGCTTCAATCAGTAAATCTTTATTCTCGTGGAACTCCTTGCGCCATCTATTCCGGGGCTTGAGGTCGATGAAGTACTCTGTGTTGAAGAAGCCAGTGGCGTCGGTACCGTCATCAGAACGGCCCACTTGCGAAACAACCTGCGTTACCTCAGGGAAACTCGCAACCGCAAGTCGGGCCTGGTCCATAATCCGCTTCCCTTCTGATGGCCCCGTACTTGGATGAAGAGTCCCGCGAGCCCAGATTGCGCCCTCATCGAGGTGTGGCAGGAATTCGGAGCCGATGACTCCGCTGAAACCAAGGAAAACGGCGAGAACGAAAAAGGCGGCCCCTATGCCGAGGGTCAGGAAACGGCGCTCGATTGCCCTTTCCAGAGCCCTCGGGTAGTGAATCTTTAGCCATTCCAGTACTGGATTTCGCCACTCTCTTGCCCGCCTGTGAAAGAGATAGCTGGCCAGTACCGGCGCAAGAAGAATCGAGAAAAACAGAGCTCCCAGCAGTGCGAAAGAGACCGTCCAAGCCATGGGGTGGAACAGGCGCCCTTCGACGCGCTGCAATGTAAAGATCGGGATGTATGAAGTAATTACGATTGCACGTGCAAAAAAAACGGGCCGCTGCACCTCATGAGCTGCCCGACGAATGGTCTCGCCGATCTTGCCTGTAGACTCCTCCGATTCTTCTAAATGACGCAGGATATTCTCCACCATAACGACCGTACCGTCTACCAGCATGCCGAAGTCGAGCGCTCCGAGAGATAAGAGATTGGCAGGAATGTGACGGAGATCAAGGAGTATGGAAGCAAAAAAGAACGAGAATGGCATAGTCATGGCCACGATAAGCGCTGAACGGGCATTGCCAAGAAAAAGGAACAAGACAATGACGACCAGAATAATTCCCTCGGTGAGATTGCGCAGAACCGTGCGTGTTGTATAGTGGACGAGATCCGCCCTATCGATATGGGGTACTATTTTAACACCGGAGGGCAGCACGTGCTCATTCAAATATTTGACCTTTGCATCGATGGCAGCCAGGATGGACTCCGCTTCGGCCCCTTTGCGCATCTGCACGATGCCCTCAACAACATCATCATTGTCGATGATTCGCCCGTCTTCGTAGTGAATGGCCTTGCCCAGACGCCCCAGCCGTATCTTCGGCCCTTGGGCAACAATCGCTATATCTCGAACTCTAACAGGTGCCCCGTTTTGCACTTTCAGAACAGTTGAGCCAATATCATCCGGATTCTCCATCAAACCGACGACCCTGACGTTGTAAGCCTGTTGGCCCTTTTCGATAAAGCTTCCACCCGCATTGACGTTGTTCGCAGCAAGGGCCTGCTCTACCTGGGTAATGGATAAGCCATACGAAACCAGCTTGTTTGGATCGACCTCTACCTGGTATTCACGCGTTTCGCCGCCGAAAATGGAAACGGCTGCGACATCCGGGACCGACATGAGATGCTTGAATACAACCCAGTCCTGCAGTCGCTTCAGTTCCATTATGTCGTATTGGGGATTCGTGCTCCGTAGAGTGTAGAAGTAGATCTGGCCGACAGGACTGAAGTCTGGACCGATCTGGGGACTGATATTCGGCGGAAGGGTCACCAGTGTCAGTTTTTCTAGGATCTGCTGCCTGTTCTGCAGATTGTCGGAGTTATCGTCGAAAATGACGCTGATAAAGGAAAGCCCGGAAATGGAAATTGAACGGAGGTGCGTCATATGTCCAACTCCGTTCAACTGTGTCTCGATTGGGATAGTGATTTGTTGTTCGATTTCCTCTGCAGCGCGTCCGGGCCACTGTGTTATAACCCAGACGTACTTATCGGCCACATCCGGATAAGCTTCCACGGGAAGGCGGTGAAACGAAATTATTCCCCAGATGAAAAGAAGTGATCCGACGCTGAGAAATAACAGCCTGTTCCGGAGTGCGAGTTCTACGAGATACTGAATCATGGTTTATTTTGCTTCCGAAACACTGGAGAATTGCAGGGCGTTGGCAACTACCTTGTCGTCAATCTTTAACCCCGCAAGAATCTGCTGGAGGTTGTCGCCAGCCGGCGGACCGGTCTGAACCTCCATTTTTCGAAACCGATTGTCGCCAAGAGGCATGAATACCCAGTTCTTGTCGTGTAAGCGAACAATGGCGGAAGTCGGCAGGACAGGCCGTTCGAGGCGTTTCTCGGAGTGTAACACTGCAGTAACAAACATTCCCGAACGCATCAGGCGACCGGGATTGTCAAGTTCGATACGGACCTTTGCTGACCGGGTGTTGGGATCCAGCACTCTACTGATATTGCTCATGCGACCATGGAACAGCCGATCAGGATAGGCGTTGAGGCGTACCTCGGCTATATCATCAAGATGCACCTTGGAAATTGTGTCCTCGTAGAGGTCGCAGAGAACCCATACGCGAGACAGATCCGCAATCGTGAAAAGATTCGGGGAATTGTCGAGCGAACGAACTCCGGCGGCACCTGTCACGTTTTGCTCGACGATTGTTCCGGAAATCGGGGAGCGAACATCGAGAATGGGGGAAACATGGTCGGGGTCGCCACCGAGAACATGGATGCGATCACGTGCTGTCTTCACATCGACCTGTGCCTTGTCATCTGTGTTCTGAGCCGCCTCTAGATCCTTTTTTGCAATTGTTGCTCCTCGCTCATAGAGAGCCTTGGAGCGGTCCAATTGTTTGCGCGCCAACAACTCATCGGTCTGAGCCTTTTGATAGTCGGAGAAAGCGGCCGCCAGGTCCGGGCTGTGGATTCGGAGGAGGATCTGCCCCTTTTTTACGTCGTCTCCCAGTCTGGCCTTGATGGCCACAACTCGACCTCCGCTAAGAGATAGCACCGCTACGGAGCGATTGACGTCGGGGGTTACCACTCCGTTAACATGGATTTCATCAACGATGTTTCTGAGTTCTATCGCTACCAGAGGGAACCGCTCCGGGTGTTCCATCTCGATTACATTGGGATCGGTTGATTTGATGATATCCTTGCGTGAATTGCCTGGCGTTTCCGAACCTGCAGAATTGCAACCGGCCCCTGAAGTGACAAACAGGAAAAGCCAGCACAGACAAAGGATCTGCTTAATATGCCGTCGCATAGGCGCGCCCATAATTGATGCGCAAACGGGCGAAATACAATGACGATGTGATTGTTTATTCATAGGTGCTCTCCGTTATCAAACATCATTTAAGATTTTAAGCTATGGTTCTGCAACCCGGTAAGGTTGCCGTGCCAAATCACCTAGCAACTTTTTCTGCAATCTCTTCTTTGAAATTGTCGGCATGCATTGCTTCATATCGCGTTTGTCCGGGGTTCATGCCTTTAACGAAAGAATCTTCGAATTTCATTTTGGCTATTGTAAAAAATAAAACTTACATCAAACTTACCCTGAGCCCACATTATCTATGCAAAAGTTGTGCAAGTGTTTTTTGGGCCCTTTTTTTGTATTAATCATAGGCATGACAAACTTGCTGTGAAAACGAGCGCAAATATTTACTTCAGCGCCTATTCAAAAATAATGCCAAGGCATAAGCAGCCAATTTTACGAGAATATGAAAAATTCAAAAGTGGGATAAGTGCAAAAATTGTATACTTTTAAGGAATATGGAGGGTCAAACGTGCAGATTAAGTATCTTGAGTTTGTAATGCAAAGCCCTTACCGATATGCCGAGTATTTTCGCTGCCTCGGTCTTATTGTTGGCAGATAAAGCCAAGGCATGGGCTATGTGTTTTTTTTCGAGATTTTCTATTGCTTCTGCAAAAGGTATCGAATAGTCAACATCATCCTCTGGTGGTGGAGTTTTTTCAGGTTTGGTTTTGAAAGCGGTAATATCGCCATCAAGAACATCCTCGGTGGCAACAGCAACGGCCCTGTTGATGCACCATTTGAGCTCTCTGATGTTGCCCGGCCAATCATGGGATACCAGAATTTCCATGGTCTGAGACGTTACACCCCGCACCTGTTTTTTGTAAGCGTAGTTTGCCTCTTTTATGAATGTCGAAACGAGCAGCGGAATATCATCCCGGCGCTCCCCTAGCGGTGGGAGTTCGAAGGCTATGCCGTTGATTCGGTAAAACAGGTCTCTGCGAAATGAGCTGGCAGGATCGGTGAGATCACTGTTGGTGGCGGAGATAAGCCTGAAGCTTACCCGCCGTTCTTTGGTGTCGCCAAGCTTGTAGTAGATACCGTCTTCCAGGACTCTAAGGAATTTCGCCTGAACGGTTTCTGGCAATGCGCTGATTTCATCTAGGAAGAGCGTCCCACCATCAGCTTTCTCCACGAGCCCCTCTTTGGTGGCGGCAGCCCCGGAGAATGCTCCTTTCACGTAACCAAACAGTTCGCTCTCAATGATGTCTTTAGGCAGTGCTGCGCAGTTGATGGCCACCATGTCACCGCCTCCGCCGGAAAGGGTATGAATCCAGATGGCCAGCCTTTCCTTTCCTGTGCCGGTCTCGCCACTGATGAAGACCGGAATGTCGAGAGGGGCGATCATCGGCACCCTGTCGATGATCGGCTTCATCTTTCCCGTTCCCGAAGTGATGAAGGGAGTTGCGATCTTTTTGAGTTCTTTATCAAGCTCATCTATCTTTTTGTGGAGTAACTGGTTTTCCAGATAAACGGTCATCTCGCGTTTGAGTTTTTCTACGTCGAAAGGCTTGATGAAATAGTCGGCAGCCCCTTCTCTCATGGCTCTGACGGCGCTGTCCACGGTGGCGTAAGCGGTCATGATGAAGACCACCGGTATCTGTCCGTACAATTTCAGCTCCCGAAGGAATTCCACCCCGTCTCCATCGGGAAGCCTGATGTCGAGCAGAATGGCATCCGGGACTCTCTCCTTCACATATTCTCTGGCCGCGGTGAGTGAGCCGGCCACTGAAACATTGAAAGTATCCTCGATGGCCATCTCAAGGGACTCCCGGAAGTTGGCTTCATCGTCGATGATCAGGAGAGAATATTTTTCCTTATGCTTGCTCATGCATCATAATCCTTTTTTGCGGGAACAATATGCTGACCCCCGCTCCGTGTTCCATTCTGTAGAGGGCGATCTTACCGTTATGCGCCGTCACGATCTTATTGGCCAGATACAGCCCCAGGCCAGCACCTCTTGAACGGTAAGTGATAAAGGGATCGAATAGGGTGTCTAGGTCTGCGCCCGCCGCAAACCCAGCACCGTTGTCCTCTAATAAAATTTTCGCCGAAGAATTATCTTCCGCCTGACCAGTGAGAACCTTTAGCTGAATTTTATCCGCGCCAGCCTGTCGGCTGTTCCTTAAAAGGTTGTCAAGAAGCAGCTCTAGGTAGAATCTATCACCATAAACTTCCACAGAAACGGGAGTATTCAATTGCAGGGTGTATTTTGAAGCTATTTCGGCGATAAAGGTGGTGAGGGATATCCATTCCTCCTGGCCGATCTCTATCTCTTTTCCATAGGCCAGGAGGTTGTTTATAAGTTGCTGAGCCCGGCCAAGCTCATCTTTTGTCAAAGTCATGAAACGATCGGTGAACTTTTCATCCCGGATGCGCGTAGGCAGGATTTGGACCAGGTTCGATATGGTAGCAATGGGGGTTTTCATTTCATGGGCAAGGGTGGCGACCATGCGCCCTATCAAAGCCAGCGCTTCGTGCTCCTCCAAAACTTTCCTGAACTCTGCTTGTTTCATTTCGAACTGTTGCTGCATGGCCAGAGCCTGCTTCTTCTTTTCCTTATACACGACTATAAAGGTGAATACAAAAATAGTTGTAAAAAGGCCGTACATCAGCTCTGGCGTCTCCAGGATAGCGAGTTCTCTCTGCAGAAATGAATTCAAGATGTAATAATCGATATGACTGTTTCCTTCCGTATAGGTAAAAAGGTAAGAGAAATTTCGGCTATCCGTTTTTTTTTCGTCATTCGGATTGACTGCAACGATTTTGTCGCTTAGTGACGAAGAAGAGAACTTTCTTAAGAAAAAGAGCACCTCATTGGGTGTCGTTGTCTTGTAAGCCTCTTTGAATGATGTCGCAGCCGCTTCGATTTCTTGTTTTAGTTCCCTCCGTATTTTTTTTTCGACAGCGATATTTGCAAAACTGTCCATCACAAGAGTAACAGTTATACCGATTAGAATTGAGACCAGAAGGTATAAGGTAGGGCGTAACGACTGTTTCAGCATAGATCAAAATCTCTACATGCTTTTAGATAGCTCTGGGTTCGGAAATCTGGCTTATTTGTGCAAATCCTTGAGAGTGACGGTTCTCCCATCATGTTCTTTAGACGGTAATTCTCATATCCCGGTTCTTTGACTTCGCAAGCGGTCACATCGTAGCATATAAGCTGGATCAAATCAAAAACTCAGTCGTACACGCATGGAATATACTTCAACCGGACCACGGTCCTTGTTGTACCCGGGATTTTGAATGAACTGGAAGTCCGGACTGATCTGCACGTAGGAGCCAAGCTGAATACGGTAGTAGACTTCAAATATCTGTTCCCACCCATAATTCAATTGCCCGTCGCCGAGCATAAAACCGTTGCCACCCGCTGCCAGATAATCCTGGTGTTGGGTCGACAATCCATGGACCAAATAGGCAATCCCCACACGGTCTTCTTTTCGGCCCCAGTGAATCCCGCTCACCTGTATGCCTGCACTTAGATGTTGATCAACTTCTGTAAACGCAAAATTCTCATTTGATCCATCACTCCAACCTGCCCGGGCAAAGATCCCCGTTTCGCCCTCATCCATCAACGGTTGTTCCAGGTTGATTCCGAACCCATACTTGGTGCGCCCTTCCCTTTCATCGGCCCTGACATCCGGTATGGTGCTTGTGAGTTGTCCCAAGCGAACCGCTTCTTCGTAATTTCCCATCTGTCCGCGATTGTAATATGTTAGAAAGCGCAGCACTGTTCCTTTTTCGTTCGGTTTTACTGTCAGTTCCAGGTTATAACCACCAGAGCGGAAGATATAGCTGTCTAAATCATTTCCATTGGCCGTGGTCGGCAACTGGTAGTAGCCCAAAGCCAGTTTCCATTGGGGTCTGACCAATGCAATAAGGGCACCATTACTGTACCCCCTGGTGTCTGCCGCGAAATCCCAGGCCGCATTGTTGATGAACCCCCAATTGAGGAATTGTGTTCGGGTATTGTTGGCGTAGCGGTTCACGTCGAAATCGTCTGTCACCGCAAGCTTCCCTGCTTTTATCTCGATCCGGCTTACGTGTTCTAAACCTGGGAGTTGGTCTATAGCCTTTTCCACTTTTTCCGTTTCCCCGGACAGGGAATGGACGTACCGAAGATAGAGACGGGCGATGTACGGGCCATTCCCTAGGTCGGCCGAGCCCTGCCGGATCACATCGCCATTGGTATAGCCTCCGAGGCCCGCGGCATTGCTGATCCCTGACCCCTGTGCCATTTCAATATCGAAATATGCCTGAAGAGATGAAGAAATCTGCGAACCGAGATAGAGGCCATAAATCTGTGTCGATCCGTGTCCCTTGTTATTATCAGTCGTCAGACTGTTCGGACCCGAGTAGGGGCTGTGGAAGTCGGGCATATACTGATATATCTCATTAAATTGCATTCCCAGCACTTTCGGCATCCATTCAGGCAAGGCTTCTATAGCAGAAAGCACAGGATTCCCTGAGGTGGCATGTGTCAGTGCCTCTGTGTCAACTTGTGCCGGAGTATTTACAATTTTTGCCGGTTGATTTGTATCAGCATGGGCCGCAAGTGAAGTAGTGACCGCCAAAGTCACCGCAATAAAAGTCAGATAAGTATTCCTAAGCTTTCTCATGACAAAAACTCCCTCAAATTAGATTATCCTGTGCATGGATTGCCAATTTCTTCATTCCTTGCTTGCAGGACAAACGAAGGCAGCCTCGATAGCCATGGCTTGGTTGTCAAAGGTGTAATGAAATCTAACATAGGGATTCCCAGCTTCAGGTTGTTTCCCGCAAAATGCAGCAGAATACACCCGAAGCAAGGTCAGTTATGGAGAGGGAGCTTCGCTTTGATTAATGCTGGAGTTGCGGGATGCACAAGTTATAATCGCTACTATCACTGTCCAATTTTCAAACCGCCACCTTTTTGATTCATAATTTAGGCATAAAAAAAGACCATGGGGATACCATGGCCAACAGACAGTACATAATGCCTCGAATCCCCTCTCGTTGACTTTCGGCAGTGCACAACGTAGGTCCTTTGTGACCAGCTACTTTGGGTAAAGCCTTAAGCCGACAATACCTGGTCTACCCATTGGCGTCTTTCGACATTTCCGGGCAGCAGCCTGTGTTTGTGCAAACGTCTCATGCTAACGAGGAATGTTACCCTTTTATACCCTGCATAATTATTTGTCAATTCTTTTTTCTTTTTTTACTTTCGTTAAGATAAAGCATAGAAAAAAGGATATTGTGTGTCAATGACATAATGACCGCAATATGTGCGGCGTCGGTGTTGATGTTTGTCATCGGGCGTGAATTGTGTTTATTACGGATTGAAGTCCAGCATTTTCTTCAAGGGTGACGATTTGTTGCTTACAGGAAGTTCTCCTCACCCACCCCCATCCAGCACATCTCTAATTGTTCCTATACAGATTACAACCAGTTATCAATGTCCATCCAGCATCATTGTATTTATCAATAACCGGTAAAATCAGCCACAATAGCAGAATGATCTGTTATGGTTAAAAACCTATTTTTGATATTCCGGGAATCTCTTCAATACGAAATACGCAGGAGTCTGCGCTTTTAATAAATCCATGATCACTCATAAAAAAGATTCTGTTGATACAAACTGATGTAATCCGGTAATCGTGTGGATGATAACAATCCGTAATCTTTGCTGGGGCTGGGCTCAGTCACGATACCACGATTACAGCTTACTGAATAAAATTTCCTTTTATCGAGGTTTCATAATCATGAAGAGTTAGATGTTTATATGGATCAGGAAACAACTGGCAGGATTTATTGTTTTAAGGGGGCTATTAAGTAGCGGCTGATGTTTTCTTGATCTTGACAATAAACTCTATTCCACAATCATAGGCTTTATAATCGTTAACAGAAAATTCCTCAACCCAAACTACCTTACCTTCAACGATATTAAAATTAACCTCATCTTGAAGAGAGAATTTAAGTCTCAGGAGGTCACCACGGATACGTAATCCTTGCAGCTGATCCAAAGGTCACGTCTGCCAAAGCTGAGACTACGTGCCCACACATTAAAACCTGACAAAGATAATGCAGCGATCCATTATCGATCTGTCTGCTGATAGGAGATTGA
>Ga0187857_10003413_pt1 | contig 12802 bp, 13 predicted proteins | sample June2016WEW_8_10_FD_132984 | JGI IMG/M metagenome (GOLD analysis project Ga0187857, IMG submission 132984) | Peatland microbial communities from SPRUCE experiment site at the Marcell Experimental Forest, Minnesota, USA - June2016WEW_8_100 | ecosystem: Environmental > Terrestrial > Soil >...
AGCAGTACCGCAACGATCACCTCGCGGCCAAAGGACAGCCGCCGAGTCATGCTCTCGTTACGAGTGGAGATTCAAACTACTTATGGATTTCTACTAGGAGCTAAAGAACCATAGGCATCGAGGAAAGCAGAAGAACTACCAAACCATACGATAACAACGCCGCGGACTCAAGGATGTTCACTAGGGGCCGTGTCTTAACGACGACGGCCTCCACCGTCTGCTGTCTGCTCGCGGGGCAATGGCGCCGAAGACCTTGTCGGCATCGGTCTTGCAATAGACCTTTGCTCCAATCATTTGCCAGCTTTCGATACCGCTGGCTGCCACCTGACCCCTCAGTTCCAGGGAACCCCTGCACCAAGGGATGGATCTAGGCGGGGCCCGACTGGGACAGAGGGAATTCAGGGGAATAGCAGAACCGGGCGAGGATGCGTCTGCCTCTGTACCAGCACTTGTACCTGAGTATCAAATCCATAATTCCAATCCCGGCCGGAGTACGGGATCCGTTATCTTTTGGTTGAGGGTCGATACAGGGTCGGATCCTCCCGGACGCGGAATCCTTTTTCCCCTTGTTAGAGGACCTATACGGGCTTGAATCCCTCCAGGCCTGCTGTGTCATCCCCTGAAAAGTCCAGTTTACGAACCTATCCGAGCTCTTGTCCCGACGGGCCCGCTTGTCAGCCTCGCACGCAATCACCTATCCTGTTGACTTCAATAACACAGAGATGAACGAAGCCCGTTCGCAGGTCTAGGGGTATGAAGTCAGACGACCTACAATTGGAGACTGGAGGAGATGGGGCGACTTCTGAGCTATCCGGAAAGCCCTAGAACGGGTGAAGAAAGGGTGGCGGTCGTTCGAAGGGCTAGGTTTAAGAGTTCACGGAGAGGGCGGCTTCGCTGCGTCCTGCCTTGGCAGCTTGAGCAAGTAGAGCGCACCGTAGGCCACGAAGGCCCACACGAGGAAGTCGACTATGAGGAACAGTGGGTCGACCTTGGTGAAGCTCGAAGGGCCGACGGGGGAGCTCACCTGGACGAGGACGAACTGGAGGGGGAGCCCCTCTCCCCTGACGACATAGGTGATGGGTCCCTGCAAGTTCGATGTGACCCAATCGTACTGGGAGGAAACCGTCAGGCTCACCAGCAGGAGTACTACGGCGACGACGATGGCGATGGTGCCCCTCTGCATCCCGATGACTCTCATGAGACGGGCTCCTCTCAGCCGACCACGCGAAACCCGGGTTCTTTAAGCTTGTTCCTGACCGCGATGTTCAGGAGCAGGGGGGTGAGGGCCTCCAGTGAAGCCGACACCGCCAGCGGCCCCGCGAACAGGGGCCGAAGCCCCTCTATTCCCTCGAGCACTTGGGCCACAACGGCCGCCGAATCCCTCGGTCCCGCCAGCGGGACGTCAAACCCCATCGGGTCGGCGAGGTCCTTCAGGCGTGCCGCCGGGACGCAGTGGAGGCCAGAGACCACTCGGACCTTCTCGCCCAAGGTCTCCTGGACCAGCTCCGCGGCCGATATGGGCCGACCTCCAAGGGAGAAGGGCCTGTAGGCGAAGGTTCCCCCGGCCTTCTCGAACCTGGTTACGGGCGAAAGCACGATCTGTCCCTTCCACGGAAACTCCTTGGCGCTTTCGAGGAACCCCTCCAAGGTGTCGGCCGGGACAGCGAACGCCACCATCTCGCATCCCTCCACGACCTCGACGTTCGTGGCTCCCTCGATCTCCCCCGCCGCCATGAAAGCGCTAGCATTGACCATCTGGGTCAGCTCCCTTGCCACCGATTTCGCCCTCCCAGCGTCCCTGGAGCCGACGAAGACGTCGTTGCGCCTGGACAAGCGCAGCGCAAGGCCGCCCCCGAGGTCGCCGGTCCCTCCGAAGATTCCTATCTTCAACGCGCCAATCCTGACGCGGGATGGCGATTTAAGCCCTTGCAGGTTCTCGTCTGCCCTCGTCTGATGCGACGGAATGCTCCTCCAGGACCTATGGACCCGGGCGACCACTCCGCCGGCTGGCCCATCAAAAGGAACGCTGACTGAAGGGACGCCTTTCACAAACGTATAAAGGCTGACGGCCCTTTCCATTCGTCCAGACAGCCCTTGGCCAAAGATGAGCTCACCATAGGCGTCCATGTGAGCGCCAGCGGCTCCCTCGATCTCGCCGTCGACCGGGCCGTAGAACTGGGATGCGGCGTCTTTCAGATGTTCACACGAAACCCCCAAGGCTGGAGGTTCGGACCCATCAAGGAAGAGGTGGCAAACCTCTTCAGGGAGAAGATGAAGAAGTCGGAGATCAGGATGGCCGTCTCGCACATGCCATACCTCCCGAACCTGGCCACGCCCGATCCACTCATCTTCGAGAAGTCACAGGAGGCGCTGACGGAAGAGCTTCGCCGTGCTTCCGTCCTCGACCTCTCGGGCGTGGTGGTTCACCTCGGAAGCCACCTTGGGAAGGGGATCTCCTATGGGCAGGGAAGGGTGGCCTCGGCCATAGCCCAGGCGTATTTGGCTACGGGCTCGAAGGTCCCGCTCCTACTAGAGAACACGGCCGGCCAGAAGAACAGCGTCGGCTCCGGCTTCGACGACCTCAGGAAGATCTTGGACCTGGCGGGCGGCTCCGGCGAAGTCGGAATCTGTCTAGATTTGTGTCATGCCTATGCCTCAGGCTATGACCTGACCACCGTCGACGCCGTGGAGGAGACCCTTTCGAAGTTCGACAGCTCGGTCGGGCTGAAGGCGCTCAAGCTCATCCACCTCAACGACTCCAAGAAGGGGCTGGGTTGCCACGTCGACCGGCACGAGAACATCGGCAAGGGCTACATCGGGTCGGCGGGCTTCAGGGCCTTCCTTCACAACCCCAAGGTCCGCCATCTCCCCATGGTCCTCGAGACGCCCGTGGCGGAGGATGGAGACTGGGGGAAGGACCTGGCCGTCGTCAGGAAGCTCTTCAAGTGAGCCGGATGAGTTCCTCCTTGTTGGAATGCCAAAGAAGGGGGCCGGGGCGGATTCATCGCCAAGCGGGTGCTAAAGTCGTGTCAAACGAGATTCCGCCGAGCAACGTCAGCAAAAAGTGTCCTGTAGATCAAAGCCGTGAACCCGGCAGCCTTTGAATCCCTTGGCACATGTTAGTCCTGGGCATTCATTGCCGCTGGAAATGAAATCAATAACATCGGCATGACCAGTGACCCTCACCCACAATCACCGTCGCCACGCCGGATCAGGCCAAACGTCCAAGTTGTTGAAGTGGCATCGGCAAGAACCGATATTATAAGTCTTTAAGTGATGCGTGGGGTTTCATGTGAAGTTAAATGCGCCAGCTTGGGGTTAGGCTGTGAGGGTGCTCGGTGCCCCTGAAGGTCTGCTAACCGTCTTGGAATATGCTAGCAAGGCTCCGATGTAGAAGGCCAGGAAGAGAGCGTAGCCGAGCCAATCGTGGATGCCCCAGAACGCAGCCGAGCCGCCTTCGAAGCCGCACCAGATCATGATGGCGATCCTCCCAGAGTCGAGGAGCGGGATGATGGCCACGCCAAGGATGGCGAACTTGGCTATCGTCTTCAGGCTGGACCTCATGTCGAGGTACATCAGGCCGAGGAGGCCCAAGTATATGCCGACGGAGTAGACCGCCGAGCAGGCGGGCGTCACGACCGAGCTTATGGGCTCACCCGCAGCGGAGACGAACGAGAATGAGACGCCCTGCCATGCCACTGGGATCCCCAGAACCCTCGTCATGCTGGCTGCTAGACTGCTCGACAGCGAAGCCAGCTGCGTCCCCAACGCCTCCACCATGAAGAGCGGGGAGACCAGTCCTACCACATACAGAGATGTGTAGGGGAGCATCATTCTCCAAAGCGTGGGGGAGGTCGCCAACAGGCTGCCATATGCCATTAACACCAGAGAGGAGGCGGCCAGCTCCATCCCAAGGTACTGCGTCGGCGCCCCTCCCTGGCCGAACAAGAGGGCCCACAGCGCTGCCGGAAGGAGGACCAACACCACTCCTGTCAGTCGAATCCATGGTTTGGTGACCAGCCCCCTTTCGGAAGCGAATGCATTATAGAAGTCCCTCCAGCGGAGCGCGGTGAGGAGAACTAGTAGGGCGAGGAATGGATACGCCGGAAAGACGGTCCCGAGGGTCGAGGTGAGGAGCTCATCGAGCCCTGACACTAGAAGGATCAGCTGTCTCGAATAAAGGGTGAGGGTGAAGAGAGACGTGACCGCCAGCCAGGCAACGAGCCTGGCGTGCCCCCGATTCACCCTGATCAAGAAATCGCCACCGAGACCGATTAGAGGTCCGCGCTATGAGGCTCTCCTCGTTGCCGCCGGAGCCTTCGGCAGAGCTCGGGACCGTACCAGGAAATACGAGAGCACCAAGATGGCCGTGAAGGCCACCGCCGCGACGAATTGATACGGGAATTCAGGCACGCCCCCTCCGCTCTTGCCGGATGTCGATGTGGGGGTGGAGGACGGTGTAGTGGTCGTAGTAGTGGTCTTAGTGGTCTTAGTGGTGGTAGTGGTCGTAGACGAGGTCGAGGTCGATGATGAGGGGCTAATCACGGAAACCGAGTTCGAACTGTAGTTCGCCACGTAGACGTACCCGTTGGCAGAGTCAAAGGCGACTCCATCAGGGCCGATGCCCACAGCCACCGTAGCTACCACAGTGTTTGTCGACCCGGATATGACCGAAACTGATCTTGAATACGAGTTGGTCACGTAGACGTACCCGTTGGCAGAGTCAAAGGTGGCTGCGTAGGGTTGACTGCCCACAGTCACATTAGCGACCACAGTGTTGGTCGAGCCGTCGATGACCGAGACCGTGCCTGAACCTTTGTTCGCCACATAGAGGTGCCCGTTGGTCGAGTCGAATGCAACTCCTTCCGGGTTGGTGCCCATAGTCACATTAGCGACTACAGTGTTGGTCGAGCCGTCGATGACCGAGATCGTGCCTGAACCTTCGTTCGCCACGTAGACGTACCCGTTGGTCGAGTCGAATCCGATGTCAACGGGATCGACGCCCACATTCACATTAGCGGCCACAGTGTTGGTCGAGCCGTCGATGACCGAGACCGTGCCTGAACCGAAGTCCGCCACGTAGAGGTGCCCGTTGGTCGAGTCGAATGCAACTCCTTCCGGGCTGGAGCCCACAGACACGGTAGAGGTGACTGTGTCAGCCAACGAAACCTTGGGTGCCAATAGAACCAGAACCAACACGAGCGACATTGCAACGGAGAGAATCCTGACTGCACGGCAGTATGATCTTCGGGAATTATACACTGGATTGTTCCTCCCGCTGTTTTTTTGGCTGCTCTTCTGGCACTATTAAATGTTCCATCGGTGTTCCCGCCCACGGCAAAGAAAGGAAGAGGGTCAGATTGCGTGACATTGACAATCGCGTTTCCGATGGTCGCCTCCACAAACCAAATGACCACTGGCAACATGCCTGCACGGATGGCTGTTCGTCTGTGCAGCTTGAGCTTGGCCATCGCTGTCATTTCATGTGATAACATACCGAGATATGAGGGTTAGCCTGGGTTGGACATGTTCCCTGGGCGTGGGCATGGACCTGCGAAGATGGGCTGACAGTAGAAGATGAATGCGAAACAGACCATCCGGTACCCAGCTTTCCTAGGATGCAAAAAGAACGGGGTTTGACGACCGTCTACTCTACCATACAGGCTGCAGCTTCTCGGTCCAGCTGAGTATCTGGCCCATGGTCGAGGCCATGTAGAATTCGAAGTCGTTCCATTGTGACAGGCCGCTCGCGTAGATCATGTCTCTGACGGCTTCAGCGTTGGGTGCTTCCAAAACCCAGAGTATCTTGTGGCCCGGATCGAGATGGTGTATGACTTCCGGCTTGACTTGGTATTTCTCCAGGAACGGACCCAGGTCCTTCTCCATCGTCCTGGTCCTCCGCATAAGGACTCGGTTCGCTGAAGGGCAGCTTTCGGGAGGATGATTCGAAATGACGACGTATTTCGGCATTGTAGTCCCTCGCGCCCTCACTTGGCGCTATAAACCAAGTGGAACAATCTTACGTCCTTGAACAATCATCCATCTCCCAGTATCGAGGCGTGGGCTTGGACCTCCGAAAATGGGCAGCACTGAAACCGCAACGACACGGAGCTTTTGGGTAGAAGATTTATATAATTCCTAAACCTTACATAATAATGGCTAGAAAAAAGAAAATGCGAATCGGAAAACGCGAAATAAGCAAGTTAGAGGCAACACTTCTAGTATGTCTGGTGGCAACTACTACCGCACTAGCCGTAGTGACTTTGCTTCAATTCAACATGGGAGGAAGCTACAGCCCGACGTTGTCTGTATCCGTAGCTTCTGCATCGTATTCAATCAACGGAGGAGGACAAATCGACGTATCTGGGACAATAAGCGGAAACAGCGTGACATTCCCAACGAACATAGTGTTTAACAGTACATCGGACTACATCAACATCACTGTCACTATGTCCAATTCTGGGGCAGGTTCTGTGCCGTTCAGCGTGAATGCCCCTGGCAGCAATATCAACATAGCGGGATTCACAATAAATGGTAATCCTCCCACCGGCAGTGACAGCTTTGCTCCGGGAACCACCACCTTGAGCTGGCTGCTTGAAGCAAACGCAGGTGGCGCACACCCTTCAGGTGCTTGGTCGTTCGGTCCAGTTCAAGTAACGTCACCCTAAACTGCCTTGATAGGTCTCTGAAAACTGAGACGACAATACGGCTTTTTTGTGTCCGGGAGAAAAGCTGTCTGGCATCGGCGAGCTGTGTAGATCTCCGCTTCTGTTGTTGCTGGAAAAGAAGTAACATCACTTGGGCAGCAAGCTTCAACGCGGGCTTGGACCTGCGAAGAGAATTCCTCTCATGACCAAGCCAAACCAGATTCGACTGCTTGGCGTTCCATCCTGTACCCGCCGTGCGAGCTCCAATCAAGAAACGAGAGTGTTTCCCAAACTGCTACTTCTTCTTCAGTTCTTTCATTCCATCTAGGCTGTCTTCGAAGGTCCCTAGGGGATGGACCTCCCGCTCCATAACGAGATTGCTTGGTGATTCGAAGAGTATCTCGCCCATTTCCTCGAGTGTCTTCGTTTCGAGAACGTAGGCGTCTGCAAGAACGTCCAAGCATGGCCCTCCAATTATCTTTCCTTCCTTTTCGAGTTTCAGTTTGTACTTCAGATCGGCCGCTGCAAGCTCAGCGAACTGCTTGGGGTCAATCAGAACGCCCGATTTTGCCTTCTCGATTACGATGAATCGCATGCGACCGGGATGCATGCTACGAGTTAATCAAGCTATCCAAAGGTCCAAACACTTGAGGTCCCTGCAGGCTTGGCCGCCGATTTGAACCCACCATTCTCAGCGCCAAATCGCTGGAGAAGTCTGGGTGAATTCCAAATTGGGCTTTGTACGAGGCGTGGGCTTGGACCTGCGAAGAATGGGCCGAAGTGATGCGTGGGGTAATCATGTCAGTTAAATGCCCTAGCATGAGGCCGCAGATGCGGTTCGGTGCTAAGTTGGGCCTCTCAATAGGTTAATCGAATAGAAGCCGGCTTTGAAGTTGGGGCGCCTACTTCCACTTCGTGAGTATTTCCTCCCTGCGGAAGGTCGCTCTCGAGAGGAAGAAGAGCAGCACGTCCACCACGAGCAAGGCTGCTGCGATTATCAGCAGGTTGCTGGTGTCTCCGAGGTCGATCAGGTTGAGCTCCCCAGCGACATATAACCCCAAAAATGGAATCATTGTCAGCGCTCCGAGTTGTTGTCCAGACCTGATGTCGGTCACCCTCGAGGACACGATTACGTTCATTTGTACGCTCATCAACAACGCGAGCGGAAGAAGCAAGAGTATAACGATGGCTGAATTCCAGTCCGGGAAGTAGTAGTAACCAAGCTTGTCCTTGGTGGTCAGGTCCATGAGAAGCATGAAGAGTGCGGATCCTCCCAGCACCGCGGCTAGCGGCGGAAAGAAGGCAGCAATCCCCTTTCCGAGTAGGATCTCGCTATCGGTCGTGGGCGTCGCGAGGAGCGGCTCGAGGCTCTTCTCGACCTTTTCGCCAGCGATGGTGTACGATGCTATCGGAGTACAGAGATACGATCCCAGAATGACGTAGAAGAAGAGGAACGCAGGTAGCAGGACCACCAGCTCGGCAGGGGAGGTGCGGCTGGTGTTCTTCTGGGCGACGTAGCCTATGACTGCGGGGATGAGGACGGCGATGAGAAGCGGAATGACGACCAACGAATACATGATGTTCTTCTTCTTGCGGTAAGTCTTGAAGTCCTTTGCAGCTATGATCCAGGCCTTGGAGAGCCGCACTTTCCTAACTCCCCCCTCCTTCCCTCACCAGCTTCAGGTAGACGTCTTCAAGTGAGGCGCCGACTGTCGTCACGGACTGGATATGCCCCCCGGCCTTGACGATCGCCTCGACAACAGCAGCGTTCTGCTTTTCAGGGTCGCTCAACGCGACCTCTAGCTTGTTCCCTTCAGCTGTGACGCTTCCCACAGCGGGGAGCTTTCTCACTCCCGCCAGAATCGCGTCCGTCGCTTGCTCCTGAAGCAGCACGACTGTCCTCCTGGTGCCTCCCCCGCTGCTCAGCGCCCTCTCGAGCTCCTGGGGAGTACCAGTCGCGATGAGCTTTGTGCTCAGGATCCCGATCCTGTCGCATATCCTCTGGGCTTCGTCCAAGTTGTGCGTGTTGAGGAAGATGGTCCTCTTCTCTTTCTTCAGCTCGAGGATGAAATCCCTGACCGTCTTGGCGGACTCCGGGTCCAGGTTGGCCGTGGGTTCGTCCATGAAGAGGAGCTTTGGCTCGTGTATGAGGGCGCGTGCGATGGCGAGCTTCTGCTTCATCCCCTTGGAGAAGGTTCCGGCCATGACGTCCCTCTTCTCCCACAGACCTAACATCGTTAGGAACCGCCGAATGTTCTCCTTCCTCTGCGCCTCTGTGCAGTCGTAGAGCTTGCCGTAAAAGTCCAGGTTGTCATAGGCGCTCAGGTCGTCGTAGAGGCCCACGTTGTCCGGCACCAACCCGATGAACCTCCTGATCTTGAGCGCGTCCTCGCTCCTCCCTACGTCGTAGTCGCCGATCCTGGCCTCTCCGCTCGTCTTCGATATTAGGCAGCAGAGCATCCTGACGGTCGTGGTCTTGCCTGCACCGTTGGGTCCGAGGAAGCCGAAGACCTCGCCCTCGTTGACGCGAAGCGTCAGGTTGTCAACTGCCGTGAGGTCGCCGAACTTCCTGGTGAGGTTTTCAGTTTCAATCAATTCGATGGTGTCACTGCTGGAGCGCCATATTCTCGGTTTCAGGTGCTCGAACTCCGTGCTGGCTTCCCGTCCACGAGCACCTTCAATTCCCTCCTTTTTACAAGTGCGACCAAGGGCAAAGTCATTCCTAGTCTGACTTCGACCTTGTGCACCTCAGAGGTTCCTACGTCGAAAGAGAATTTCTTCGCACCGAGCGAGTAGTAGTATTCATCGGCCAGCTTCTCTCCGTCCAGCTCAATGAGGATTCTCTTCGTTACCCAGTCATGATCTACTGTAAGCGTGTGCTTCTCCTTCTCTCCTACTTCGAAACTGGATTTGGCCATGCGTCTTGCGAAGGGTGACAGAATATAAAAGGGATTTGTGGTGTCCAAATAGTTCACAATCCCACGCGCCAAGTCAACCCGAGAGGGTCGTTAATGCCCCCACGCGGTTGCTGGCTCAGTCTTGATTCCTCCTGACTTCATGGAATACCTCGAAGGCGGAGGAGCTCATCCACTTCATAGTATGGTCTGCGCTCATGGAGGGAGCTACAACCGCCCGTCAAGCGATAACTGACCGCTGGGCGTGGGCTTGGACCTGCGAGAATGGGCGGGCGCTGACAGGTCGCAGACCGGGATAGGGACACTGGAAGCAGGGTTCAACCCAGCTGTTGGAGCCGAGCCAACGCTTCAATAGGTTAATCGTCTTCAAGTTATTGAAAACAATTGGTTAATTGAAGGAGAGTTAGGTCAGCCCTCCCCACCGCCACGGTTAATAGCTCCCTCCGGCCATGAAGGGTCGTGACCAAGCCCTCGGAGATGAAGATCGTCGTATCGAGGAACGGCCCTTTCATGGTCTCAGGGAAGGTCCCCCTCGCTATATGGAGCATCATCCCCGGCAGGGACGGGATTCCGTGGGAATGGAAGGAGGGGAGGAAGTTCGAAACCGAGGAGGAGTATTCCCTCTGCCGGTGCGGCGGCTCTAAGGAGAAGCCCTTCTGCGACGACACCCACCTCAAGACAAAGTTCAAGGGGAAGGAGACGGCCAGCCGGCTCTCCTTCGCCGACCAGGCGAGGAACTTCTACGGGCCGACGCTGACCCTGAGCGACGCCGAGGAGCTCTGCTCGCTGGCCCGCTTCTGCGAGGCGGAAGGGGGGATCTGGAAGCTGACCCAGACCGACGGCCCGAAGGCACGCGACCTGGTCATCCGCGAGGCCAACTACTGCCCGGCGGGCCGGTTGGTCGTGCAGGACAGGAAGACCGGGAAGGTGAACGAGGAGGCGCTCCCTCCCTCCATCGGCGTGGTCGAGGACCCGGGGCTCGGCCTCAGCGGGCCTCTGTGGGTACGCGGCGGTATAAGGATCGAGTCCGAAGATGGGAAGCCCTACGAGGTGCGGAACCGGGTGACCCTCTGCCGCTGCGGGGCTTCGATGAACAAACCCCTATGTGACCGCGCCCACGTGGACGTCGACTTCCAGGACGGGCTCGTCGAATTCGAGGAAACCAAGTAGGATGATGGGACAGACGGCCAACCTATTTGACTGAGGTAATTGGCAAGTGAAACTGAGTCGGCCATTTGGATATCTGTGGTTGTTGGAAGGAATTACATTACTGTCCATCCTGGACGTAAGCTTGGACCCGCGAAAATGCGGCTGGCTTGGTGTTCACTCAATAGATTAGCATTTGGTAGGTGGAATCCAGCCTTATCACTGCCCCAAAAAGGGAGAAGTGGTAGGTCAGAGAGGCAGTTTGAGTGGCGTTGACTGACGATGCCGGACATCCCACAGCGCAAAGATTACTGGGCTCTGTTATGAAAGGAACGAAAGTGGCGAACAAGATGAAGGCTGCCACAACAGCCGTGATTGCGATGTACTCCCTTCTCAATCCACTCTCGCCAGCAACTCATGAACTCTCCACGTTCTTATACGAAGCGACTCGACGGATGATTGGTCTCAGGACGTAGGGTTTGGGCCTGCGAAAGATGGGCCGGCTTCGTTGGGGATTTGAATCGGTAGTATTCCGTGCTCCGGCTGAATATGACCATTTGTAGTTCGGTATTCTGCGGTCTCACCAGGATCCGTCTAGCTGGGCAGGATGAGAAAGGCCTGGAACACCGGGTGGAAGAAAGCTAGGGCTATTTCGTTGTCAGAGCTATCACCGGGATCACCCTCTTCGTCTTGTGTTGATACTCGGCGAATGCTGGGTACAGGGTGGCTTGGCGCTTGTAGAGGGTGTCGTGTTCACGGCCGGTGATCTCTTCGGCGTGCACGTCGACTGTGCCGTCACCGACCTCAATCTGGACGTCGGGATGGGCTTTGAGGTTGTAGTACCAATCCGGGTGGGTATCGGCGCCCCCTTTCGACGCGAACACAAGGTAACGCTCCCCGTCTTTGAGGTACATCATCGGGTTGATTCGAGGTTTGCCGCTGCGTCTCCCGATGGTATGAAGTAGCAGTATCGGCGCCCCTTCAAAGTAGCCACCGAGCTTTCCGTGGTTCTTGCGGAACTCGGCGATATTGTGCGCGTTGAAGTCGCCGGGTCTACTCATGAGCTCGCTTCCTTTGAAATTGGTCGTGACCCATGTTCCCTCCAAACTTGCGGGAGTTCATTGCAACGAATCAATTGGCCAGGCCCCTAAAAGACTTCCGAGACATCGACTCGGAATACATGATTCTCATCCATGCTGCACGCTTGGACCTGCGAAAATGGAGCCAACCATATCCGTTGGTGATGGAAAAGGAACTAATGTCGTGGAGGCGGTCACTAGGAATACGACATGGTTTATTGTCCTGAAAGACGAACGTTCATGCGGGAATGGCGGATAAGCATCGCCCGCGGGAGGCCGTAGACTACTCCCACCTTGTCAGAGAGGTGTTTGATACCTGCCTACGCGTGAAACCGAAGGACAGGGTCTGGATACAAAGTTGGGACCACACTCTCGACCTCGCCAGGGCCCTTACTTCTGGATGCTCGTCGCGGGCGTGCTCGTATCTGTTGAGCATCAGGTATGAGGACCTGTGGCTTCGTTCGATACTGGATGGTTCCAAGGAGCAGCTGAGCGTTGTTGGCTCGCAAGAAGCTGCGGCCTTGGCAGAGACCGAGTTCTACATCTTCACCTTGGGGCCTAGAAACCCGATCCCTTGGAGTGCTATCCCGAAGGAGAAGAGAGGAATGGTCTCCGTCTGGCTAGACGTGCGATACGACAAGACACCGTATGCGAAGGAATGGGCTCGGATTGCCAGCGAACACCGTGTGCGGATGCTTGCGATAGAAGCCACCCTTGCGACACCTGAAAGAGCAAGGGCAGAAGGACTGAACTACGAAGAATGGCGGAACGTGATGTTCAAGGGCTGCTTGGTCGACCACGAGAAGATGGCGAGGAGAGGCAAAGTGCTGGCGAAGCTCCTTTCTGGTAGGGGGAATGTCAGGATGACGACGCCTTTCGGGACGGACTTGAGCCTTGAGCTTGACAGAAGGCCAGTCGGCGTGTCCGACGGGATAGCGAGAGAAGAGGAGGCCAAGATGGCGATGGTCACGTTCCTTCCGGCTGGCGCGTTGGAGGTCTCGGTCAAAGAGGACAG
>Ga0187857_10003424_pt1 | contig 12769 bp, 9 predicted proteins | sample June2016WEW_8_10_FD_132984 | JGI IMG/M metagenome (GOLD analysis project Ga0187857, IMG submission 132984) | Peatland microbial communities from SPRUCE experiment site at the Marcell Experimental Forest, Minnesota, USA - June2016WEW_8_100 | ecosystem: Environmental > Terrestrial > Soil >...
ATGGCGTCCAGGAACGCCGAGATTATGCGCCTATCTGCTGCGAGGCCCTTCCTGATTGCAATGGCAGTGCCATCTGAAAGCATCCAGGAATGTCCGCACGTAGCCGCAAGGACCTTTAGCTTGTTTCCTTTCGTGGCATCCTGTCGCTTGATCCCCAGACCTCGAACGGGGTTTCCGGGGCACACGGGGCACCGCAAATACAAAAGGGGGGAGGGCCGGCCGAGCATTATGCAATCTCCTTTTCGAATCGAAAATAGCACCAGATCAGAGCGGCGGGTCTAATCGAAAGTGTTCTCTGAGTTCGGACTAAAGGACAGGGGGATGGTCAGGCGGGGATTGTGCGATCGCGGTAGGGACGATCATGTGCGATCTGCTGATCGCGCCGGGTAGGCCCGGGGAACTTCACCTCGAGCCGCCCACAGATCCGGACGTGAACCTCTCGATTCATCCGGCTCGTGCCACCCAGAGAAGGCTGCCGCCTTCCATCAAGACTAAGGAGTTCCTCCGGTTGTCCGTTGACTCCATCCTGACGTGGGTAACCTGCTCCCTTTGCTCCACGGGCATTACCCCGTTTCATCGCTCTTACGAAGCCGTGCGCCCCTGGTCGGTGCATCGGTACTTTCGGCCTCGTGGGTCATCCACTTGTGCTTTTTCCCTTACCATCACCGACCCGGTTCTCAAGTTCCGTACGAAAGCCCGGATAAGAGTCATGCCTCCTGTACACCGGACACCGCATGGCCAGTAAGTAGGTACCTTCCATGCTGCTCCCAGAGCACGGGGGAACCCCCGGTTTTGGTGTCATCTGAGTCCTTTCGGTGCTTCATCAGAGGTTCGTTTACACTCATCTCTCTTACCCATACATGACGTGATCGGACTGTCACGCCTTTTAACCATAACGTTCACCACCGCGGCCTTTGGGACCGAAGCAGCTTATGGCAGTTTGAAGCCTCCCCCTACAAGGCGGCTCCGGAGGGTCCACCTCCATCTTTCGTACAGCATGACGATTTCTCGTCTTCCTGACACAACACCCGCGCGGACCCGGACGGCGCTGATTAGCGCATCCGGTTCTTATCGTGGATGGCTGGCGGCAAAGCGATCCGCGGGATAAAGATGGAGTATTCGCGGTTTAGGGAGCCATCGGGAAGCCAGAGCGAGAGTACGCTTCCAAGAAAGCGGGCGTTTCCGGCTTCGGGGGCGAAGTGTCTGCCACCATTGCCCAATCAACCGATCCCGGAATACGCCGAGACTGTCGATGTTCACCGGTACCGCGTAGTTGAAGTGGCCCTGCACACTCGCCTTGAGCCATTGGCCACTTTGGCGTACGGGATCGTGCATGCGCTCGCGGAGCTGCTGCTTGATCTCCCGCAGCTTTGCCCGCATGTGTTTGTGCGCCAGGCGAGCTAACCAACGCTCGCATAGGCTGTCCTAATGCAGTTCCGCCAGGACTGTTACTTGCTGAGCCGTTTTGTCCTGCGCGATTTCCACTTCTTCGCGACGAACGCACGGCAGTTTATGACCTACTCTATTTCCCTTCATCCAGATCTCGGAAAGGAAATACTAGTCGCCATAGCGGTAGAAAACCAGCTTGGTTTGTTGGGAAGCCTTCATGCTCTATGGTGAAAGTCACGGGTTTGCCAAGAATAGACTCGACTTTTGCCCTGCTCAGGACGTGGATATCCCGCTCGGATCGAATCTCATATTCGCCACTGGGCAGCGCTCTCCCGGTTACGACAAAGTTGAAAGGAACAACCGCCTTTAGTTTGATGGACTGGGCATGAGTCGATGCGCGGGCCAACAGCGTACCCAGGCTTAGCAGCACAAACAGCAGCTTTTTCATCGATCCTCCTCGTTTGATTTGGCCTCACGTTCGGGCTCATCCTGTAAGGCGGGATTCGGCGACGAAAACTGCAATGCCCACATAAAAAACTGCAGACAGGAGAAATGGAAACCAGATGTGGCCTGTGATAACCTATGCCGCACCCTACCCCCATCTGCCAGTGAGCAAACAACTCCGGAGTGCGCCGCGAAATGCGCGCGATCCAGCGTGCTGCCCGTCGGTGATGGCGATGCAGCTTTTTTGTATTTACGTTTGGCCCAAAGGACCAGATCTTGGTTCAGTGCGCGCATCGTCGGGTAAAGCGCCGAGTGATAATGTCGCCGTAATAGGAAATCCTAGAGCAAAGCTGACCTTGAGAATTCCGCTTGGCCAGCTATTGTGGCAAGACGTTGCGTATTGACTGTCGGCTCTCGAAGCATCTGTGCGGTGATTGAACTTCATAATCCCGGCAGAGCGGCTAAGGGTTTGTAGCATACTTGCGAACGATCGTTGCGAGATAGGTTCAATTTAAACCTGCACTGCTGGATAACTTGCCGCAGCATTCGGGCCGCTCTGGCAGGCCTGAGCGGTCCCATCCCCCGCCGAGAGCCTGAATCAGCAACACCGTGTTCGCCATCCGCCGTCCTAAGATATTGACCGCCGTGACCTCATCCGCGAGGGCGGCACTTTGCGCGGTGATCACCTCGAGGTAATTTGTGACGCCCCCCCTGTAACGAATGACAGAGAGATCGAGCGAACGCTGCGCGGCCACGACTGCTTCAGCCTGGACCTTCGCCTCATCTTCCAGAATCCTCACTGCCGCCAGATTGTCTTCTACCTGTTGGAATCCAGTTAGCACGTTCTGCCGATAAGCAGCGACTTGATAGTCGTAAGCCGCGCGCGCTTGGTCGTTAAGAGAACGGCGCCTTCCTGCATCGAAGACTGTTCCGACGGCAGATAGTCCAACAGACCATAGGCCGCTTGGACCGTTGATGAGGGTCGAGATGGCGGAGCTTTCAAATCCTCCGGAAGCGCCTAAGCTGATCAGTGGGTAATAGGCTGACTTTGCAACTCCAATCTGGGCATTAGCGGACGCCACTCGCCTCTCCGCGGCCGCGATGTCAGGGCGTCTCTCCAGCAGTTCCGACGGCAAACTGATAGGAATGTGCGGAGGCGGTGCGGTGAGCGGCAATGGAGGAAGGCTGAACTCAGCCGGAGGCTTTCCAATGAGAATCGCAACTGCGTGTTCGTACTGTGCGCGCAGTACACCGACATCAATTGCTGCTGCCCGCGTCGTTTGCAGTTGAGTCTTCGCCTGCTCGACGTCCACCTCCGAAGCGATCCCTCCCTGGAAGCGGCTTTGATTTAATTCCAGGGCTTGCTCGTAATCTTTAACGGTAGAATTCAGGAGCTGTTCTTCGGCGTCCAGGCTTCGGGCCTGAAAGTAATCTACGGCCAGATCCGCGTGCATGCTGAGATTGACCGTCGCCAGGTCCGCCGCACTCGCCTGCGCTTGCTCTCGATAGGACTCCACGTTCTTTCGAACTCGCCCCCAGACGTCAGCCTGATAGGACACGTCGAACGGCAGCACAAAATCGTTGTAGGTGGCGCCCTGCAAGGCCGAACTAGTGGGACTGTTAGCGGAAACGCGTGTTCGAGTCGCAGATGGCCCAGCGGTCACGGTCGGGTAATAATCAGCGCGATAGTAGCGCAGGACTGCGCGTGCTTGCTGGAACTGCGCTTCCGCCGCTTTAAGATTCTGATTCGATACGTTCACCTGCAGTTCCAGGGCATCAAGCTGAGTATCCTCGAATATCGTCCACCAGGTCCCGCCAAGATTCCGGTCGTTCGGCTGGGCGGGCTTCCAGTCCCCTACCTCCTTATAGGCTGGAGGAGCCGGTGCCGCAGGCGGGCGGTACTTTGGGCCGACCACGCATGCTGTCAACTGCAGCACTGTTATCGCTACCAGAATACGCCCGGCGGCTTTCCCTGAGCTCCTAAGAATCGGTTTTCGAGGTGGCTTCACTTGGTATCTCCCGGCAATGTTGCCTGAACAATTTGGACTTCCTGGCCGGAAATAATCGAGTCGGGCGGATTGATAATGACCTGATCATCCGACTTGAGGCCCGATACGATCTCAATCTGGTTGCCAAAATCGTGCCCTGGAGTGACGGCAGTCAGCACGACTTTCCCGTCTTTCACAATTCCTAGGCGCAACCCTTCGGTGCGGAATAGCAGAGTATTGACCGGAATCAAAAAGGTTGAGGCCTGCGTCGGAACCGCCAAATGGACCTCTGCATAAGAACCCGTGAGCAGTGTGCCGGTCGGATTATCGACATCGATTTCTACAAGCAGAGTACGCGTCGTCAAGTTGATGTCATCGGCAGTGCGCACCAGTTTCCCCTGAAATTTGCGATCCGGAAACTCGGCGAGACTTAGATCCGCTGTCATACCGACTTTGATCCCGCGCGAATATTCCTCTGGAACGTTCACGTAAACGCGCAATTTCCCAGGTTGAGCGATGTGGAACAGATCGGTCTTCGCAGCGTTACTGCTGCCAGAATTGATGAGGTCGCCGATATCGGTGTTGCGCGCGGTGATCACGCCATCGAAAGGTGCGTAGACCTTTTCGAAAGAGACCAGCGCCGAGTACTGCTGTACGGCCGCCTTATCGGCTTCAACCATAGCGTTATTGGCATTGTAGGTGCCGACTGCGTTATCGACGTCCTGTTGTGACACAGCGTTGCTTTTCAGAAGTCCCTGATACCGCGTTTTGGTGATGAAAGCCAACTCGAGATTGGCTTGAGCGGTTAACAGGTTGCTGCGGGCTTGCTCCAGTTGCTGATCGACCTCTGGCGTCTCGATGAGAGCAAGAAGTTCTCCTTGCTTCACGTGCGCGCCGATATCGAAATACCACTTCTTCAAATAACCATTCGTGCGAGCATAGATGGGCGAACTGATGTATGGTTGCACGTTTCCGGGAAGGATGATTTCCTCAGCGGGAGTCGTTTGTTTTGGCGACACCACCGACACCGCCGTCAGAGCAGCTTGAGTTGTCTCCGTGTCTAGCGCGGCGCGCGCCTTGACTCGGGACCAGATGCCGGATATCAAGAGTGCGGCGACCAAGATCACCGCAACAGCCAGGACCAGCCATTGTTTTTCCGTACGCTGTCCTGCGCCGCCATTTGCTGCTGGCGATCTCTCGGCCATTGTTTGTACGTCAGTCTGAGGCAGCATAATTGAATCCCCTAACTTGGATGACTACTACCGTTTTTCCTCTGGGCCCGCATGCGTGCGTGCCCCCTGCAGTACGCTGAAAAATGCCGGGACAAAGAACAACGTCGAAACCGTTGCGAAGAGCAGGCCACCAATGACCGCCCGGCCCAAAGGAGCGTTTTGTTCACCGCCGTCGCCTAGTCCGAGCGCCATGGGCACCATGCCGATGACCATGGCTAAAGCGGTCATCAGCACAGGGCGAAAACGGGTAAATCCTGCTTCCAGCGCGGCCCCAAGGGAATCCATTCCATCCGCCATTTTTTCCGTGGCAAAACTCACTACCAAAATACTGTTTGAGGTTGCAACACCCATGCACATGATGGCTCCCATGAGTGCCGGCACACTCAGAGTCGTGTGCGTTATAAACAGGAACCAGGCGATGCCGGCGAGCGCCGCGGGCAGCGCCGAAATCATGATGAAAGGATCAAGCCAGGATTGAAAGTTGACCACGATCAGCAGGTATACAAGTACGATCGAGAACGCCAGTCCACTCAGCAGACCGATGTAGGAAGCTCGCATGGTCTGAACCTGTCCGCGGACGACGACTCGCGACCCGCGTGGTAACTGTTGCCGGTTTGCGTCAATAATCTTGTTGATGTCACCCGATACGCCACCAAGGTCGCGGCCCGCGACAGAGCCGAAGATGTCAATCACGGGCGCGACGTTGTAATCGGACACAACAGCCATTCCTGCTCCGCGCTGCGTAGACACCAGACTTGCCATGAGCGATGGAGGAGCGTTTGGGTCTGTACCCGTAATCGGAAGATTCGCCAGGTCCTGCAATGTGTCTGCGCGGTATTGCGGCGTCTGCGTCGCGATTTGATAGCTGACGTGATTCTTTGGGTCCACCCAAAACGTAGGCGAAGTTTGGAAGCTGCCGCTCAGGGACACCAAGAGATTCTGCGCAATATTCTGAGCTGAAAATCCAAGCTCTTGTGCTTTCGTACGTTCAACTCTTAGGCGGAGGTAGGGCTCATCGAAGGGCTGCTGAATCCGCAGATCGGTCGCCCCGGAAACATACCTCATTTTCGCGAGCAGTTCGTCCGCGTAGATCCGGTTTCCGTCTAGGTTGTTCCCGACAACCTGAACGTCGATGGGAGCCGGCAATCCAAAATTGAGAATCTGCCCGACCATGTCGGCTGGCAAGAAGGCGAATGAAACACCAGGGAATTGTTTTGGCAGTGTCAGACGAAGCTGGTGAATATAGTTATCCGTGGGATGGTGGCTTTCGGACAGGGTCACAAGAATGTCGGCGTCCGAGTTGCCAACCGGGGCCGAATTGCTGTACGAAAGATTGATGCCGCTATAAGGCAGGCCAATATTGTCTATGACGCTCTGGACCTCGGTAGGCGGAATCTGCTGTCGTATTGACCGCTCGACTAGATCGCAAAGGTTGGCGGTTTCTTCAATGCGCATTCCTGTGGGTGCGCGCATATGAAGCTTGAAAGTGCCGCTGTCAACGCTGGGGAAGAAGTCGCGGCCCAGCCATGGAATCAGAATCGCGAGGGAGCCGAGACAGAACGCAAAGAACGTGATCAGGAACGCACCCCTGTGATGGAGAGAAATCTCCAGCAGGCTGCGATAGCTCCGGCGAAAGCTTTCAAAGGCCTCTTCAAAACGTTTCTGAAGTCTCACCAGCGGATTGCGACTAGTGGCATGTCGCGCCTCCCCTTTTTCTCCCCGCAAGAGGTACTTGGCCATGGTCGGGACGATGGTCCGGGAGAGAAAATAAGACGCCAACATGGCGAAAACGACTGCTTCGGCGAGCGGTACAAAGAGGTAACGAGCCACGCCGGATAGCAGGAACATCGGAGCAAACACAATACAAATTGCAAGTGTGGACACGAAGGCGGGTGTCGCGATCTGCGACGCACTGTCTAACACGACTTCGTCCATCTCCTTCTCTGGTTCTGCTTCGCGATTGCGATTGATGTTCTCGACTTCAACCGTGGCGTCGTCCACTAGAATGCCAACCGCCAGAGCGAGCCCGCCGAGCGTCATGATGTTGATGGTTTGCCCGATCGCACTAAACGCGATGATCGAGGTCAGGATCGCCAGAGGGATCGAGGTCGCGATGATCACGGTGCTTCGCCAACTGCCCAGAAAAGTAAGGATCATGAAAGCAGTCAGGCAAGCGGCAATCAACGTCTCCCGGACCACTCCGCTGATCGCGCCACGAACAAAAATCGATTGATCCGCCAGAGGGGTCATTTTCAGTTGCGCTGGAACTGTGGCCGCAATTTGAGGCAGAAGAGCCTTGATGCCTGCGATCACGTCTAGCGTCGATGCATCCCCAGCCTTTTGGATCGTCAGTAAGACTGAACGCTGTCCGTTTACCCGTACGATGTTGGTCTGCGGGGGGAAGCCGTCGCGCACCCAGGCGACGTCTTTCATATAGATGGTCGTACTGCCAATTGTTTTGATTGGAATACGGTTCAGATCCGCGATCGTCTGCGGGGCTGCATTGGGAATGGAAACGTCATATTCCCTGGAGCCGATCTTGGACGTCCCTGTGGGCAGGATCAGGTTTTGCAGGCTGATCGCGTTGACCACATCCAGTGCCGACAGACCCTTCGACTGCAGAGCAGTTGTGTTGAGATCAACTTGCACCTGGCGTTGCTTACCGCCATAGGGATAGGGCACGGAAGCCCCAGGCACAGTGATGAGCTGTGTCCGAATGAAATTCAGACCGTAATCGTTGAGTTCTTGCTCCGCTAGATTTTGCCCCGAAAGCGCCAATTGAAGTACGGGGACACTCGATGCACTGTAGGCCAGAATGAGCGGTGGCGTCGTTCCAGAGGGCAATTGCCTCAGTTGAGTCTGAGAGATTGCTGTGATCTGTGCAATGCCCCGCTGAATATTTGCCGTGGGCTGGAGGAAAACCTTAACAACGGCCACTCCATACAGCGATTGCGATTCGATGTGCTCGATGTTATCGACGGTAGTCGTAAGCGACCGCTCCGTAACGCTCACGACCCGGTCGCTCATGTCTTGAGGGAGGAGACCGTTGTAGTTCCAGATTATGCTTACGACGGGAATGTCTATGTTGGGGAAAATGTCGGTTGGAGTGCGCACGATCGCGAGCCCACCCATGATTACGATGAGTATCGACACGACTACAAACGTGTAGGGCCGCCGCAATGCTAGTCGAACGATCCACATAGAATCTTCCCTGGTTTTTCGATCACCGACGTCGTCGGTCCGCTAACCGTAGTTACTTGCCTTCTGCAACCTGCAAGAACGAACGGGGTGCAGATGAGCGAGGCTTTGCATCGAGTGCCCGGCGCACAAGACGCGTGAGTTTTGCACGCGCCCGTGCGACCTGGGCTTTCACCGTGCCCTCAACTACCCCTAGAATTTGTGCTGCTTCACTCGTACTGAAACCATCCAAGTCACGCAATTGAAATGCTCTGCGCAACGGGGGAGAAAGCTCCGCTGCGAACTGCAAGAGGTGCTCGTGCAGTTCTGCTTTTCGATACTCTTCTTCTGGACTCGGTCCGAAGTGCACTAACCGTTCTGAGACCATATATCCCTCTTCGTCTCCGAATTGCTCGTTTAGTGACAAGTGGATCTGCCGTGGCCTTCTCCGTAATTGCATCCGCGCACTGTTGCTGACGATGGCAACCAGCCAGGTCGACATTTGCGCCTGCCCTCTGAACTGATCCAGGTGTTTGTAAGCAGAGAGGAGCGCATCCTGAACCGCATCCTCTGCGTCGGCCGCATTGCTCAGGTATCGATAAGCTGTTCTGTGGAGCAAAGGCAGACAACGCGAGAAAGCGTCCTGCAGTTCACGACTCTCTTTCTCTGGGGCAGGCACGTCGATTTCCTGCACGTTTCCGAGGTATGCCGCGTTCGCTTGCATATTGCTCAGCCTCCCAGTCGGGACATGAAAATGCACGCCTGTCTCCAATCAAGCGGAAGGCGATTTAGTCGAGCATTTTCAGCAACATGCGTCGGCTGAGCAATTGGGCAAGGACCTGTGGCAATCAGATGTTCGTCCCCCGCTTGACACCAACGTCGGCATTTCGACTCGACTCGCGTTCCCGAGTTCAATCTCGTCGGCTGTAAATATCGGCCGAGGCGCCCGGTTAACTCGAAGCGCTGGTGTGTTTGTTGTTCAAAGCGCACTTTCACCTTGGCCGTCACACGGCTTTGTATATTTGGAACTAGAAATGCATTCGGCAGTTCAGGAGATAAGAGGAGTCCTATGAAACTTCTTACAGCAGATAAGGTGACACTCGGATTTATTGGCCTGGGCAACATGGGAAGCCGAATCGCACAACGCCTGCTTGATCACGGATACCCCCTCGTTGCATACGACAGAGATACCGCTAAGGCGGAAGCCGTCGTAGCAGAGCGAGGTTTCGCTGCTAAGAACATCCTTGAACTCGCGCGCACTGCCGATGTGCTTCTTTCGTGCCTCACCAATGATGAAGCAGTTCAGAGCGTTTATGCCGGGCCAGCTGGCGTTTTTGCCGGGGCGCGGCCAGGCACCGTCGTGTTAGAGATGAGCACGATCTCCCCAGGGAGTTCGCGGGAACTGCACCGGCTTGGCTCCGAGATTGGCATCGAGGTATTGGATGTAGCCATCTCGGGCAGCACTCCTGCCGCGGAACAAGGTACTCTGACGCTATTGGCCGGCGGCAACCAAGACTTGTTCCATGCCGCTGAACCAATATTCCAGGCGGTAGCAAGGCAGTATTTTCTTGTGGGCGGTCCGGGCTCCGGGACAGTGATGAAGTTGGTGGTCAACACGCTGTTAGGGATTGGTATGCAGGCCGTCGCTGAGGCTGTAGTACTTGGGGAAAAGGCTGGCCTCGATCGCGAGAGGTTACTCGAAGTTTTATCAAAGACAGCGGTGATCGCGCCGGCCCATGTGGGGAAGCTGGCGAGGGTGGCGATCAACGATTACGAACCGCAATTTCCACTTCGCCTGATGAACAAGGATTTCCAGTTGATTCTAAAGACGGCAGCAGAAGCGCATACCCCCATGCCTGCGACTGAAGCGGCGTTTCGCGTCAATTCCGAGGAGCTGGCACAGCACAATGAAGACGACTTCTCCGCTGTCCTGCGGCGAATGGAAGAAGCTGCCGGTATCGCAGATGTTCACTCCGCCTCGATGACGAGTTGACCCGGAGGCCAAAATGCCGATGCTACAAGGGTCGGCTGAGGGGTCCAATCACATTGGGTCTGCGAGGCGTTACATCGGGATGTTCCGCTACAGCTTATCGTCGGCGGGGATAGGAAGCTTCTCCTCAATCTTCCGGATTTCCTTCGGTGCATGCTTCCGGAAGAGACGGTTCAGATCCGGCGTAAATTCGTGTTGAAGATCCCCAATCGCATCCGAGCTCAGCGCACCACTAAAGCGATTCATGGTTTCACCAATATTGCGGTCCTGTCTCGGGTAGTAGCTGTTTTGTAGCGAACTGGTAAACAGAGTACCCAGAAATTCGGACGTGTTGAATGTGTTATCTCCGCTGTCAGCCCTGGTTATCACAACTCTGGTTACGGCATACCACGACCGAGAAACAAGACTTCTCTTGTGTGAGGGGAAATATCGAGGATCCTGATGCAAGATCGTCGATAAAGCAACGGTCTGGATGAATTTCCGCGATTCTGTGTCCGCCAGAGTCGCCCCAAATCGCTTCCCCCAACCATGCACTCCTCCGCCATACTCGGGCCACTGATCCTGGGCTTGGTCCAAAGTCGCCTGAAAAGCCGCCGACACGAATGTGGAGGGCGAATGGGGTTGCTTCAGAAACAGGTCGAATTTACAACGTGCGGACAACGGAGTGTAGTCCATGGTTCCGATCGTCGACTTAGCTTCTGTGGCGTTCGCTGGAGGTTGGACAAACGTGTCTTGCACTTGGAGGCGACATGGACTGGTCGCCATCTGGCGCGCACGCTTCATTTGCTTCGTTGCCAGCAATTCCATCGTTGCAGCCACCACCTGCCGTTCGCTCAGAGATCGTTCTGTTCCTAGCCAAGCCACTGCGGGTTGGCGACGGTGCCGTCAAAGTGGTGAGTTGTTTTGTAGAGTTCGAACTGGCCGGCTTCTGCCGCCTTTGCCGTCTTGGCGAGAAGAGCTGCTACCTGGGAAGAGTCCATCGGCTGAAAAGTCCGGGCGGCCTGGAGGGCTTGCTGAAGGATCGGAAGCGAATCGCAGCCCGTGATGACGACGCTGGTGGGAAGATTCATCGCATAGTGCAGACACTCGACCGGGGTAGCGGTCTTGCTACCGAGTATGAAATGGTCGCCCATGGGTTTCATACCCAGAACTCCGATATCGCCCTTGGTCAAGACCGGCAACACCTTCTTCTCGAAACTGTTGAAGTGGGCGTCCATTACGTTGAGAGGCATCTGGACGGCATCGAACGTGAAGCCATGCTGTGCGGCGGTGGCCAGCATCTTTAAATGAATGTCTGGACTCTTGTGGCCTGTGAAACCGATGAAACGGACCTTGCCCGCTTTCTTGGCTTCCAGGACGACCTCCATCGCTCCGCCCTTGGCGAAAATGCGATCCGGATCGGAATCGCGAATCACTTCATGGAACTGGAGTAAGTCAATTCGGTCCGTCTGCAACCGCCGCAACGATTGATCGAGTTGGGCTGCCGCAGCGGCCTTATTTCGGCCATCGATCTTGGTCATCAGGAAGGCTTTCTGGCGATAACCATCGCGCAGCGCTCGGCCCATTCGAATTTCGCTTTCTCCGTCGTTATAGTCCCAGCAGTTATCGAGAAAATTGATTCCTTCATCGATTCCAGTGCGAATGATACGAATACTTTCGTCGGGATCGCTCTGCTTGCCCAAGTGATACCCGCCGAGTCCGATCAGCGAAACTTGTTCGCCGGTGCGGCCCAGAGTTCGATGGAGAATTCCGTTCTTGCTATCCGGCTTTGCGGCTCCGCTTAGGCTTCCGGCCGCTAATAAAGATGCAGCAGTTATGCCGAGAAACTCTCTTCTGCTCACACCGGGGTCCTGGTTTGCGAGCATTCTGTCGGTCGCTGCCGACTGCTCGGAAAGATCGAAACGTGAATGATTCAAGTCGCTATCGCTCGGAGTCATGGCAAGTCCTCATGTGCAGTTGCAGAAGCGAGCGTTATCAGCAAATACTATTCCTTAAAAGCGCCCAACCGAGGCCCATTTGCCTTGCCTCGTCGCCTTGCCTGGCACACGAAGCGGAAATAGTTCAGGAAGCCAGTTCGGTAATCCCAGTTAGTTCCAGGTATTCGTTCTCAGACAATTGCAACGACGCTGCCTGTATGTTTTCTTCAAGATGCGCAATCGAAGAAGTCCCGGGGATGGGCAGCATAATCGGCGACCGTTTCAGCAACCACGCCAATGCAATCTGGATAGGTTTTACTTTGCGAGCCTTCGCAATCCGTTCCAGCAGCCTGCCGGCCACGCGCCCTGCTCCCAGAGGGAACCACGGAATGAACGCGATCCCATTGTGCTCGCAGTAATCCACGACATTGTCCCATTCGCGATCGGCGAAACTGTACCGGTTCTGGACCGACACGATCGGCACGATCTTCTGCGCGCGGTCGATGTGTTCCACAGTGACGTTGGACAGGCCGACCAATCGGATCTTTCCTTCTGATTGCATGTTCGCCAGGGTTTCAATCGAGGCATCGAAAGGCACCACAGGATCGGGCACGTGCAGTTGATATACGTCGA
>Ga0187857_10003434_pt1 | contig 12739 bp, 8 predicted proteins | sample June2016WEW_8_10_FD_132984 | JGI IMG/M metagenome (GOLD analysis project Ga0187857, IMG submission 132984) | Peatland microbial communities from SPRUCE experiment site at the Marcell Experimental Forest, Minnesota, USA - June2016WEW_8_100 | ecosystem: Environmental > Terrestrial > Soil >...
CCCCGCTATGATGAGAACAGGCTTCTTCGGTAACATGACTGAAGCATGATGCGCGACATAAAAAGGCCTTTCTCTTGGGTAGATTGGCAGTGTAATTCACGGGTCTTGATAAGGAAGACTTCAGTGAGAACTTCGCTGAAGGTTTCGGATAAATGTACAGTGACTTTCAGATGCTCGTCTCCGGTTGGAGGAAATCGGGCTTGGGGGAAGCTCAGCCTATGTCTAGACAACAGGAGGTGCCGTGCTGCTAGGCAACGGAGAAACGGGTGAGGGTGGAATCCAGATCCTGACCGCTTCTTTCATCAAGGAATCGTGTCGAGCAACTACGGCGGTTTCATCCCAATCCGGTGTGCTTTTCATATCATTAGTCAACCCGAAATCACTGACCTTGGCAAAGTAGTCTTTCAGCTTGTCTGTGTATGGCTTATTCCCCGCCTCGGAGTTCTTTCGGCCGTTCAGCAATACGAGGTTGCCCAGCCTATTGGTCCATTTTGCTCTTGACGCCTCACTAAACTTCGAGAGCCAAGATGAATTAGTAGGGGTTTGCGGTAGTATATGTTCCAACGTAATCGCGCCGGTGTACTTGACCTTCTTGTTGAGGTTGTCTTTCCGACTCATCTCGATACGTAGTAGAACATATCTTGGGATATTGCCGTGCCCTCTTCCATAGAGGCCACTGTCGTCAAGCCCCTCTATGAATTCGTCCTTCATCTTGATGATTTCATCAGAGAAGATGGCGTGATCTAGGACAGCTAACCCCGAAGGGCTATCCTCGATAAGCTTGATGATCCTATAGATCGTCCCAAGACGTTGTGATAGGGTCAGGCCGCTTATCCAATCAACCACAATTCTGTCCTCTAGCTTGGTCACGAACTTCAGGAGTTGTGAGTCGTCTTTGTGATCCTTTCTAAACTTCAAAAGACAAGCCGCCCAGTCGTTGAAAGGCAAGAAATCCCTCATCAGTGAGACCAAATTGTAATAGTAGACCGCGTCTTCGGCTGTGACACTCTCAATGTTCGGCTCCACTATCTTCGACCTATAGATGTCAGACATATCTTTCAGGTAGTCCACAAAAACCGCTCCTTTGAAGGACGGATCCTTCTTGAAGAGATCAGAGAATTCCTCATATATCGACTTGCGCGCCTTCTCCTTCATCTTTATCGTCCTAATCAGACTGGTTATGGTATCCATCGTCTCCGATCCTAGGTCTTCATCCAAGCCTTCCCAAATCCCAGTGTACCTGACCCTGTCTTTCTCCCCTATGGCCACAAGATTATCACTCTTCAGTAAGTCTGCATTGGTCAGAGGCATTCCTCTCGTGTTTATTACATTGAAAAGCTTGAAGGCGGTTCCGATAGAATCAGTTTTGACGACAACCATCATTACCTTCCTAAGCAAGAACTTCATGTAATCTGAGATGAGTTTCTGGTCGAACTCGCCTTTCTGATCTGAGAAATCTTTCCTGAACACTTCAATCGCTTCAATCATATGTAGTTTTGACTCACTGAGTTCGCTCTTGTTTACATCATCGATTTTGGCAGTGACTCCTTCGTCGAACACCTTAGTCTTCATGAACTCCCTATCGTTCTCCCTTACCAAAACTCTGATGCTCTCATCGGTGCCCACAAACTCGTTGGGCTTCTGCAAGACAGCTTTCTGAAGGGTATCTTTCAGATTCGGATCCGTGGTCATGTCCCTGGCAGCTGCTAGAAGTATCGATAGGGAGACCAGTCTCTGCTGCCCATCCACGACAGCATAGGTGCCAGAACCATCGTCGAGTTTGCTCTTGGTCCAGAGTATTGAGGTGCCCAAGAAATAAGGCTCATATTCCTTAATGTCTTTGTAATTATCCTGATTTGCGGTCAGGGATTCTTTGATGTCCGTGAAGAGTTGCTCGAAGTTGTCCTTCTCCCAAGCGAAAGGCCTCTGGAAATCCGGAACCTCGAAGAGGTACTTGTCGCTGAAGAGGTCCTTTAGGACTTCTTCCTTGGCTCCTATTTCGGATTCAGTAGATGGCATAGAACACGTGCGCCGCACATTCGTAGCGAGTTATTCTATATGAATGTTCCAGCAACCTCAAAGCGCATCGGTTCGTCTGAATTCCTGATCCTGCAGTTGTTGAGAAAGTCTCTTTTTCAGGACCCTTCGCGCAACGCGCCGGCAAGGAATTGATGGAATTCTCGGGCTAGGAATCATCCTCAAGCCAAACTGGTTTGAATCCCATTAGTCTCTCTGGAAACGGAAAGAACGAGATCTCCAAACAGGGAGAGGGGAAGGCCATCTCGTTACCGGCAAGTCAGCTGTATGAGTCCACGAGCTGGCCAAGTTTCCTGCCGTTGTAGGGGACGCCCCAGGCGTCCGCGTACCTAGCTGCCTGGATGAACTGTCTTCGATAGTAGGAGGCATTGCGCGCGTCCGGCCTCCCCATGGGGAAGTGCTCCACGACCAGCACGTTCACAGCGAAGCTGACCATCTCCACGACGGATTCATTCTTGTTTGCGGCGATGAGCCAGGGAACGACGTAGTGGTTGATGTGATAGAGGGCCCTGCCGAGGTTGGCGGTCCTGATGGTCTGGCTCCTTGTGACCATCGCCCTGTCCACGAGCCTACGACACCATCCCTCCAGGGCTGAAGCCGCCATAGCCAAGGAGGACTCCACGGTCTCCTTCTCTGCTGCGTATAGGGCAGGGTCTTCGGCCGAAAGCTTGTCAGCCCAATGCCGAACCAACTCGGTCTTCCTGCAGAAGGTCTGAACCTGAGAAGAGTCGTCCTTGAGATTGGAAAGGGCTGATACGGTCTTGATCGCGAGGAGGAGTCTCCCGTGAGTGCGTTTGGGGGACGCGACGCTCATGCCGCATAGGTATACAGTCCTCGCTCAAAAGAATACTGGACGGGAGGCACACAGGCAATGGGTTTCGATGATTCTTCGTTGCTGATCTACATCATGTCCTCTTACAGTCTGGACAAACACGGGCAAGACTCAGAAAGCCCTTCCTCTGCAGGCAGCTATCACAGAAGTATTGACCACAATTAGAGCACGCCTGCCTATGTTCCCTGCACGCAACATGGCCACACTTGGTCGCGTAGCAAATTGAACAGGAGATTTGAGAACACAGGCTACAGTTAGTCGAATGCACTCGACAGAACGCGTGGTTCCCCTCGCAATGAGCTTGCGATGCACAATTCAGGCAATTGGATTTCTTGCATTTTGAGCACGTAAGGAAATGTTGTGCACAGGTGACGTGCCCACATCCCCGTAAGACAGCGGCATCCAGACCTATCTCGTGCCCTGTCGACGAACTTCCTCCTCCTCCAGGACATCGTGGGCATCCCAAAAGCGCCAGAGCCGTGCCCGTCGTACCATCGACTAGCCGAATCATTTGGAGCTTCTGCGCGCCAACCTCAACTTCGTAGATCGTCTCCCAAAGCGGCCAGTAGATTCGCTTTGGGTCTTGGAAACGTACCGAGCGAGTCGGGGGCATTACGGTTTCTATGCGATTTGTTCTTGGTCCCGTCAACCTCACCTGTTGTTGAAAGAGTCTGCTTATCGTTTCGGATGTCCCTGTTCGGTTGAATTCCTGCCACTCGTCAGCGGCGGGACTAAGGCCTACCTCGAATTCTTCTGGATTGGAGGCCACCGTTTCCCGCTTTGGTGCGAACTTCTCCATCCGACTCAGCATGGTGGGAAATGAGGGTGACATTGAAACGGTAATTCCATTGACCACCAAGGCGTAGTTTGATTTGTTATGCGAATCTGATCGTAGCTCTGCAAGCTTTCCATCTGAGGCAACCACCACGGTCCCCTCTCCATGAATACTAGCAGCTCTGTTGTAGTAAGTGAAATTACGTTCATAGTCTATGACGAACCTGGCTACATATAGTCCCAAGAGGGAAAGGTAAATTCTAACGATTCGTGATTTCGCTCCTTTTACCGGTTCCGAGATCAAGTCTTGCGGGTAGTAGTTTATGGGTATGACATTCTCAACGGACACAACGCTTCGCCTGTTGTTCGTAAGCGGAACTTGATTGAATTGGTGGATCCCATTCTGCTCGCTGGTGAGCTTCCTGATCTCTTCTGAATCGAGCGGACCTCTGTGATACGATATTAGCCACCGTGGCTCAACTAGGACTGTTTCTTGCCTATCGAAGAGCTGTATGAGGAATTTTCCTGAAGCGAGAGAGGATATACTCGAATAAACATCTGACGAGAGGTCCAACCCCGTTCGCACGTGCTCTATGTCCTGCTTGGTCGGAAGGCGTCCTATACATCTCAGGTTGGCATTTGAGATCACCTTGTAGTCTACATCCGAGGGATTCTGAGTCGCGAGAAGAAGACCAAGCCCGTAGGCCCTCGACATCTTGATTAGACGTAGGAGAATCTTCTTGGATGGAGGGGACGAAACCGGTGGACAGAATCCATAGATTTCATCGAAGTACAAAAGATATCGAAGAGCTTGTACTCCTTCTTGTCGAATGAGCCAGAGAAACAGTTTCTCCAGCAGATACTCGACGAAGGCTTGTTTCTCAATTTCGGACGCTATTCCCCTCAGGTCGATCACGTTGATGGAAGTTTTGTTCCCTTTGAACCAGCGGTCAAAATCAATTTCTTGCCCGATGAACCAGGACCTCATCCCGGGATCCGTTAGCAGAAGGTTCATTCTGCTGTTGAAATCAAGTCTCTCTTTCTTTCCAAGAATCTCTGTAACTGGAATCCTGCCAAGGTACTCAAACGGTGGTTTGACCACACTGTCAACGAGGAGCTCCAAGGTAACCGGCTTTCCCGTAGACCAGTAGGTCTTCAGAATCTCCGAGATGAACGACAGTTGGACTCTCTCCTCCCCAGAGTACCCTACGAGCTTGAGTAAAGTAGACGAAGTTAGTTCCAAGATTTCGAATGCCAGAGTCGGGTCATTCTGAAGCATTTCTCCAAAATTCTTGGGGCTCTCTAGCTTAGGCGAAAGGGAAATCGGAATACCCGAGCCGGACCTTGGAGTGTAGATGTTGACTTGAACTTCCGACACGAATCTCTTGACTTGATTCGGTGTTACTCCAAACATTCTAAGGCGGGTTGAGTAATCTTCCTTCAATTGACGGGCGTACTCGTCGGGAGCGACTTTCTTTGCTTCTGCCTCGCTGTCACTGAAAGGTCTGAACTCAAATGCTTCTGACCTGATTGCCAAGGCCCCAATGTCGCCCTTCGGGTCTATTGCTAGGATCGGTATGCCGCGCAAGGATAGTTCTTCAACGATTCCTTTGCAGAGCACAGTCTTGCCCGAACCTGTGGCTCCGAACACCACCCCATGCTTCGTGAAGGCAGACAGATCTATGGTAAAAGGGCCTGAAGCTGAGAGACCAATCGCGATGTCATCCGGCAACTCAGATGGTTTCGCTAGCAGGGCCTTATAACTTTGCCAGCTTTGCCTTGAAGAAGATTGGTTTGGAGTCTATCGTCGAAGAGGACACGAAGGGGAAGAGGGTGGCGTACAAGGAGATGCACACGCTTTACGAGGCCGAGCAGAAGAGGGCCGACAGACTCTCCCAGGGGACGCGGCCACGGGGCGATCGGGCAAATGAGTAAATTAGTCAAGTGGAAGCAGAGAAGTCATCTCATATCTTCGCATGTCATATTGACAGAACAGGAGGGGTGAACTGATCTCGGGAGAGGGCAGAGTCCTCCCTACACACAAAGAGATAAGTGGTCCTGTGTGTGATGTCTCAATCAGCTGGGCGTTGCTGAGAATCGGGAATCCGGTCAGAGAAACCCTCCCTGAAACAGATCGTTTCTTAAGGTATCACTTAGACCACGAGGTTTACCTGCTGTGCAAGAGTATGTTTGCTGTTCATAACGCTGACGCTTTTGTCGCTAGCGATAAAGGAAGAATTGTTGGATTCGCCAGTTTGCTGAGACTGACTCCAAGCACGGCCGCGGTTGCCAGTTTCCGCGTCAGCGGTGGGCGAGCTGGGAAAGAGGCCTCAAGACCATTACTTGGGGCGACGGTATCGAGGGCCAGGGAGACGCTCCATAGGCATCTTACATGCATGGTGCCTAAGAGTGGGTTGCCTGACAGGGGAATACTATCTGAGGGCGGGTTTTCTCCTTGGATGACGCGGGAAACGTTTTGTGGAAGTACGAAGGCTCAGGGTAACCTAGAGCTCAGTCCAGTTATCGGCTGGTCACAAAGCCTCGATATTGTGAAGGCTCTTCCGAAGGACCAGGCCTTCAACATATGCTTTCGGCCGGTTCCGGTTTCAATCGAGAGCTTGGGCTTTGTTGTCGAACATGGTATCCTTCTTGCCGATCCTGGTGATAACGGCTCTATTGCTTCGGTAGTCGTTTCCGACGCTGTCGAGGGCACTAAGGACAGGGTCTTCTTCGTGCCAGGCTACCTTCAGCGGAATTTAGGTGAACAGACTCGTCTATATGGAGAAATCACCTTTCTGAATTCCAGCGATCCGCGAGGCGTCCTCAAGGCCGCGTCAGATTGGTTATGCAAACAGGGGATCGCTTTCGCATACGTCTATGCCAAGCCAGACATAGAAGTTGGAAGAAGGATAGTTGAATCAGGCTTCATGTACCGTGGCGCCCAGGAAATATGGCTGCAGGAGCTAGCCGGGCCACTGGATAGCTTCATACTAAGGGACCAGGCTTGAGAGGGAAACGAAAATGACTGCCTTCATCCTAACCGTTATATACAAGGGAATCAACTATCTCAAGAGTCGAGTCCCATTTGACTAGTGTTTGGATGCTCTCCAAGCACTCCATGAAGGGCATGGATGTGTTGAACACGTCGACTGACTTGTTATACTCCCTTGAGCAAGTCAAGGCGGGGCGTCCCGTCGATGGGGAAGAACTGGCAGTCAGGTTAGGTCTGGGCCAAGACCTCTTAACAAGACTTCTCGATGCAGCTTCTTCGCAGACTTCGAAAACTGCCCGTCACGACTTATTTATGCTCACCATTGCGGAACAGGTAGAGAAGAAGCTAGCCTTGCGCCCTTCTGAGCTTCAATTGCGTCTTAGGCAGGCAGTGAAAGACCTGCAAAATCAGCAGCCAACCCCTGCGACGGTCCAGATTTTGGAGACTGTGACAGATGTCGTAGCCGGCATCACTCTTCGGAGCGTCGAAGGCTTATCGACATCTCTTCTCTAGAGGACCGATTCTTAGCTCTTCTCAGGTACCAAATCGACCAATTAGGATACGAACTTCCAGACAGCATTCCCGCGCGGTACTCAGCCTTTGTGAACTCATCCAACGAATTGCTTACTTATCTCCGAACCAAGCTGGGCCAGGCCGATGCGACCAGCTCCAAGCAGCTGAGGAAGCAGATCCTCGCTTTTGTCGATAGCAGTGCCAGGTATCTTATCATTCAGATTCAGTACATGCGTAATGTCATGATTGGAACTCCTTCCCCCGACATGAATCCAGTGGGAAGGCTTGTTGAGTTCTATGGAGAGACCATGGGGTTGGAAGCTCCAGTGTATGCCTATTTGGGGGAGTCCTACTATTCCACAGGTGCGTTCATCTATTACAAGAAATATGGCCAGAGACTCGGAACAGAGTATTTCATAGTTTCCGCGGACCTCGCCGACCCCGCTGTTTTCTGGGTATTATCTGCGCATGAGATTGCCCACTGTTGGCTAAGCCGGAAAGACCTCGTCGACCAAATATGTAACGACAATCCACTGATAACAGACAAGACTAACGCCGATCAAGTTGAATCCCATGTCGAAGAGGCGTTGTGCGATGTAATCGCCACGCGTTTCGCGGGGCCCGCATACCCACGTGCCTTCGCCTCCAAGCTGTGGGTCCATTTGACAGAAGAGTACGCAAACCGCCACCCACTTTATTCATTTCGACTAGAGTGTATGGCTCAAGCTCTTGACGACTCACGGTTTTATGATGAAGCCGGTTCAATCAGAGAGATGATGGATGAATACAAAATGCGCCCTTGGAAAGACGAGGTTATCTCGTGGTCCTTGGATCGTCTCCTTGATCTCACAACAAAAATGCCTCCAGTCACTTCGGCCAAGACTGGACGTTCTTGTTATGATTTCAACCAATACTGGGATATGATTTGTGAGGCATCTCCTGCAAGTGACCCTGCGATAATGAAGCGGGCATCAGACAGTCTACTTAGCCAACTAGAAGGGTGACCCGAAGCGACGAATTCCCTGGCTAAGCTCTGATGCTGTAAGGTGTGCTAACCGGACTGGGGCAGGTCCAGAATAACTACTCCCTGGGCTTCCCCAATTCAGGTAAGCCAATCTGAACAGGTCCTCCAATGCCTTGACAGGCTCTACTCCCCCTCTGACTTGGATTACCTCGGCCACGACTGGTTTGGGCATCCCTTGGGTGTACTCATCTATGCCAGCTGCACAGAGCACCGCGGTCGAGCCATCCAAGAAGAAATGGTCGCCTGAAACGGGCTTGCCTATCTTCCCCTCCGCCTTCCTGAAGACTCTGTATGGGACGTTCTTCTTGATAGATATCATTGCGACATTGTCGTAGGTTGAGAATGACTGCACAACATCAGTGAACAACTGTCTTTCAGACTGGAAGATATCGCCATCTCTCAAGTAAATCAGACTCTTGCTTTGAGGAGCGTAGGTATGTGCCTCTTCGACGACCTTCAGCAGGCTCTGCCTGTCAAGGTCTTCTCCCTTGATGAGTTTCCCCTGCCTGACGACGAATTTCCCATCTTTGTCGTAGACGATGCTCATGGCCCAGGATTCTGCCAAAGACCTTCCGACATCCACTGCAGCATAGCAATCATAATGTAACCTATCATAAAGTATCCAAGGGATTCCTCCGGCTCTCGTCAACATTGAGGCTAACGCGTATTGTAGTCTAGATGCCTTCCCTTCCATGCACACCGCCTCGACTACAGGAACTGTGATGCATTTGGATGGCACGCCAAGTTCGCCCCATAGATTCGTCAGTTCATTGTGGAGGGCTGAATTCTTTGGTATTATTCCAACACAGAAGGTTTCATCTTGAGGAGTTCCCTTAAGCGAATTCTCTAGCTGATTGCGCATGGCTACCATATCCCTCTCCAAGAACATGGGCTCCTTCGGAAGCGAAACGCCGAAGTTCTGTGCGGCAAAAGCCACCATCCTCCTGTAGAATTCCTTACTCAGGTCATCAGCAGTGGCGGTGTAAATGAATAGTTTGGTTATCCTTGGTTCTCGATAGAAACCATTTCTGAGAGCACTTTCGACATCATCCGGATAAACCTGCGTGCTACCGGCTAGTAGGAGTCTTGGTTTAGTGAAGTGGTTGCTACCATGAAACTCAAGGGGTTCGCCCATCTTCAAACGCCTAGGCCCAAGTTCCGCGTATTGGAAATTGAACTGATGAAAGTAGTTTTGAATCAGCTGCCACCTGCTCACAGCTGGCTTTTGATCATCACGGTATTTTCGGGGCGCATCGTCCATCAGAAACGACTCCTCCACCAATATCTCGTTAGCGACTTCCCGTAGTGGGACCGTTCGGTATAGAAACTGTGGTGCATATGTGTAGCTGCCTCCCTTGAGTCCAGGCTGTGTAAGGTCGAGTTTGGTTATTCCAGGATGATTCCTGTACGTCTGTCTCAAATATTCCGCGATAGTCTTGCATTCAACTCCGTTGATGATCGCCGCTTCGCTCAACGTGATTTGAGAGATCGGTCTCGGATCGATACCGTCTATGGCCACGTCGGTTTTGTATAATTCATAGAAGAAATGTAGACCGGCAAAGGCTCTTGCTTGATTCGCTTCCCGTCGTTTTGCTTCTTCAAGCTCAGAAGAGAACCAACCTACACCGTTTCGTTTCAGAGTCTCAAGGAAGGGGATAGACTCAATATAGTGTGTGGTGCTGTCGAGCGATAGCACAATCCGCCCATCTGAGAGCACGTTGTATCTAAAGAACGGACCTCTGAATAAGATCAGATCGGAGCCCGGGTACGAATCATTCAAGAGCTCTCCCTCCTTGGGGAAGAAAGAATGACCTCCAGCCGACCAAAGGGTTGACTTTAATTCCCTGAATTTTGTCTTATTGAGCAGGTCAGTAATGGTCCGGCGGGCAGCTGCTGAAGATGGAAGCGTTGCTTTGCCTTGATAGACTATTGAAAGACCCGCAACCTGGTGTCTCAAGTTGAACGGCGGTTTGGGAAGGTAGCCAACAATCAAGTTGTCATTGGGGGTTGGCATGTATTGGGCGAAGGCTCGCTTCTCAACGCGTTGCAGGTAACCCACAGCTTCCCCCATCAGCTTGAAACGGTCCTGAGACAGTGGAATTCCTTCTACCCGATACAAGTCGAAGCCAGGAATCTCGGAATCAAACTTGAAGTCGGCGACAAAGACGTTGGACAATAGAGCGTGTGTGTCGATCAAGTCGTTCGTTTCCAATCCATCAAAGATAGTACAGCTAATTCAGGCTTTCCATGTGGGGCAGATTCTTTGGAAAGAACTACACTTGAACGCCTGTCTGTGAAAATCACTGACGGTCCAATATTGCACTACAACGACGCTCTCTGCCTCCGAGAATCTGCAGTATGAAACGATTGTGAGAATAATGCAGGTTATTATGACGCTATTAGTTATTACCTGGCAAGATGGTTCGTCGTTACACATATTCTATAGTACTCCTTTTGGGACTTGAACCTGTAATAGGTATGCATACGTCCGGTCCATTAGGACGGCTATGTCAAAAGTATGTGGTACAGCAAAGTGATTGATTGTGATATGCTCTTGCATTTCATGTATCAGCTCTTGATGTATTTGAACCCAAGAGAGTTCACCGAACGTCTGTTGCACCAAGAATCGCGCTCTAACGTCTTGTTTAGTGCGCGGGCAACTATCGTTCTTCAATCATTCCAGGAAGAAGCTGGAATCAAACGTGGACTTACACTGGTGGGCCCGCCCTTCTATGTGGGATTAAGTCCCACGGCTCCTGCTCTATCAAGTTCCAGTTAGACAACCTCTTCCACGCAGGCTATCAACCATAACGATTTCATCCCTTCCCGGGCTACCACTTAAATCAAGCTCCTTCTGAGCCAAGAGGCCTATTTCTGACTTCTTTCCGTGGACAGGACAGAAGTGTGGCTTTGGGGGGGGGTTGAAGGCCCGACGTTCCCGCTCACATCTTTTAACGTCATCAGTTGCTACATGGTAGTTGAAGTCCGCTGCAAGATATCTTATCGTGGCTCTCTTGCTGATATGGCTGATAGGGTGCAGCACAGTCCATGCTGACGGTTTCTCCCTTTCCGTTTCCCCTGGCTCCCTCACTCTCGCCAACGGCCAGTCTGGGGTCGTGTCCGTGCAGGTGACGGGTTCGTCAGGGATCAGCGTTTCCCTTTCGGTGGGCGGCGTCCCTTCCGGGGCGTCCGCCACACTCGGCGCGTCGAGCGGATCCGTGCCGTTTGAAACCGTCCTCTCGATAGATGCAGGGAGCGCTCCGTATGGCACCTATAGTCTGACAGTCACCGCCGCCGGACCAAATGGAACAGAGTCGGCTGAGGTGACGCTCTCCATCACATACGACTTCTCCGTCTCAACATCCCCCTCATCGGACACGATCATAAGGGGGGAGACCGCTTCTGCAACAGTCTCCATCAGCACGACCTTCGGCACCCCTCCCGAGATCTCCCTGAGCGTTTCGGGAGCGCCATCGGGCGTTTCGGCTTCGCTGTACTCTACCTCCGGTTACTCGCCGTTCACCAGTGCCTTGAGCGTCCAGACGACCCTCGACACCCTCCCCGGGACATACGTGTTCACGGTGACGGCCACAGGGGGAAGCGTCACCAGGTCGGCCACATATGAGTTGACCGTACTGCCGTACGACTTCTCGATATCGCTGAGCGATCCCTCGGCTACGGTCTATCAGGGGGGCCTCGTCTCCACGGACATAACGCTGACTCTGCTGGGAGGAACGAACGAGAACGTGGCCCTGTCGATCTCTGGTCTCATTCCGGAAGCCAACTATTCGCTCTCCCAGAGTTCCGGGCTCCTCCCGTACACCGCCAACCTCACCGTCGAGATCTCCCTCGTGGCGCCGACCGGCACCTATGCGTTCACCGTCACCGGATCCGGCCCGTATGTCGACGGCATTCAGATGGTTCACAATGCCACCTGGCATGTGACGATCAAGCCCTTCGAGTTCACCTTCAGCTCTTCCCAGGTGCAGAACGTCACGGAGAACGGGGCCGTCCTCAGGAACCCGGACGGGAGCTTCTACCCGGGGGACGCCTTCCTCGTCAGCTTCAATGCCAGCGTACCCGGCGGCCTCCCCTCCGGCTATTCGCTGATCGTCAACGCCACCTGCAACTCCACCCTTCTTACGATGAGCGTCGTGAACGAAAGCATCGGCTGGAGGAGCACTTCCGCCGTCGGTTGGTTCATGTTCTCCGTCCCCCAGGGCGCGCCCTTCGGATTCGGGAACGTCAGCCTATTTGCAGAGGTGCTCAACGAGACGTCGGGACTCCCGTTCAGGCTGATCAACGGCTCCGCGGTGCCCTTTACGGTCGTGAACTACAACCCGTACGTGGATTCCTTCGCATACATGGAGTACAACAACCTCTCTTCGACGGCCTACGAGAGGCCTTTCGTCGTGCTGGTCCGCTACGGCGGCAACGACCCGGGCTTCAACTACACGGGAGACCTGAACACGGACCCGATAACGGCCCCCAACGACACCCTTGAAAGGTTCATCGTGACCAACTTCACGTATCAGGTCACGGGATGGAACGCGACCTTCAGCATGAC
>Ga0187857_10003435_pt1 | contig 12736 bp, 10 predicted proteins | sample June2016WEW_8_10_FD_132984 | JGI IMG/M metagenome (GOLD analysis project Ga0187857, IMG submission 132984) | Peatland microbial communities from SPRUCE experiment site at the Marcell Experimental Forest, Minnesota, USA - June2016WEW_8_100 | ecosystem: Environmental > Terrestrial > Soil >...
CCCGTTCCTCCTCCTGAACGATTTCCGCAATGACATCCCGGCGGATTACCTCGCCGGCTTCCCGTGGCACCCGCACCGTGGCCTCGAGACCATCACTTACGTCCTGGCCGGCACTGTAGAGCATGGCGACAGCTTGGGCAACCGCGGCCCCATCGGTCCGGGTGAAATCCAGTGGATGACAGGGGGCCGGGGAATCATTCACCAGGAAATGCCCAAGGGCGACCGGGTCGGCCAGATGCACGGGTTCCAATTGTGGGCGAACCTCCCTTCCTCGCTGAAGATGACCGCCCCGCGCTACCAGGAGGTCAAGGCGGGGGAGATCCCTGAGATCACGGATGACGAGGGCATCCGCTTCCTTCTGGTCTCTGGCAAGCCCCTCCAGGAGCCCGTGGCGTGGTACGGCCCGATTGTGATGAAGACGCAGGCGCAACCGCGCAGGACCGGACTTATACTCTCAGCAAGGCACGGGCTTCGGCGATGCCTGGCGCCGGACGCCCAAACTCGCTGGCGGTCACCCGTGCCAGCGCCACCAGATGACGCCAACGAAAGGCGGCGCGAGTCGCGGCGAACTCTTCCGATACGGTGCGATAATACTTTTCGGCATGGAGAGCCCCGTCCTCACTGACCGCGAAACGCAGCAAGAGACCGAAGATCGGACGAGACGGGTGGCCCAACTCGCCATAACGCTGGACCAGGGCGCTAACCTTGGCCTGGAGATTGCCGCGAATGGCTTCTTCGATCTCGCGCAGTAGAGCATCGGCCTCGGTCGTTTTGACCTGAGCCAGGTGGCCTGGCAGGGGCAGGGGCTGCCAATTGAGAAAATCGCCGCCGCGCGCCGTGCGATCGAACGCCACTTGATACGCGCCGAGAATCAGGCTCGCAAAGCAATTCCGCGGGTTGGTCACCAGTGCCAAGTTGCGCCAGGCGTTGGCCGAGTCGCAGGCGTGGACGCCGATCGAGTCCCCGTGCATACTGCCAATCGGTTTGCCCGGCGACTCGTCCCGAGGCGTTCGGCCTATGTCGCGCAGGACCAGTTGATTGGCCGCCAGCGAAAGGGCTTCACCAAGGGCGGCCGGAGACGTTCCCTCAGCCAGCGCAGCGGCCGCAGCTCCGGCGGCTTGCTCCGGGGTAGACTTGAAAATGTTCTGGCTCATTTGCTCGACCCAACTGTCCTCGGCTTTCCGGTCTCCCGGCGAACAGCCCAGCAGCTTGTTCTCTTCGAGCAGCTTCGGCAGGAGCGTGCGCGGTTCGTCGCGGGGGGGCGTGCGGGACCATGATTCGGCCTTGATACAATAGCGCACCGACTGCCGGAGCAACGTGTGCGCCTGCTCCTTCCCGATTAGCCCCAGCAAATCCCAGGCCCGATACGGCAGCACCACGCGATGGACCTCCGTACTGTCCTGCACTGCGGCCAGCAGATCGTTCAACTCCTCTTCGGCCGGGCGCTGCGCCAGAGCGGCAAACGTCTGCTCTGCTTCATTCATATCCTGGCGTCGCACCGCCTGCCGCAACAGCTCCCCGCACGGATGATTTGGGGGCAAGGTCGCCGGTTTGACCTGATGCAGCACTTCCTCTTTGCGCCCACCGCGCTCCTGGATGCGGTTGGTATTTCGATAAAGCACCTTCAATACTGGCAGCGGCTGCAACTCCGTCGGAAGCTCCTGGGCCATGTGCAAGGCCGGGGCCAAAGCCATCATCGTGTGGAACCCCACGTAGTCCTCGCCGCCGAAAGTCCGCGCATTGGCAAATGCCGCGGCAGCCGTCAGTTGCCGCAGGTCGGTGCCCGCATGCAATTTGCCCACCAGGGTGGGCACCAGGCGATTCACCGGCGTTTCTTGCATCAAGCAAACCAGAGCCTCCAACGGGCCAAACGACAGAGTATCGGCCGCTTCCTCTGCCAGGGCGGACGCCAGTCCCAGTTCGCTAGCGACCTCATAGCCCACGGTGGCGACCAGCATTCCCTGGCCGACTTCAGTCAGAAACTCTCGACGGGTGCGCGGTGCATTCATGGCGGCTGTCCTTCCCAGGACGTCTTATGTTATGCATTACTGTTACGCCGTTTGGGCGGGTTGTCAAGGGATTCCGCTGCTCGTAGAACCCGCCAACCCGCCCGGCCTGAACGCGCCCGGGCCGGGTGAATAGGCCCGGCTGCCGGCGTCGAGCCAGGCCGTATGATCGTCATGTCAACCTCGATTGCGCGGGGCTGCCATCAGTCGAGGCCTGGATGACCGCCCTTGGGCCGATTGCGACCCTCAGACTCGCGCCCATTACGCCTCGCGCTTCCCCCTTTGCGCCCCTCGTTCCCCGGCCTTGTCGTCCTTTCACCTTTTGGTCTTGCCCTTTCTCCGGCGCTCAGCGCCGTGCGCATCTCACCGCAAACCCCGCTCCCAAGGCCTCGGATCATTAGGCTCAGCCATCGCCCCAGCACACCGTCCGTGTTAAGTTCGGGCATGCCCGATTCCGATTGTGAGTCAACACCCTGTAGGGTGCAGGAACTCATCTGCTCCCATCACGAATCGCCGAAGGGGTTCTGAGTCCACACGTCCTCATGCGCATACGCTTCACGTTCTGTTTGCCGAACGCCGCCTTGTGGAAGTAGGTGTCAATCCTGCTTCCAATGCCGGGTCGGTCTGGCTTTTCGTCCAGTTGGCGGCGCAAAACGCAACGGTGCTTTTCGAAGCCCAAACCGGTCACCTATCCCTGCCCGTAACGCCGTCGGTCGGGATGCAACGGCTCGCCCGAGCACCGCTGCTCGAACCCCGGCAGGAGGACCCGGGTGCGACCCACCGGATTCTCCGGGTTGGATCTGCGGAACTGCAAAAACAAGTGCGCCTGGCGCGCAATGGCGAGGGAGTGCTCGGCCTTTTCACGTCTTCATCCGTGGTCGCTGTTACCCGAGACGGGTTTGGCACGCACAACTCGGTTTGCCAATGCTCTTGCCCTCCAACCAAAGGACTTGGCCAGCCATCAGGTCCTGCTAACGTTTCTCCCACAGTCGCGTTCATGAACCAGGGCGGATGCCTATTGCCCTGCCGCCGCCTGCAAACGCATCCCGTTCTTGCCGTTGGTAGTCACGCCGTAGAAGCGCAGGTCGGACACGTCGTCTTGCAGCGCCGTCAGTGGCTGCGGCTTGACCTCGCGCAGCGGCTTGAGCATCTCGCGAATGAACGCCGGGCTCGCTTGGCCAGTGCCCTCTGCCGCAGCAGTCCCGCCGCGGGACCTCCCCGAGACAAGGTCTTCCTCTGGCTGACGTCGAGCAAGAGGTGCGTTCTCGGCGAAACACCGATCTTCGCGTACTCCGCTGCCGAGTGCAGGTGCGCCGTGTACAGGAATGGATTGGGAGTCGTCGGGCTCTGGCAATCCGGTCCGATTTCCTCGTTCAGGCACGCGGGATAGCCTAGCGCCCCGTACAGGGCTGCCCTCCGCCCGGTGGCGCTCAGGTCGCAGTCGGCGGGGGACAGGAACCTGTCCTCGCCCAGTTGGTCGGCCGCCTCATCGTCCAGCAGGATGAACCCGGCGTCCACCAGCTTGAACAGAGACCTTGCGCGCCGCTGGGAGCCGGGCGCTCCCGCTCCGCAGGAGCGCCTCGCCTGTCTCCGCTACACCGCCGGGCACGGCTGGCGAACGTCCGTCAGTATAGAACCGATGCTGGGCGGGTGCGACGACGCGCTGCGGACCTTCCGGGAGGTCGAGCCGCTGGTCACCGAGAAGCTCTGGGCGGGCAAAATGAACTATGTGCGGCAGTACGTTGACCGAGACCGCCGCACTCCTGAGATCGATGCCGCCTGCAATCAGTTCTCTCTCGGGAGCCGATCAGGCCACAGCGCGATTTCCAGCTTTCCACGAAACGAACCGGTTGGAAGAACTCATCTTTCGGCTCCGGGCCGCGCCCGGTGCAGGTGAAGGTGAAGGTCTTCCCGGCCCAGACGACGCTCATTTGCAGCTCCGTCGCGGGCAGCGCGAGCAATGGCTTGGTTCCGGCCTCGAGCGCCGCATCCTTTGCCCGGTTGGCGGGGGCACCGGACGCGCCGGTCCTATAAGAGGCCGCGCAGTCCCCCACGAACAGCCTTGGTCCAAGCCGCGTTACCGGACTTTAGCGGCGACCTGATTGATTCCAGCCTGGAGCGTGATGTGGATCGTGCTCTTATCGCCGGAGATGACTGGCACGATGTTGATGACTGGTCCCAGGTCTTGCTTCACCCCCTCCACCACCTGCTGGTCCACACTTTGGATTTCGGTTTGGCGTCCGTCTCCCGTCGTAATGTTACTCTGCGCTACCATCTTGGCCCCTTCCATTCCCTGCAACGCGTCCATCAATCCCTTGGCCTGGTCGGCAGGCATGACCTGCTTGAGCGAGCTTTCGCTGCCCTCAACCGTGAAGGCGTCCAGCCCGAGTTTGGCCAACTCCGTTTCGGGCACTTCGATTACCCACGTCTGGATATGGACCTGGTCTTTGTTCTCGCCCTCGATTCGAGGGGTCGCCAGAACGAACACCCGCTTGCCCGGCCCGTTGGCCCACCCGCCCGTGAGCAGCGTCTGGCCGGTGCCGACCTGGGTTTGGAGGTTTGCCTGGAGCCGGAGAATGCCCGGCACCGCATCCGGGGCGGCGCTCGTGCCCGGTTGAGAGCGGCCGGGCACTGGGACCGGCAGCGCGGTGGTTCCTGACGCCTTCCGCAGGGCGCTCACTTCGCCTCGGAGCCGGAGTAGCTCGGACTGATTACGCCGAAGCTTCTCCAACTCGGCCTGGTCCACCTGCGCCCTGGCCAACTGGTCTTTGGCATCGCGCAGGTCTTGGACTTGCTGTTGCAGCGAGCGGCTGTCCTCCAGGTAGCGAGCCAGGGATTGGTGCTGGAGGACCAGGGCGGTCGTCAGCCCGCCGATGACGATCACGCCGATAGCGCCCAGTTGGAGTTTGGATATAGCCATAATCTTGAGAAAGTTCAAAGAGGCCGCGCTCGCGGCACCGACGCCCGCTAGGGCGCTGCCTGCCACGGTCGCGGCCAGGCCGACTGGCGCTGCGGTGACGGCTTCCGTCGCCAAGGCGGTCCCCAGGGCTGTGGCCGAGATGGTCACGCCGCGCTGCTTCAGTAGAACCCCTAGCTTCTCCAGGGCGCGGTTGACGCGCATACGCGCCGCGTCCTCGCTGCTGCCCAGCGCCTGGCCCACCGACCGGAAATCGCGCTTCTCGAAAAAGCGTAGCAGGACGGCGGTGCGGTCCTCATCCGGGAGCAGGCCGATGACCTCATCGAGGATGGGCGCTACGTGGTCGAGGGTGCTGGTCGAATCCCTCTGGAACGTGTTCATCTGGACTGCCTCCCTCTCCCGCGCCTGGCGGCGACGCTCGGCGCGCGTTATCGTCGCCGCCACGTTGCAGGTCGTCTGGTACAACCACCAGCCCAGCATGACGCCTTGCGGCAGGCTCCGGGCTTTCCGGGCCAGGTGCAGAAAGACGGTCTGGGCCACGTCTTGGGCCAGGTGCGCGTCGCCGCCCACCTGCCGGAGAGCCGTCGAAAAGACCAGGTCGATGTAGCGGGCGACCAAATCCCGGAACGCGGACTCGGTCCCGTTTTCGGCGTAATCAACAAGCAATGCGCGGCTGTCGGTCATTTCGGTTCAGCAGTAAATCGCCGCTGAAGCGGAAAACCGAACAAAAAATCGCCACGCCCCTGCCACTGACACCCGCCGGGAGAGAACCAAGACTCCGCGTTGAAGACGCTCCACTCCCCTGTCGCCAGGGAGCGGCCCTGGAACGGAATCCGCGACAGTCCGTTGCTCGTGACTTCAAAGACAACCTCCTCGCCCGTGCGGTAAATGAGGGCAGCGGGCTCAGCCGCCATCGACGCAGGCGAAGCCATCGCGGCCAGCGCCGGGAGCGTCCAGCTCAGGAGAACTCGTTTCGCGATCTTGAACATAGCAGTGAGATGGCGTCCATGAGCCGTTGGCGATGACCAGGTAGATCGCGCGGTTCGGCGCCGACACGACATAGCCGCCCGTGTTGGCCGGGTGATGGATGCGGAAACACGCCTGCCCTCCGTGCGGCTGAGTCGTGTCTCGCGTATAATTGGCAGGCACTTTGAACTCCTCCGCGCCCCACATCGCCCAACCGGATGGCGGGCTTTGCAGGGAGGGTGTTTCGAAGTCATCGGAAAAAACCACATTCGTGTCTTCCCCCCAGGAAGCCCATGCCAAGAGGGCAGAGAATAGGAGGATCAGCAGTTTCATAATCTGGTCGCAAGGTTCCCCCGGCTGTTCACCGACCCGGGATGTAGATGCTCTCGCATCCAGGCAGCGTAGGGATCTGACGGCCGCAGGTGAAGCACCATAGGTCCCAATGGCCGTCAATGTAGTTGGCGTTCTCGGGCAGCGGGCAGGCCTGCGCGTAGAGATACCATTTGCCCTCGATCTGATACATCGCGGGCGTGGCGACGTGGTAAATCGCCTCATCGCGATACAGGCCCGCCCATTTGGTCTGTAGGAGTTCGTCCGCGTCGATCTGCGACCAACCGGCGCCGGGGTGCTGGCTTACGGCGATGACCGGACGCCAACGTTTGCCGGCCGAGATGCCGACTTCGATGGAGAGCAAATAGGTGCCGCCGATTTTGAAGACCTGGTGCCACTCGTAGTACGCGCCGGGCGTGGATTTGAAAACCTGGCCCATCCCGCGCGAGTCCTTTTCGTTGTAGTGCCGCGTCCAGGTTTTGCCGCCGCGTGAAGTCGCCAGCCGAAGGCCGGGGAGGATGCCGTCCTTGCCTCGGTAGGAGTAATACATGAACCAGTCCCATCGCTGCTCGTTCGCGTCCCACTCACGCAGCACCGCCGCTTGCGAGGCCATATCCTCGAAGTACGGTGCGGCGGGTTCGGGCGAGAGCACCGGTTGCGCGCCAACGCGCTGGATGGCCCCGGGCGTGATGCCGGAGTATCCGTCGGCCCCGGCCGGGCAGACGGCCAGCCCGATGCGGTCCTGAACCGAGGCGGTCGTGCCGGAATAGTAAATGTAGTAGGCATCCTCCTCCGCGATGTAGAGCACCGTATCGAGCCGGATGCTCCCGGAATCCCAGCCCTGTTTCCCGGGGCCGAACACCGGGTTGTGTTCGTCCTGATGCCAGGTGAACGGGTCGGCAGTGAGGGCCCAGGCTTTGCCGATGTAACACAGGTTCCGGTTCGTGGCGGGCACGCCGGAGTAAAACATCACGAGGCGTGTCGGGTCCTTCGGATTGGGCAGGATGCACGGCTCCTGCACCTGCTGCGATTCCCACGCCGAGGACGTGCGGTTGATGATGACTTCCCCGCGGATCGGCACACCAGGACTTGAGCGCCGGTTCTGTTCCGCCCAGGCTTGGATCGCCGAAAGGCATATTGTGGCGATGACCGCACAGCAGGAATTGAAGAGTTTGCTCATTTTCTAATCGTTGGTTGTGGCGGTTTAATCTCGACCACCAAGACTTCATCGGGAACTGCCAGTTTTACCTCGCTCGACGCCGCAATCCGTTCCGTGGGTTCGGCAGAGTCGTTCGGCCGAAAGAGGCGAATCTCAGGCGCCGTCCAGGGCAGCGTCAAGGTTACCGTGGCGGGCGGCACCTCCAAGTTGCGGCGGGTCTTTGCATCGTAGGAGGCGGCTTCCTGAAAGAGCGCCAGCCAGAACGCGCCGTCGCGCTTTTGCAGGAATGTGTGGTGCATGTTGTCGGTCGCTCCTGAAAGTTGGAAAGCCAGCGAGCTGCTCGGGGCAGCAGGGCCGGGGTCAGCCACGGAGGAGATGTGCAGGAGGGCAGCCAGGGCCGAAGTGACCGAATGCAGTAATAAATGTCGCGTATCCGATCGGACGAGTTTAGTGGGAAGTGCGTGACCGGAACGACAAATACAACGCCGGCAGCGCTTCGCGTTGCGCGGCCTCGTTTTCGCGTGGGTCGCCGCGATTATAGACCGAGAAGTTCGAGGAGTTGGTGGTTTCACGGAATTCGTAGATACCGTCGTTGCGAACGCTCACGGTGCAGGGGCGGGTTTCATTGGGAAGCACCTGGTCGGCAGCCTGGACCTGGTTCGCCGGAATGATACGATGGGTCCCAACTTGGTTCCCAGCAAACAGACGATGGCCAGCGGGTCCAGGGCGACGTTCCATTCGATGTAATGGGCTGCCGGCGGCGAACTGCCGCCCGCGCAGAGGTGCAGCCGTGCCAGCTTATTCCGAAACAATGCCGGCTCGCGGTTGTAGGCGGCGGCAATGGCCCGAGCAGAACCGAAGGAGACGATATGCACCGGTTGGGCTGACTCACGCAGGGTCTTGAGAATCAGCTCGATGCCCTGTTGTTGGAAAGGTGGCGCATCCAGCAGCTTGTCCCCGGCAGTCGTCATGCGGGCAAAGGGAACGGTGGCGCACGAGACATTGCGCCCGAAAATATGGTTCAGTTGCAGGACCGGAATGAACCCCGGCTCGCGCGGGCCGTTGGTGTCCTGAAACAAGCCGCTCCCAGGATCTTTGGCCACCGGCTGGCGGAAGGGCTCGGTGCAATCCAGGACAATGGCCCGCAGGTCCACCTCTGGAAGCGCATAGGCCGCCAGAATGTCGAAGTTGTCTCCCACGTCTTGATACGGATGGTAGAGGTCAGTGACGTCAATTAACGGCACCGGCTCAGCAGCGCACATTGTGGCCAACTGCGCCAGCAGCAACAGGGTGAGCATGCAAGAGTATTTCACCGTCGGCACTCGCATCAGGCGTCCCCTCACGTTAGCCATCTGCTGGATTCCCGTCTAGAAAAATGCCGCAGTCCCCCTTCCGATTACCACCCGCCATTCCCTTGCCAGAACAACATGCCGGCAGCAGTTCAATTCTCACTTTGTGCTTGCCCAGATGGCTTTGATGGTCTCTTCCTGGTCGGGGTCAAGCCTCCCTTGCTCCGGCCGTAGATGGTGTCCAGATGGCCCCTCTTGAGCACGCCCTCCTGCGGTTTGTCCGACACCTCGGCGATGCGCAGGGGGAAGGAGTGAAAATCCAAGAGCAATCGGCCGTCATGCACGATCCCGCCGCTCGGCACGTGGGCGTCACAGAGGATGAAGTGGCGCCGGGCATGTTGAGCCGCGTAAGCGCGCACGCGGGTCAGCAGGCCGCGCCAGTGGGCGTGGTCCTTGTCTCGCTCGTCCATGATTTCCACCTGGCCGAAGTGAATGGCCTCGACACCCAGGTCGATGCAGGCCGCGGCCAGGAGCAAGAACCACCTCCGGGTCTCGAGTTGGCTCATGTCGGGCACTGACCCGCCCTCGCTCCACTGGTCCTTGCGCCGTCCATCCGCGTAGAGCATGGCGGGCGTGAGGGCGCTCACGTTGAGGCCCTCGTTCTCCGCGGACCACAGAATGACCGAGGGATGGTTGCGGTCCCGGCGCACCCAGCGGGTGAGGTGTTCGCGGCAGTGCTCCATCCAGTCGGGGTGTTCGGGCATGAGCATCTGCCAGCTTGCGTAAATGGCGCTTTCGTCAATGACCAGCATACCCAGCTCTTCGCAAACCTCCAGGACGTGCGGCGGGGCCGGCATCGAGTGGAACCGCAGGACGTTGCAGTTGGCCGCCTGGCAGCGGCGGATCATCTCCGTGGCCGTTTCGCGGGTGGCGAACAAGTCGGTCTTTTCGGCGTAGGCCGGGCTTTCGCCGCGCCGATTGCACCGGATGCCGTTGAGGCAGAAGTGGATGCCCTCGAACCAGGTCTCCCGGAAACCGAAGCGGGTGGATTTGCGGCACAGCACTGCCCCGCTCGGGCCGTCCGCCAGGGCCGTCTGGAGCCGGTTCCATGACGACATGTTCTTTCTGGAGTTCGGCGAGACTGTGGGTTATTTTCATGGCGAGTTCCGGTTGGGCATTTGTTCTCCAGTAATATGGAGCAACCGCCGCTTGTCGGCTATACTCCGGCGCCTTCGGGTGCCGCGCCGCCCAACCGGGCTCATTATATGCCCTTGATCGGCGAAGCAAAAAACACTAACGAGGCAGGGCCTCAGACCGGCAAGGCATCTTCAGGACCAACCAAATGTCTCAAGCCTTCCCTTGCCTGGCCGGTCTGAGGCCCTGCCTCGTTAGTAATACTAGCCCTGCAGAAACTTAAGGATCGCCTCGGCGCGGGAGTGGACCCCGAGTTTCTCGTAGATGCGCTTGAGATGGGTATGCACAGTCCATGCGCTGATCTCGAGGGTGCAGGCGATTTCCTTGTCGGGAATGCCGCGGCCGAGACAACCGAGGATTTCTTGCTCGCGGGGAGTCAGCGACGGCCGGGCCGAGGAGTCTCCCGAACCGGCTTGGGAAAGGAAGAGCCGTTGGAAGTAGGCATGGATGTGTGCGTGCCACTCGGCGGGTGCCGGCGGGTCGTGGTTCCACACATCGCGAATCGGTTCCAGCAGGTCCTGGGGTGGCCGGCGGCGGAAGAAGTAACCCCCGGAAACGCGCGGTTGGGAGACAAACAGCTCGTCGCTGCTGTCGTAAACCCGGTAGCCGAGGGCTGGGACGCGCGGACTGCCGTCGCGAAGCGTGCGAACGAATTCGTCCGCCGGGAGGCCGGCCAACTGACGGTTGACCAGCACCAAATCCACGGAACTCCGTTTGAGGGCCAGGAGAGCCTCGGCGCCGGTCGAGAAAAGCCCGCGGCAAACGAAACCTGGCAGGCCGCGAACCCACTCGGCAAGGGCTCGGCGGCATAAAGCCTCCGTTTCCACGATGGCGAGGGTTACCGTGGGGCGCTGCGGGCACGGCGGCGGGAGCAGCGGGAGCGGCGGCTTGGGCCGGGCAGGGTGATCGGGCGCCGTGTAGAGTGTGGTGTAAGTGAACGCCATCGGATTCTCGCCCCAAAAGATCGCGAGCGTAAGTTCGCGGGGATATTCCCGGAACACACCCGCCCAGCCTTCGGCCGAGACCCGCCGGCAGATCTCGCGGGCGTGCAAGGCCGCCTCGTCCTCGGCTTGCGTGCCGAGCGTCTCGGGGCCAGCACCGATTTGTTTCATAGCATTGATAGCCGACGGGTTGCCGACGGGTCAAACCGCCGGTGGGGATGGAGGTCCGCGGCATCCCCAAAACGGGCGATTGTCCCTTCCTCTATACCATGCTAGTAAACGTGTGACAATGCCCGAGCGTGTGCCAAACGTGCGTCTTTTTCAAGGCTGGATGCCGGATAGTCCGGACCCGCGCGCGGGCAATGATCTTAACCGAAAAACCAAGTGCTGGCGAGGCGTTGCGCCAAGAAGTTGAAAGGAATTATGCATAAAAAATCTCGAGGCGTTCAGTTGATTCTGTCTATCGGTTTGGGCGTGGCTTTGTCTGGGGAAATCGCCGCGGCGGCTCCGGCGATCACCCAGCAACCCCGAGGCACTTCGGTGCTGGCCGGTGCCACCGTCAATTTGGCCGTGGCGGGGACCGGTTCAGGGGTCTTGACCTATCAATGGCTGTTCGACTCGGCGGCCATCACCGGCGCCAAATCCTCTGCGCTCACGCTCTTCAACGTCCAAAAGGCCAACGGGGGCGATTACCAGGCGGTGCTCACGGATAGTTCCGGCAGCGTGACCAGCGTGGTGGCCTTAGTCAATGTCGTCGTCGCCGATATCTCGGGCCTCACCAACGATTTGGTGGCCGATTATGATTTCGAGCACAACCTGGTCGACAGCACCGGCCGCGGCAACAACGCCACCGCCGTAGGTGCGCCAAGCTTCACTGCTAACGGCCGCACGGGCGGTTCTTCCCTGGAGTTCTCCACGACGCCCGATGGCAGCCAGATCAACTATGTCACGCTCGGGACCTCGGACGACTTTACCTTCGGCCCCACCAACGACTTTTCAGTCAGTTTCTGGCTGCGTTATTCGACCCTGACCGGGGAGTTCCCGTTGATCGCCAACCGGGACTGGAGCAATCCCAGCAATCCGGGATGGGGTATCGCCGTCGGCACCAATGGCCAGGTGCGCTGGCTCCTGGCGGGCCCGCCGGGCGCGGCCAAGAGCTATGACGGAACTCCCGGCGCGTTCGCGGATGGCGCGTGGCATCATGTGCTGGTGGTTTTCGCGCGCTCGACCAATGCCACCACTTACTTCGACGGCGCCGTGGTCAACGTCCAGTCGCTGGCGGCCAATACCAACGACATCGGCACCCCGCCGGGTTTGAACCTCAACGTCGGGCAGGATGGGACCGGCGCCTATACGGGCGGCGGCATCGCGGGAATTGACGCCGCCATGGATGACCTGGGCATCTGGCAGCGCGCCCTCTCGGCCGATGAGGCCGCCTTGATCTACGCCAAAGGCATTCGCGGCGTGGACCTCGAACTGGCTGCCTTCAATGTCAGCGGCGCCCAAGACACGCGCGTAACCGGCCAGTGGGATTTCGACCAGGGCGACCTGCGCGCCACCGTCGGCCAGGACCTCCAATATGGCGACGCCACGATGGCGGGCCAGACCAGTTTCGGCACCACCACCTCGTTCGGCATCCCGGACATCGGCGGCCAACCCGCCAAGGTGCTGAAATACACCCGCAACGAAAGTCCACCCCAGAATTACGTCGGGGGTTACGCCATGCAGCACGGGATTGCTGCCAACGGCGACGGCACTTTAGTCAACCGCTGGACCCTGATCTTCGACATTCTCTTCCCCGACCTAAGCCAGGGGGACGGCTATAGTGCAATCATCGAGATCCAAAACGATCCGAGTTCCGACGCGGACATCTCCGTCGACCAAGTGTCCCCCGGCGTCGGCGGCATCGGCATTAGCGGCCAGTATGAGGGCAA
>Ga0187857_10003445_pt1 | contig 12718 bp, 23 predicted proteins | sample June2016WEW_8_10_FD_132984 | JGI IMG/M metagenome (GOLD analysis project Ga0187857, IMG submission 132984) | Peatland microbial communities from SPRUCE experiment site at the Marcell Experimental Forest, Minnesota, USA - June2016WEW_8_100 | ecosystem: Environmental > Terrestrial > Soil >...
ACCTTCGCATCAAGTACGCCTTTGGCGAACACGGCTACCGCATGCGGCACCTTGCCGAGGTGAACCCAGCCCGCCGGGGTCGGCACAGTGACGGGCGGCGGCGGGGCTGGCGGGCGGTAGTTTGTCGGTTGCAAGGGGTTCACGGGTTCTGGTGTAGTAGTCCTGCGCCGTGACAATACGTACCCACCGGCAACGAGTGCCAGTAGCAAAGCGTTCACACGGAAGGTCCGGACCGATCTCATTTCGTCACACCAGGCCCGGAGTCTAGCACGCGGGCCCAAAGCCAGCGAGTCCCGTCCGGGAACACGCCTGGAATGATGACGGCGGGTGCTGCATCGAGTTCCGATTGTGTGAAGCGGCCTAAGCCGCCGTCAGGACGAAGTTCGATCAACCCGTCGACGGCGGCCCGCACGATGGCGCGCTTCGCTGACTCGCGGTGCGTCGCGGGTAGCTCTAGCACAAGCGTCGGTATGAACGTCAATCCGACCGAGCTGGTCGTGTGCAATTGTATTTGCTCGACCACCCATGAATCCGAGAAGTGCGTCTGAGTGATTGGCTCCGTTTCCGCAACGTTCAGAAGGGGCATTCGTCCTCCAATTGCTTAATCTGCGCACGCACTTCGCGTAATAGATCATCACGCAAGGCGACGTCCGCCGGATGAACTACTGGCAAACTGTCGAGTTCTTCGAGCCTCCGTTGCAGTTCCCTGCGCCGCCGATCCTTTCCGACCGTCGCTACTTTGGCCGCTATTTGCTTCGCGTACTGCAAATTCATTTGGACCTGTGAGGTCCGATCGTTGCTGTTTGTGTCCGCCGCTGGCGGCTGTCTGGTTGCTTTCGATGTGGCCATGGAATCCCCCGAGCGTTGGTTTTTATATTGGGCGTTGCCGTGTTGTGATTCGTTGCCGTTTGGAGTGCCGTGCCTGTTGCCTCATGCAATAGGCACAAAGATCGAAGTAGTAAGAAGTCAAGAGCAAGTCTTCCAAAAGATAGATCTCAACCACGACCCGATGAGTTGCCGTGCCGTGGGCTCCGTGGCACTTGCCGCACACGTCCAGGATACTGTCGACGGTCGGCTTCGACGACAATGACTTCGCCTTCCCACCGTCCACCACTGCTTGCGCAGTAGTTGAGCCACTGTTCACATGCGGGCGCTGCATGGTAGGTGCGGCGCTCTTTGTGGTTGAGCAAGATGAGTCGACGACAGAAAGGGCAGGTGTGCTTTTCGACATTGGCTAGCCTCGTTTTCATTGTCGCGGCCCGATCAAACGTTGCCGTATTTGGACCAGTGCAACTGAGTAACGAGCGCCTTGCTTCGCGCCCAGCGTCGCCAGATGATTCGGATCAACTGTTTAATATGCCGCCCGTTATCTGGCCGCAATGCATGGCGAGCGTACCATCGACTGCCGTACTTTCCGTGCCAGGTCATCATTAGTGTACGACCCCAGCGGGGAACTTGGCTTGTAGGGTTTGAAGCTTTGTTGTCAACGCTGTTTGAGTATTCTCGCAAACGTCAAGCGTCACACCGTCGAGAGTCCACTGCGCGCAGTTGAGACCCGGGCAAGGTTGGGCCGCCGTCGGTATGTACGGCGTACCGCACGCCGTTAGAGCCAGCGTGGTCGTGATTGCCACTGTCGTGAATAGGGTTTTCATGATTCGTTCCTTTAAGCCGTCTCGGCTTCGTGTCGCGCTAGTTTGAGGGTTGCTTGCTCGACAATGCGAGCCCCCTTTTCGTCACCATTGATCTTAAACCAGTTTTCGATACCAAGTAGCAGTGTCGTCACATAGGGGAACTCGTCAAGCAAGGCATCTAACTTGCGCGCTAGCTTCGGTGCTACTTCGGTCCCGATGATCTCATCTTCCATTTGGTCAACTGTCAATATTCTTGGCATCGTGTTGTCCTCCTGCAAAGTATAGCTATCAAGCGCCTTTGTTGCGAACCCATACAAGCGCCGCTCGGGCGGCAACCAGTAGATCCCAATCCTGACCCTTCTCATGCTCACATCCTTTCCGGAGGGTTTCCTTCATGTGTTTAAGATTCTGTGTCGTCCTCGGCGGGTTCATCCTTCAGTTGCACTGGGTGCAGCCATTCTCCGAGCTCCGTGGTGCAGTTGGCGCACAGCATGAAGCGAATCACGTTCGCCTCCCTGGTCAATGACCAGGCATTCGGAGCCCTGTCGTTTTCCGTGTCGTGCTCCTTTCCGCAATGGTCGCACGTGAAGCGCGTCACGCGTTTCACTTCGTCCGCTTCATGCTCATTGCCGCACGACTTGCATATGATGAGATCTCGGTACATTCTAGCTTACTCCGACAGTGACTTCCGATAGCGGTCTGCAGTCGAGTCTAGACGCTGGACAACATTGGGCACGTTAGACGAGGACACGGAGCCGTCTTCAATGACGAAACCGTCCCACGCCACTACCACGTAGTAGTCAACGCCGGCCGCTTTCAGTTTCGCTCGAGCGTCGGCCATCGCCTTGAAGGCGACGTCAGCCGGGCTTTTGGTGTTCGTGTCTGGTGTTGGTTCGGTACCCGCGATCGCTGTTTGTTTCATAATCGTTGAACTCATGTTTCAGTTTGTCCGTTCTGGATTCTGGATAGTGATCGAAATTACTTGTGGCTCGCTGCCCGTAGCGTGACGTGCGCAAAGTAACGCACCTTAGTTTCTGTTGGTTGGTCTTTCATTCTTGTACCTCTCGCTTATGCGCAGGCCTCACACCAATAACGCACTTCCAAATGGCCGTTGACTGAAACGTCGACTTGCACTCGGTAACCGACTGGCACATCGAACAATAGGTTTCTGTCATCTGAGAATTGCCGGATCTCTAGGGGCCTATCGCAACCGGAGCACTTCGGACGAACTGTTTGGTTTGCCATAGTTAGACAGACATACGCTCGAGCGGCTAAGAAGGAGAATACATGGGCCATGATTGGGTTCCTTTTCCTTTAGTGATTCGGGCAAGGCTGCGCCGCCGTCGGTACGTACGGCGTACCGCACCCGGTTAGAACTAGTATCGTTGTGATGATCTCGTTCACCAGTGCCGCATTGAACTTGTCGACCACATGCAAGCGACCGAGCGAATAGGACTCGCACGCCTTGACGTCCGGATCGGTCAAACAAGACTGATGCCGAACATGTCCAAGCACAACGAGCCTTTCGATGTACTGACCGAAAAGCGTGCAGTAGCATTGCTTGACAGTGGACTGCAAATGCGGACAGTGGGCGTTGCAACGTTCACCTTGTGCGCCTGCGACCATCACAAGGTTCAGTCGAAACTTTGGATCAGTCAGCACCGCGCCGCGAACACCTAGCTTGCGAAGTAATTGCGATGTCTTCTCCCGTGGAGTCATCAAAGTCATATCCTTTGTAGATACGGCCGCGAACACTGCCTTTGACTTCGTACATTTTCGTTCCTTTCTCTCTTAGACGTTGCTTGTTCGGAAAGTATACTAATGAAACGGCGCAACAGCTACCCTACTTAAGGGCTTTTTTTTGACTTTCAGCGCTGAACTTTTGGGGGTGGGTTTTTGGGACAACACCCGGTGTATTGTTGAAGGCGCGAGGCCTATCTCCTCGGCAATGCTTCGGATTGACCAATCATCGGCGGCCATTTTGCGGATCTGCTGGCGTTGTTTCTCGGTCACCTTAGGCGGCCGGCCCCAGGTCCCCCCCCCGGCTTCGATGCGCCGGCGTGCTGCCGTGACCCGTTCGGCGATCGCGGCGCGCTCGAGCTCGGCGCACATACCGAGCACAGCCAGAACGATCTCACGGGCGGGCCCCGAGAACCCGAACCCGTCCGCGATTGATTCCACCTGGCAACCGTTCACCTTGAACTCGTTCATGAGGTTGAGCATTTCGCAGACGCCCCCCCGAGTAAGCCGATCCAGGCGAAAGACGTACAACTTGCGCACCCGCCCCGCCCGCACAAATTCGCGCAGGGCGTTCAGTTGTGGGCGTTCATTCTGGCTGCTGACTCGTTCCTCAAACCATGTCGCGATCCGCTCGCGCCGGGCCTTGCAGACCCGCTGGATCGCGTCCTTCTGTGTCTTCAATTCCTGCGCCTTGCTGGACACCCGAACGTACGCGGCAATCATTGCGCGAGTGTATCAGGTCGCGTAAGCTTCGCATGAAGGCCCGCCGGGTGTTGTACATCGCTGTTCGACCTCGCCGGGCCTCTTTTTATTTTTAGCCTCATAGGCGCCCGCCGAGGGCCGTGATTCGGGCACCGGTAGGTGCCCCAGGCGTAGCGAAGCGAAGCACGTCACCAGGCGCCCGCCGACTGAGGGCCATGATTCGGGCACCGGTAGGTGCCCCAGGCGTAGCGAAGCGAAGCACGTCACCGCGGAGCGGAATTAATTCAACTCATGCAGTGGTTCAGAGAAGTTCACAATTATGTTGTGACTGATACAACAATTTGGTCTTAGCCTTTGGACGGCTGAATGCACCCGAACCACTGAACATGTACTGAACAACTGTTGGCCGCACATACATGCGCACACTGCACGGTACTGTTCACCCTATGCCCACACGGCACTTAAGGCAGACCTCCGCACGGACCCGCGAGGATCCATGCGGAGCACTAGGCGGGCGCCACCACGCCTAGTGGGGCGGCCTGGTACGCTTTACGGACTCGTACATCGCTGCATCCTCGGCTTGCTCACGCACCGACGTGCGACGGTCCTGTACGGTCGTAGCCTCGCGGGCCATGGCCTCAAACTCGCTCGCCAGCGCCGCATTGTGCGCATGGGGCTGCACACTGGCGATATGCTTTGGGCGCGCCTCCGCCGCTTTGTGGCGAGCGCCGGGGCCTTTCATGGGGTCGTGCACTCCAAGGCGGTCCCAATTGACGGCGCACCGCACAACACCATGGGCGGAGGGCGCTCGAGCCGCTTTGCAAATGGTCTGGCCCGGAAAGATGCGCTTGCCCTTGATGACGCCCTCTTCGATCAGCCGCCGCCGCACTCTGGCAACGCTCCCCGGGTGTGGGTTCTTGCCGTTGCGTTGCACTATGTGCTCCGCGTGTTTCTCGTCAGTGAGCCAACAGTACTCGGGACCGTACGAAGCAACCTGCCCCACGAGCAGCGATGCGAGCCTTGACCATCCGTGCTGAAGTGCGGAACCTGTAGCGATTAAGGCACGTTGCACAAGCGAACCGGGAGCACTCATAGGCGGGCCTCCGGTTCTGTGTGGGAGTCGCTTGACGGCGGCCCGGGAGGATGGTTATGATTTGGCGTAGTTGAGTTTGGCATTTGGTTACCCGCTGGTGTCGAACTAAAGGCGGCCAGTTCAGACAGAGCTGGCCGCTTTGCTTTAAGTTTACCTAGTCGACCTCCCGATGATCCTGTCGACTTCTTCGTCACGCAACTGGACCGCTTTTCGTGCGATCTCAACGTCACGCAGTTCGCGGCGCTTATCGTAGAGTATGAGTGCGTCTGAAGTTCCCTTCTCGCATCGTAGCTCCAATGCTGCCGAATCGTGAGCAGCAACGACCGTTTGAACTCCGGTCGATGTCATCCCGATCGCGGCAATGACTGCAACGGCAATGCGCGTCATGTTGTTGGTACGTAACGCTGTCGCCCTGAAAACCTCTTTAGCCTGCTCGGCCGTCATCTGATGCAAGTGCGCTTGATGCACTTCGCGCTCGAGCAAAGTTAGGCGGCTTTCCAAGTTGGTGAACTTGCCGTCGAGATAGCATTGCAGGCCCTCTTCACTCATTTGGCCCTCGCAAGTGTTAGTGGTACTCGACCGGAAGCCTTGCTGTTGTGTTGAGAGACTTTGATTAGTACGGCGATCGCGGCCGTGATGATCGCGCCGATCACGATCATTCGGATCTGCTCCGCCGCGAACTTCTTGGCCTCGTCTACCGAGGGCAGAGCATCGGCAAGTTTGTCCAATGGATCCATCTCGGGCGCTGGACGCTGTATTGTGTCCGATTCTTGCGTGACTTCGGGACCCGCAATGTTGGGGGTACCGATCAAGTTGTGATCCCAAATAGCGCCGTTACCAGCGACAGTGAACAGGACCCAATCGTACGCGGGTTCACCGTTTCCGGTTGCGTTCGCCTCATGGTGATTGGTAGCGATCACATGTACTAGATCCGGATGCGCCTCATTGAGTCCCTTAACGCCGGCGGTGAACTGTTGCGACTGTTCACCTAACAGCGCCATCCAATAGCGTCCAGGTGGCAACGGGTTGCGCCGCTCGAGCGTCATCGTGTTGCATCCTCCTGGCGAGGCAAAGTCAATGCGTACTGCCCAATCTGCAATGCGCGTGCATCGCCGAGCCCAGCAAGCCGGGCCGCGGCCGCGGCCACAAATGTTTTGCCATGCGTACCGTCAAGCGCGGTCCGCGCGAGCTCGTCGGGATTGCCCCGCTGGATGACGTCGACCTCTGCTTGCGTCATCGTGCCCGGCGGGACCGGTACAGGCGGCAAACGAACGGACGCCGGCGGAGCTGACTTCCCTGCGGCCTGGAATAGAACGTAATAGGCGACCGTCAAGCCAATGAAAGCGGCGAGTATTTTTCCTCCTGAAACGCCGTTGACTGCCATCACTTGCCCTCTGGTTCGATGAAGGACGTTTGATAATGAACAGCGTGCTCGGCTAAGCCTTCCGTGTCTTCATAAAGCGCCATACGTGCACGGTACTTTTCTACGGCAGCCCTCGGATCGGTACCGCGCAACGAACGCTCATGTTCAGTTTCCGCCGGGGTGACAGTCGTGGTTTCGCAGGTCTTCATGTCCCGCACTGCTCCAAGTTATGAGCCACGATCAATACATGTAGCTCGAAGTTCTGGGAGGGCTGACCGATTATCGCGTACACAGTGATCGAGGCGGTACCGACGGCTTGGACCGCGGACTGCATGATCAAGAAATAGGGTGCGGGGCCGCCGGGTGTGTTGACCTCGTCTATCGTGACGAACACGGCCGCGCCGGGCTTGAGCGGACTCTGTACTGGGAACGTGATGGTCGGGGTGTCGCCACCGTTCATCGCGGGGAACGTGACCTCGCATTCTTCGCAGCTATAAGCGATCGGCCCCGAGTTACCAAGGCGATTGCGCAGCATTGAAACGGGTCCGCTCATGGTAAGCCTTAACTGCCCCGCTCTAGCTGGACATACATCTTGCCCGAGTACTTGTGGCCGTGCAGGCCTGCCGCCTCTTTGTATCCTTGCAACGAGATCAGTGTGCTGCCAACAACAGCAAGCTGTAGCGCGAGGTTGGTGCCACCAATGAGCCGCGGCGCGAAGGTTGTCGCTGATTCAAGAAGTGTTGCGACGCCGGCGATCATTGTATAAGTGTAGTTGGCGCGCAGCTCGGTGTACATGCCTGCCGCCTCGTCAAACTCGTTCGCGTCGATTCCGATCTTGATGAGGATATTGGCAGCGATGCCCGTCGCGTCGAATACCATCGAAAAGGATCCATCGGCTGCCAATGTGAAGTATGCGCCGGTGCCGCCAGCGGGCAGTTCCTCGGGCGCTGTCAGCTGTACCTTAGGCACGTTCGGGTCGGTGCAAAGCAAGTGGCCGTTGCTGAACGTTCCACCAGCCGCCATGAAGTTGAAGTAGCTGGCGGAGTCAAAGACGATCGTCCCGGTACTTCCCGCGAAGGTAATGCTGGGCGTATGCGCAAAGCTACAGTTTTGGAACGTCGCAGTCGTCCCGTTCACTACGATGGATCCCCACAGCAAGGAATCGACGGCAGTGAGCGTCGTTCCTGCAACGATTCCACCCGTTGCATTGCAACGCGTTAGGCTCGTGAATGCGGAGCCCGTAACGTTCGCCTGTAGGCTGCAGTCGAGTGCATATAGCGCACCGCCCGCACTCACGGCGCCGACGACCGACGCGTTTTGGAGTGTCAAGCCATCGGTCGCGGCAATGCCCCCGAGCTCCATTAAGCTGATGCCCGGAGCGCTCATGCCGACTAACGTTACATTGACGGGTGCGTCGACTACACCCTCGCCCGAGTAGTCCAGCGGAGTGGCGTACACCGTGCCGTTTGCCACGACCGACGACAGGGCAGTACCTAGGAGCTTGAACGGCGTTAGCACGGAGCCGGTCCCGACCGGTTCAGTTGTACCGGCGTCAGCAAACAGCACGTTGGAAAAGTTAGTTCCCGAGGGACCGCCGCCGCCGCCGGGTTTAACCGTTCCGTCGGGCTGCACCAAAAGCGGCTGTCCAACAAGTGACGTCGGATAGCGGACGGGGGAACCACTCTCAGGTTGCAACAGCAAGGGGACGAACGGCGGTGCAGTCATGGCAAGGCCTCCAGACTAACGGCGTTTTGGGATCACGGGTTGGGGCGCCCTGCGCTTGGGTGGCGTAGGTTGCGGCGCGATCGGTGCGCCTCGGCGGTTCGATGATTCTACGTAAGCGGTTACGTTGCGGGTGTTGCGTGCAACTGGTGTCACCGCGGCGTTATGCGGGTTCGGGACGGGGAACGATACGGCGGTTCCCGCACCCTGCGAACCAGGCGCGAGATCTATCCGCTTGCCATCGATGACGACCGACGTGGCCCCTTGGATCACGACCGTGTGCCCTTGCGTAGGCTTAGGCGGTGTCGGTGCTGGCGGTGTTGGTGCTGGCGGTGTCGGTGCCGGCGGTGTTGGCGCCGGCGGTGTTGGGGCCGGCGGTGCTGCCGTCAGAATCGATTCGATGGCAGTTCCGATCGGAACGCCTAGACCCGTCACGCAGTCGTAACCCACGCCCGCCGCAAACCCGCCGTTACTGCCTTTGGTGATATCGCGCAGTACTGAGGGCTTGGCGTAAAGCGACTGAATGAAATTCGAAAGGTCGGCGCCGCCTGAGATGAGGCACGCGACCAGCCCCGCCCACATCGGAGCGACTGCGCTTGTGCCTCCGACTGACTCAGGCTCACCGTCGACGATGATCTCCCAGCCGTACTCAGGATCGCAACTGCCGGCCGCATCGGGCACGCAACGGTTCACTTGCTTCGTGACGCCTTGCCAGGATGGGCTGCCAAATATCGTGCTGACACCGCCGCCGGTGTCGGACCATGCGACCTCGGTCGACGTATCAAGCGAGGGAAGAGTCGTACCGCCGCAAGCAAGCGTGTAAGGCGAACTTGCCGGATAGTCGACATTGTTGCCGCTATCGCCGTCTGAACTTCCCGAGTCGCCCGCCGCTACCGTCACGATCACGCCTGCGGCGAGTGCGGCGCCTAATGCGTTCTGCATCTGATTGACGCCGGTCGTGGTCCAGTCACGTTCGGGGGCTCCCCACGAAATGCTGATTGCCGAGTTGCCGTCTAGTCTGGCTTGCGTGAGCGCTTTCGCAAAACTGGCTTCCGTGTTCTGCGCAAAGTAGCAACTCATTAAGCAACCCGGCGCAACGGTGCCAATCACGCAAAGGTCAAGATAGGTTTCCGCGTCGACGTCAGGATCGCCGGGTGCGTTCGTCGCGCCATCGATGCTCACGACACGAACAGGCGCCGGCAGTGGTGAGATCCCTAGACCGCCAAAGTACTTATCGAGATCGGCCTGAACGAACCCGCCGCCTAACTCAATGACCGCCACCTTGACACCGGATCCGAGTGACGAGGGAAACTGATAGAAGCTTCTAAGCTGGCGTCCGTTGTAGACAGTCCTCGGCGCAATGTGGCGCCGGATATACGAGTGAATCTTAGGGTTGGCGGTCATCGTGATGCCTTTCCAGCGGCCCGCATAAGGTACTGTAGATCGTTGTGGTGGAACTTGCGAAGTGCTTGTCAGTGAGCGGGAATTCACGGCGCTCGGGCAGGGCAAATGCCCAGCTCGGGAGCCGTGCGCGTTCACTGGCCGTCAGGCGTGGCATTAGTCCGTGCCGTACTCCTTGATCGTAAACGACACGTCCGCGGGTGTGTAAATCAGCGCCGTTGCCGGCGTGCTTCCGAAACCTAGCTTCACGGCGATCTGCTTGTAGTCAATCCCGAATGCAATATTCGTTAAGTGCATCCGAGTCGCCTCGGTCAAGATCAAGCCCGCCGGCGCCGACGCAACCGGGAGCTCATTGGACGCAAGTATGTCGGGAGCAGTGGCAAAAGCATCATTGCTGCCGACCACATAGATCGTCATCCCTGTGTTTGTGCCCGCAATGGTCAGTGGCACGTCGACCTCGATATCGTACACGAGCCCCGAGCCTGAGTAAGCCTTAATGTCGACCTTCAGAGGCTCACCGAGCTGCCCGAGTGTTCCAAGCCCTTGGGCATAGTCCGACGTTGGGTTAGGCACCTGAACGTTAGGCGTGCCGGAGGTCGTGGGTATGCCCTGCCACATCCAAGTCCGTCCCGATGAAAACCCCCCATGCGAGGCGATGAGCGGGCCGCTCGGGGAAACGCGCACCTTCTGATAATTCTCGACAGTCATTGCATTTACTCCTGATGTTTGGGGGTCGTTCTCAGTTCGTGCCGTATTCTTCGATCACGAGTGCGACGTCATCGGGCGTGTAGATCAGCCCGCCTGTAGCGTTCAAAAGGGTGACGGCTACCTGCTTGTAGCCAGTCGTAAAGCCCAAGTCGGTGACATGTATTCCGACCGATTCGGCGAGCGCTGGGGTAGATGCGCCCGCATTCTTGGCTAGCGCAATTGAGCCCGTTGCAAGCACGACACTCGTTGCGAAACCGTCATTCGAGCCCACCACGGCGATATCGAGTCCCGCTTGCGATGTCGAGGCGGTTACGACTTGCATGTCGACGCGGAAGTCATAAACGAGACCAGAACCCGCGTAAGGCTGGATGTCGACCAGCAATGGCGTCGCGGGTGTTCCCTGGCCGGAAGGCGATAGGCCCTCGGCATAGCCCGTGCTCGTCGGGACGGGGATCATGCTGCCCGTTGATTCGACCCCCTGCCACATCCAGGTTCGGTTAATCGAAAAGCCGCCTTGCGAAGCTATGATCGCGCCGCTCGGGGAAACCTTAATCTTGTCATAATTCTCAACGGTCATTGGTGATCGTCCTTTGCTTTGCTTTCAGTTTCCGACTCCCGAAGGCCTGTCGCCAATGCTTCGAGGCCCAGCGCCACCATTTCCCGGCAGCCCTCCGCCACTACTGCTTTCAGCCTTCCCGGCTCCGGACTGAGCGCCGTCAAGATCAGTTGCGTTAGAGGATTGCTTGGCATCCTTTGGTCGTGCTGCATTCTTCGCTCCCTCCATTAACATAGGTCCGTACTTTTCGACGGCCATGGTCAGCAACGGAGTAAACACCGCTGACATGTTCTCTATAAACTGATCCATGCGTGCCGAGCTGCGCATGAACTGTTGGAAGCGGAGTTCCTGCTCAAAATTGTTGGAGCTGATCTCGTGCACCTTGTTAAGCGCCGCCGCTAGATCCTCCTGCAAGACTGCCTCGCGATCGGCGCGTCGCTCGCATTCTTGGCGGAGCAGCACGACCGCGCTCTGCGCGTTCTCAAGTGTCAGCGCGACGGCTCGCTGCATGGCCATCGCCTCGGTTGCCGCACCCGTTGCGTCGCGGCAACGACCGCGCAACGTCTGGGGCAGCTCCGACATTTGGACATTGTCCGGACCGTACGCAACCATCTTGTACGGGTGGGGGCCCGTGGGCAATTCTTCGGACTGCGCGGCAAGGCGGTCTGCGATCTCCGTGTCTAGATTCGTAGTGTCGGTCGACCAAGTCTCAACGATGGATCCGTCGGGACGTTCGAAACAAATCTTCGCGGCGCGGAATCCCTTATCGCCGTCGACGGTTCGCAGCTGGTTCAGTACCCAGCGGGTTAAGCGTGTGTCAGCCATACGCCCCCCTGATTACCGCGACCGAACAGGGCCGCGGATGAAACTAACATCGGACCGCCCAAGGCGGTGTGCGCGGCTAAAAAAAGTATACCTCCTACCGCTACGAGCAAAAGCAGGACGGCAGGGCCCGCGCTCGCGCTCGAGCGCGCGTACTTGTGCGCGATCGGTGCGTAGCGTTTCATGAGTCCTGCCACGAGTGCGTAGTACTTGGGCTCGGTTTCGGATGCATAGGCGGGCGGTTCTTTTAGTGCATGCACGTAAGCCTTCGGATCGCCAGTCTGCAAGGCTGTCCACCACGCGGTGCGGCTATGCAGCAGTCGTAACCAAGCGGCGGCGCCATCGGCCGCCGTGAGGTATGCCGCCCATTGCCGAACAGCGTACTCGTCCTTGCCGTCAACGACTTCGCGCTCGCTGAATTCCTGATAGTACGGATCGGAGTCGGCGCGTTTCTGGTTGCCGAAATTGAAGTTGTGAACCGCGGCGCCGTTGGCAGTCTCGCCCGCCCAATGCGCGAGCAGCAGGTTCAGAACCGGCTCGCTCAGCGTCTGCCCTGCAACTGCCGCATAAGCTGACGCGAGTGCACGGCCCGCTTCATCGGGGCTCACTGGAGTCAACTTATTGGGCAGTAATTGGGCGGTCATTTGTAGGTGCTGTGCGCAAGCTTTAGGAGCTTGGTTTTCTCGGCTGCAGTGAGGTCGGCCCGCTTAATGTAGTTCTTGGCAAAGCCGAGGTTTGGCAAGCGCTTAGTCCGGATCATTTGCGACGCGTGCGCCATGCCGCCGGGTGTCTTGCGTCGTGTGGCCTTCTTGCTGGCCTTCTTGTGCGTCGCCTTCTTGTGACGCACGGGTTCGTGCGTCGCCTTCTTGTGCGTCGCCTTCTTGTGCGTCGCCTTCTTGTGCGTCGCCTTCTTGTGCGTCGCCTTCTTGTGCGTCGCCTTCTTGTGCGTCGCCTTCTTGTGCGTCGCCTTCTTGTGCGTC
>Ga0187857_10003447_pt1 | contig 12711 bp, 9 predicted proteins | sample June2016WEW_8_10_FD_132984 | JGI IMG/M metagenome (GOLD analysis project Ga0187857, IMG submission 132984) | Peatland microbial communities from SPRUCE experiment site at the Marcell Experimental Forest, Minnesota, USA - June2016WEW_8_100 | ecosystem: Environmental > Terrestrial > Soil >...
CCAGGGTCAACACTAAATTGATCGTGCCGGTGATTACAATGTTGAACAGAATGCCGCTGACTCCATAGCCCGCGCCGCGATAGATCTCTTCTGCATAGTTGAAAATTATATTGATCCCGCTCCATTGCTGCAGTATGGCGAGCGCAACTCCGATCAGCAGCACCTTCAAAATGCCAGGGGCCAACAGTTCTCGCCAGACCACCCTGCCTTCAGCCTCGTTGCCAAGCGCCTCTTGAATTTCCGCCAAGGTTTGTGCGCCATATTGTTCTCCGCCAATGCGCGTCAGGATGCGGCGGGCCTGCTCTTTCTCCCCGTTTTTCGCCAGCCATCGCGGGCTCTCGGGGATGAACAATGCACTGACAAAGAAGATGACTGCGGGAACGGCGACCACCGTGAACATCCAGCGCCAGCCATATTGCCCGTTCCACGAACTCCGGATCATTTCCGCGGTGGCGCCATCGGGAACCTTCTCGGCAATCAGCCAATTGACGATTTGTGCCGCCAATATACCCACCACAATCGTCAATTGATTCAGCGTCACCATCTGCCCGCGCCACGGTGCCGGGCTGATTTCCGCGATGTACGTCGGGGAAACGTTGGAAGCAATACCGATCGCCACCCCGCCGATGATCCGCCAGCTCACGAAGGATGGGAAATGGCCTGCCCAGCCAGTAAGGACGGAACTCACCGCGAACAAAACAGCGGCAAGAATCAGGAGCTTCTTTCGTCCGAAGCGGTCGCTCATAGCTCCGGAAACGACGGAGCCAACAAGGCACCCGATCAGGGCGCAACTGTTCGCCCATCCAATCAGTTCTTCGGAGCCCAGTTGAAAGAATTTCTCGTAAAAGGGCTTTGCCCCGCCGATCACCACCCAGTCGTAACCAAACAACAGTCCGCCCAAGGCCGCGACCCCGGAGATGGCCCAGACGTATCCCGTGTTGTACTGTTCCCCGGCTTTCATGAGAATCCGCAGGGCCGCTTCGGCCCCAGGTTCATTTTCAGATCGGCCGGCAGATCCGCCGCGCACGTTCAGCAAGAACCTTTACCCTGCTTCGTGCCGTACACCATTCCTCTAGTACTGCAGCCCGAAACCATACGGGAACAGCGGAGACTGCGAGTCATGCGGAAGGTGCCGGTTGTGATCAGCCTTCAATGGATGATTGCCTGTGCCACTTTCCTCATCCGAGTCTGGTCAAGCTGTCAACTGTAGCGGTTTCAGGCCAGCTAAACGCGCTCAGTATGGTCCACCCGCTTGCAGCTAAGCAAGCAGGTGAAGTTAATCTATGCCCGCGGAGCGCGCAGTGCGAATGGCCCCGAAGGCTAACAAGAGGCTTGACTTCCGGGGGGCAAGGCAGTAAAAAGGAAACTAAACGTAAGCAGTCGAAAGAAAGCGAAAGTACAACGGGTGAGATTTGATTTGCTGAGAGGGTGCATGATGAAGTGGTTTGCCTTCAGCAAGGAATTCGTCATTCGGGAAGGCATGAAGCTTCAGGTTCGCGGCGAATTTTTCAACTTCACGAACGCGCCGCGATTCAATGTGCCCGGGACCTTGTTTGGGGGCACCTCGTTCGGGCTGGTGCCCTCAACGTTGAATACGCCCCGGCATACGCAAATTGGACTGAGGTTCGAATTCTAGAACAAGGGCGGAACGCATGAGACGCCGCGAATTCCTGAAGGCTGGTGCGCTGGGTGCGGCTACGGCCTACGTTCCGCCACACAATTTTGACAAATATGATTTTGGCGCGGGGCCAGCGATTAGCAACAGGCTGAACCAAGGCCCTTTTGCCGCGGATTTGTATCCGAGCTGGAACGTGGTGATGGCGCTGACGCCATCGGATGAGCCGGTGCCGAATTATGGGATGGGGCTGGTCACCTATCTTTGCGACGAGGTGGGGTTGCAGAGGGGCGGCGAGCAGAGTCTCGAATCTGCGCTGGAAGAGTTGGTGAAATTCCCGCTGGGCACGAAGCTGTATCTGCGCGTGAATTGGAAAGATGTGCAGCCGCGGCCAGGACGCCTGCAACCAAGCGCCATCTGGAACACGGCGTTTGCACTGGCGCGACAATTCGGAAAACGCATCGGGTTCCGAGTGATGATCAGCAATCCCGACATCGCCGGGTACGCGCTACCTGATTTTCTCCGGGAAAAGGTGCCCATGGTCAAGCTGGGCGAGTGGCAGAAACGCGAGCGGGAAGAGCCGCGATGTGACGATCCGGCCTTCCAGGCAGCCTTCCAGGAGCTGATCGACCGGCTCGCGGAGGAATATGACGGACATCGCGACGTGGAGTACGTGGACACGTGCATGTACGGATTCTGGGGGGAAGGGCACACCTGGCCATTGGAGAAGAATCCGTATCCCGATTACAGCACCGCAGAAAAGACCTTTGTGAGGATGTTTGAACACCAAGCGGCGCGGTGGGAGAAAACTCCACTTGTGACCAATACTCAGCCGGACTTCAGCAAAGTGGGGAACTCGGAACTCGTTGACCGAACGATTCGGAGCGGAGGCTGGCTTCGTACCGACACAATTTTCATTGAGAACGAGCAGATCGAGGCGTTGAGCAACCGCCCGCCTTGGACGGGAGCGGCAATCGAAGTGGGAATGTCTGACGGTTCACCCGCAAGTTTGCATGCGGACGAGGGCCTGACTTATACCGATAACGTCCTTTGTCACGCGAAGGATGTGGGCGCTAGTTATTTTTCACTTTGGAATTGGCATCGCATCTCGGCAGGTGGCTTGAAGCGGTATTACCAGGCTTACCCCAAGACGCTGGATTCTTTGGCGAGGGCGATCGGGTATCGCGTGCGACCTTCCTGGGTGTGGACCTACGAAGAACGCGGCGAAACAGGACTGATCATTGGGTTTGTGAATGATGGAATTGCGGGCGTTCCCGGTGCGCTGCGCATCAGCGTAGCTAACGAGGCAGGGCAGGAACTTGCGGCAGGATTTCTGGATCCGGGTTACCCGCTACCGGGGAAAGTGCGCCAGGCGCTGTTTGCGTTGCCGAAAGGAACGGCGTGGCGCGGATTGCGCTTGCGAGCAGAGATTGAAGTCAAAGGGCAGAGGCATAAAGTGCGCTGGGCGTGCCGGCAAAAGCTGAATGAAGATGGCAGCCTGACACTGCGGCCAACACAGGGGTTGAACATCTCGGATGAAACAGGCGGAGTGTGAGCGTGAAGACGGCGCGGAGAAATTGCCAGCGGAGTCCGGGATTTGTAGGAAAGAGCTTTTTGCTGTTGTGCTGGGTACTGCTGATTGGCGGCCAACACATATGCGTGACAGCCCAGGAAGTCCAACAGAACTGGACGCACTACGTTCGCATCGGGGCCTATGGCTTGGAACGCAAAGACGCCGAATCGATTGTGCAAGACGCCCGGAAGACGCATGTCTTCGGGATCGAGGTGGATAACGACGTACCGGGCCGCTATGAGAGTTTCCTGGATCCCCGCGCAAAGCTGAAAGCCATTCGCCAGGTGAGCGAAGCAGCGCACCGTGCGGGGAACAAGGCGTTCGTGTACATCGCGGGCACCGAGTGCATCACGGCGAACGCTGCGAAATCCGCGCATTCCGTGTTGAAGGATCATCCCGACTGGCTGCAGCGCAACATCAAGGGCGAGCCCGCAGTGTTCACATCGGGAGCGGCGTTCTGGATCAGTCCGGGCGACGAGGACGTGTGGATCAGTCCGTACGCAAAAGAATGGCGCAAGACCTACATGGAACGTGTCCGCCAGATTGCCGCGACCGGAATCGACGGAATTTACGTGGATATTCCCTATTGGATGACGCACTTTGATGGCTGGGAAGATACCTGGGCGAGCTTTGACGATTCCACGGTGGCGGCGTTCAAGGCCAAGACCGGCCTCGATGCGCGCCGCGATCTGAAGCTGGGCGATTTCGGCGATGCGAATTTCCGCAAGTGGATCGACTTCCGGATCGCCACGCTGACCGAATTTGTGGCAGAAATTCGTGAGACGGCGCGGCGCGTTAATCCCAACATCATGCTGATTCCCGAAATTTATCCCGGGATTGAAGAAGAAGCGACGCGCGTGGGTTCCGACGTTTATCAGATGTATCGCGTGGTGGATGCCATCGCACACGAATATGAATTTGGCGGCGGCGAGCACCTGGCCGCGACACGCACGCAGTTGGACTGGTTTCTGTACCAGGCGGGGATGCTGACCTTCCGCGCGTTCGCCGAGGGTAAGGCAACTTGGATCCTGAACTATTCGTGGGACGGGCAAAAGGGTGTCGCCGCGGCGGACGCCATGAAAAACTTGGCGGCCTCGCAGGTGATGGCTGGGGCGAATTTCTGGGATGCTGCCGGGCACGTAATGTCAGGTTCCAACGATCCGGCCACGCGGACGGAGATTTTTCAATGGATCGAAAAGCATGAGAAAGTGCTGTACCGGCCGCGCACGCACCTGCAACCCGTGGGGATCTATTTTTCGCCGAAAAGCCGGGACTACGCGGCCAGCGAATTCCTGCCATCGTACCGCGGCATGCTGGTGCTACTACTGCAACGCCATCGCGAGTTTGCGGTGGTGACACCCCGGACGCTCAAGAATTTTCGAGGGCGAATACTGGCGCTGCCGAACGTCGCCGTGCTGGACGAGGAAGAAAAGCAGGAATTGGCTGCCTTCGTGAAGAATGGAGGAAAGCTCGTGGTGACCGGCAAGAATGCCACGGGAATGCGCGGCGAGCCACAGGTGCTCGAGTTTTCCAGTTGTCCGGCGAAGAGCTATTTGGAAGGGCTGGACAAGGATCTTGCGGATGGCGCATCACGACTTCCTTTTGCGCTGCTGGATGCGCTCGACGTCAATGCGGATGTGCGCATTGCCGCGTCGCCCTATGTGGCGGCAAACGTGGCGGCGGTGGATGGAAAGACCACCATCTTTTTTGCGAATTTCGCCGGCCTGCTTCCGGATAAAGTGGCGGTCCCTGTCGCGGCGCAGGATGTAGAGGTGAGCGTGCCGGCAGGGAAGAGTGATACGGCGACGTTCCTCCCATTTCTTGGCGAGGAGAAAACAGTCAAGGGCAGGCTTTCCGAGGGCCGCATGATCTTCGTCTTGCCGGCCATCGAACGCGGCGCCGTCGTGCAGATCGTGGCGAGACCATAGGAAGCGAGTGGCCGAGTGAAGATTACGGAAGGCAAACGAAAAAGGGCTGGAACGCGTCGCCAACACGAGCGGCGGGGAAAAATCGTGACGCCACTCTCTCATCCGCGCTCGCAGCAAGTGGACGCCAGCGGCCAGCTTTTCCGCATTGTTCAGGATAACCATGGCGGAAAACATGTGGGCATCTACTCGATCTGCTCGGCAAATCGCTTTGTGCTGGAAGCGGGAATGGCGCAGGCCAACCGCGACGCCAGCCTTCTCTGTATTGAGTCGACGTCCAATCAGGTAAATCAATTTGGCGGATACACGGGTCAGACCCCCGCCGATTTTGCCGCGTTCGTGAAGGAAGTTGCGAAAACGGAGGGGTTTCCGCAGGAAAGGATTCTGCTTGGCGGCGATCATATTGGGCCGCACGTTTGGCGCGCGGAAAGCGCATCAAGCGCCATGGTCAAAGCGCGGGATCTGGTGCAAAGTTGCGTGCGTGCCGGTTACACGAAAATCCATCTGGATGCGAGCATGCCTTGCGCGGATGATCCCGGAGACCGGCGTTGGCCGCTGGCGGATGAGCTGGTGAGCGCGCGCGCCGCGGAACTCTGCCAGGCCGCTGAAGAAGCGCACAAGGGACTTCAATCGGGCTCGCCCGCTCCTCTCTATGTGATTGGCACGGAAGTGCCCATTCCGGGAGGAGAACAACAGGAATCCCAAGCTCCAGCGGTGACGAGCACGGAAGATCTGGCCCGCACGCTGGCCATGGCGCGGCAGGCGTTTCTCTCGCGCGGTTTGGAAGAAGCGTGGGAGCGCGTCATCGCCGTGGTCGTGCAGCCGGGCGTCGAATTCGGCGACTCCACCGTGGTTGCCTATGATCCAGTGAAGGCACAGCGTCTGGCCCGCTATGCTTCGGAAAAGTGGCATCGTGTTTATGAGGCGCATTCCACCGACTACCAGACACGTGCTGCCCTCCACGATATGGTGCGGGACCATTTCGCGTTATTGAAGGTCGGGCCGTGGCTGACATTTGCATTTCGCGAGGCAATCTTCGCACTGGCAGAGATGGAAGAGGAATGGCTTGGGTCGAAAAGAGAGGTGACCCTTTCGAAGGTGCGGGAAGCCTTGGAAGCCGCCATGCTCGAGAATCCCGGCCACTGGAAAAGCTACTATCGCGGCGGAGAAGCGGAGTCGAAGTTCGCGCGTAAGTACAGTTACAGTGACCGCTCACGATACTACTGGCCGCAGCCGGGCGTAGCGGCCGCGTTGCAGAGGCTCCTGGACAATCTGGCGACGCATCCCCCGCTGGTGTCGTTGCTTAGTCAATATCTTCCAAAGCAGTGGGAAGCAATCCGGGAAGGCCGCCTGGAAAACCATCCGCGCGAGCTGATTCGCGGGAAGATCCTGGAAGTCATGAATATTTACGCATACGCGTGCGGGCTGGAAACTTCCGCGAAGGGCGCACCCGCAACGCTTAGATTAGGAAAAGACCATGCTCAGTGAAGAACGCCGCCGCGAAATCCTGGAACTGCTGCAACACGATGGCCGGGTGTTGGTGCGCGACCTGGCCAAGCGCTTTCGCACCTCACTCATCACCATCCGGAAAGACCTCGAGCACCTGCATCATCAGGGGCAATTGGAGCGCACCCACGGCGGGGCGCTGCCGCTGAAGGTCGGGGCGTTGAATGACCAGACGCTGCAGGAAAAGGAACGCTTGCACCGGCGGGAAAAAACGCTCATCGCCGCTGCCGCGGTGCGCATGATTCGCCAGGGGCAGGTGATTATCCTCGATTCCGGAACCACTACGACAGCCATTGCGCGCGCCTGCCGTCATTTCCGGAGCCTGACGGTCATCACCAACGGCACGAATATTGCCGCGGAACTTGCGGGCACGCCGGTCGACGTGATCTTGACCGGTGGGATGCTGCGCAAGAATTCGTTTTCCCTGGTGGGACCCTTGGCGGAGGAGTCTCTGCGAAAGCTGAGCGCCGACCTGCTGTTTCTTGCGGTGGATGGCTTTGATGTGCGTTATGGGCTGACAACACCGAACCTCTTGGAAGCGCGCGTGAACCGGGCCATGGCGGAAGCCGCGCGAAGAACGGTGGTGGTGTGCGATTCCAGCAAGTTCGGGAAGCGCAGCCTGTCGCTGATCCTGCCGACATCTTCCGTCCACGAAGCGATCACGGACAAAGGTATCCCGAAGCACGATTTGAAAGCGTTGCGCGAGGCAGAGGTGGACGTGACCCTGGTTTGAACGCAGGAGACAGGAAAGCCCGGAAAGGTCTTCGTGCGACCGGCCGGCCCGAATGTCGAGGAAGAAATTCAATGGATACGAGACGCATGGATTTGCGGCATTCTGCAACGTTTTCGGAGATTCTGTCTGAGCCGGGCGTGGCGCGGCTCGCGCCATACCTGGTGCCGGCGCAGCTTCTGGGTTTCTTCACCGGTGCGAAGAAGAACCTGGACCCGGACAATCCCAAAAATCTTACGCGCGTCGTGATATTGGATTGAGCCAAAGTAAGGAGATAGAACTGTGGCCACTTTTGACGTGAGTGTAGTTGGTGAATTGAATCTCGACCTGATTTTCTATGGGTTGCCTGAAAAACTGGAACTCGAACGGGAACATCTTGCAAAGGAGCTCAGCATCACGCTGGGGAGTTCCTCGGCTATCTTTACCCATAATTTCACGCTGCTGGGAAACAAAGTGGGTTTCAGCTCCACCATTGGGAGTGACCCGCTTGGTGAAATTTGTCTCCAGAGGTTGGGGGAATGCGGCGTGGACCTCACCCATGTGCGAAAGCTCAAAGGTAAGACCACGGGGCTGACGGTGATCCTGCCGCAGCGGAAGCTGCGGTACATCCTGACCTATCCGGGAACAATGCATGAGATGAGCCTGAAGGATCTGGACTTGAGCTATGTTTTCAGCGCCAAGCATCTGCACCTCTCCTCCTACTTCCTGCACAAGGCCCTGCGCCCGGACATGATCGAACTCTTCCGCCGGGCGAAAGAGGCAGGCCTGACGACTTCACTGGACACCAACGACGATCCGGAAGGCCGCTGGTCCACGGACATCCTATTGCTCTTGAAGTATGTGGACATTCTCCTGCCAAACGAAAATGAGGCTTGCAAAATCGCGCATGCGGCCGACGTCAACCAGGCGGCGGAGGTATTGTCACAAAAGGTCCCTCTGGTGGTCATCAAGCGGGGTTCGCAAGGGGCCGTTTTGCGCGAAGGTAAGAATAGACTCTCGGGATTCCCGCCGGTTACGGACATGGTGGACGCCGTGGGGGCGGGAGACAGCTTCGATGCCGGGTTTATTCACCAGTTTATTCGCGGGGCCAAAGTTGAGGATTGCCTGAAATTCGCGAATGTCATCGGGGCACTTTCCGTGACTCGGGCGGGAGGGACGGAAGCGTTCCGTGACGCCAAGCACCGGGAGAGTTTCCTGAACAAACATTGGCGCGCGCCAGCCGGCCCGGCGCCGCGCACTGCGCGCATCTGAGCCCAACGTAAACCTGAAATCCGAAGTGGACCAACTGCAGGCGAGGGCCTGTCGCCTCCTTTCAAAGGAACATCTTGGAAAGATCCAACTTCGACGAAGTGGGACGCCCAGACATCCTCCACCGCCCAAAACCCGTCATTCCGACCGGAGCGGCCCGATCTTCTCTTCCGCGCCGAATTGTGGCGCGTCGGGCCGCGTAGTGGAGGAATCCCTCTTCACCTCCAGATTTCAGGGTAAATCCATGCTGACGCTTCCCGGCTATTTTGCCGCCGCGACGGGCGTCACTTCCAACAGCAGACTGTCCTGTATACCCACTTTCAGTTTGGCGGCAGGCCCGGTAACGGTGCCGTAGTCCTTGTTGTTGACGTAGTCGATGACCTTGTAGGTCTTGGGGCTTAATCCCCGCAGTTCGATTTCGCCCGACCAGATCCCCGCATCGGGGGTCTGCTTTGCCGCTTTCCCGGCCATCGTCGGCGCATAGAAGGCGTAGTACATGCTGCCATCTTTTTCGATGGCATAAGCTTCCGGCAAATCGTAGCCGTAAACGTAGAGATTTCGGAAGTTGCCCTTGGAAAGCATCTTTTCATTGTAGAGAGCGATCCACTTCTTCCAATGCGCTTCTTTCTGGGCATCGAGGTTGACGCTTTTGAACTTCGGTCCGTAATCGGGCCAGGTGAACTTGGTGCCGAGCACGCCGCCGGTGCCAAGTGTGGCGGCAAAGTCCGTGCCGATGTCCTGCTGGTTGTCCGTGAACACGTTGGTCATACGCGTCAGCTCGACGTGGTCGCCATACACGGCCGCGCGCGGCCCCAGGAGCGCCTTATACATCTTGATGCGCCGCCGCACCTGAACGGACCCGACGGGATCGGCGGTGACCGCCTGGTCCATGTACCGCAGCCAGGCCAGGCTTGGCGGAGTGCCGCAGGGGCAGCTCTGCGTGACGCTGTCCGGCTTCAAGGCGCGAGTGGTCTCAAAGATGACCTTGTAAACCTCGCCCATCGCATAAACGGAATCGTTTGGTGATTTGTGGTGGTGCTTGGGGTTGTAGCAGGGCGGCACGGTGTAGATATTGTCGAGCTTGTGGCCGTCGAATCCCCAATCGCGGATGAAACGTTCGGTGAGCTGCTTGTGGTAGGCCTGCACTTCGGGCAGAGCGGGGCAGAGCGTCGCCAGATTTCTGGCCATGCGCGCCGGCTTTCCGGACTTGTCCAGCACCAGCCAATCGGGGTGTTCTTTCAAAACGTTGGAGACGACAAATTTGCGGCCGCCGTAACCAAACTGGCCGTCTTCGACCGCGAGTGGCAACCACCACAATTGGACCTTGATGCCCTGCGCGTGGAAGTCGTTCACCATCTTCTGGACGGAGTCGCCCGGAAAGGCCTTTTCTGCTGGCTGCCAGTCGCCGTAGTTATTGAACCAACCGTCGTCGAGCGTGGCCCAGTGGATGTCAAGTTCCTTCAGCTTGGGGATGGTGTCCAGCATCTGCTTGGGCGTAACTCCGAACTCATAGCCCCAGCCACACCAGCTCACCGCATAATTCTCCGGGTTATTCACGGGCTTGACCAGGCCTTCGCGCTCAACCGCGTTGGACCACATGCTCAGCGGTTCGTAAAAATCGCCAGCGTAGACAGCCAGGAAAGTGCGCGGCGTGGCGAACGTTTCGCCGGGTTTGAGGATAACGTTCGCGGGGAAACGCACAGCGGCCTCGACGCGGCCATCTGGCGCGGTCTGCACCGGGATGGAAAGGACGAGAGGGAGCGTTTCGAGATGCCCGATGGCCTCGCCAACGCTTTTCGTCCAGAAGGCCACCACGGGAACGCCGCCGCCCACGCGGCCCAGGTCATCCGCAACTTCGACGGGAGCCCCGAACGGGTTTTCCTGTGTGAACTTGGCGGGCACGGGGAACATTTCGTCCTTCCCCCATTTCAGGCTCGAGCCATGGAATGACCACATTTCGTGCGGGGCTGCGGCGGAACTTGCCAGCGTGGCGCTCAGGCGGTGCTGTTGGAGCGAAACGCTGTCGAGCGCCAGGTTCTTCTGTCCCCCATTTGTGAAGGTGGCGGAGACCAGCGCGAGTTCCGGAAAATCGTCATACACTTCCAGGACCAGCGTTTCCTGCAAGCCCGTGCCGGCGCTGCTGCCGGGCACCTCGATCCGTTTTCCCCGTGTGCCAAGCTTCCCCTGGGCTTCGCTGATTTTCGCTCTGGCCAGGTCGAGCCTGAGATCGGGAACTTGCTTGTGCGCGATCGTGACCACTTGCCCAGGCTGCGAGCCAGGTTCATCCAGGGTCAGTGATGTTCCGCCGGTCGTGAGAGCTCCTTTGAGATAGCCATTGGGAGAAAGCACAAACTCCGCGAGGGGCGTGCGCACGTCGATCGCATCGGGCGTAGCGGTCACGTGGATACTCGAGGCTTGGATCCTTGATGTGGGAGTCTCCGATTTTGCCGAAGGAGCGGGCTTTTTCTCGCAGCCGCCAAGTTGTGCGAGGCCAATTCCCATCAGTAGAAGGAGGGCGGTGAATCCGGCGGATTTGGCGGAACGTTGCGGCTTGATTCTGACCTGGTGAAGGAATTTCATGGCTTTGCGGCTCCCATCTGGCTTACGCCCTTGAATTGCGCAAAGATCTTTTCTGCGTTTTTGTTGTAAACCTTTTCGAGGACATTGTCCGGGAGTTCCATTCCATAGATCCCCCAGCGGCCTTGTCCCGGATAGCCCGCGTACTCGAAGTATTCATCCGGGGTTTCCAGCCAGCGGAAATAGTTGGCATACATCGCTTCCTCGGGCTCGCTGTCGGTGCCGAACATGATGCGCTCCTGATAATCGAGGAAGAACTTGCGTGCGCGCCGAGGCTGCCGGCCAAGTTCGGCCTCGCGTGCGCCGAATTCCACGTACATATTGGGGTATTTGTCGAGCCACGAGGAAACGGCGTCGAGGTTCTCGGGCCAGTTGGCGACGTGGAGGGCGATGAAGGTGGTTTGGGGATGCTTGGCGAAGACGTGGTGTTCCTCGTCAAGCAAAGTTTCTTTGCTGGGGAATTTCGGACCGGAGAAACTCCAGCTCGGGTTGGACATCAACTCTTCGTAGCGCTCGTTGTTCTTGTCCGTGGGAGTGAAGAAGGCTTCGGGATCGGTGGAGTGGATGGCCACGGGAATACCTAGCCGGCCGCACTCCTCCCAAACGGGGTCCAGGCGAGGGTCGTCGATGGGAATGAGCTTGCCGGAACTGTCACGCACGCCGAGGCCGAGGTCCTTCAGAATCTTCAGGCCGCGGGCGCCGCGGCGCACGGCGTCATCAAGCTGCTGGACCATTTCCTGGCTGAAATTGGGATCATTGATTTTGCTCCAATCCATCTGAGCAAACACCATGAAACGGTCCGGATAGGGCTTCACCATTTTATCGATTACGCCCTGCAGCTTGTCGCCCCACATGCCGGTCAGGATGACGATCTTCTTTACATTGGCGGCATCCATGCGCCGGATCACCTCGGCCGCGGCGATCTCCTCGCCGTGAACCCCGCCGGGGTCGTTGACGTGGTTGTGAATGTCAATCACGGGGAACTTGGCGCGGGGAACCTGGTGGACGGTGGCGTGCAGCATGGAATGCGGATGGTAGTCCCGCAGAAGCAAAGTCATGCGTTTGGCGGCATCGGAATCCTGGGAGTACTTGATGTCCTGAGCCGAAACAGAACCCGAGCACCCGGCACCAAGCCAGAGCGCGAAAAGAAGGGCAAAGCCAAGATGATTCCAGAAAGGGTTCCTGCTGGATTTCCGGGGAATGTTCATTTTTTTCAATCCTCAATGGTCGTCATCGGCAAAAGCAGATGTGGCCAATCGTGCGCCAGGAATTCTGGGATTGCTACCCTTGCAGTGTATCCGCAAACGAAAGAAAAGGGAATAAAAAGTAGAAAAGAGTAAGTGCTGAGTTCCGCCGCGCATTGCTCGCAGAAAACGATGAAGACGTAAAGACGGTGCAATCGCTTATGCGTCAGGCCAACAGCAACATCACCATGAATATCTACACGCACGCCGTCAGTTGCAAGAAACGGCGGGCACAAACGAAAGTCGTGGAAATGATTCTTCGAGAAGGGAACAAGGCTGTGGCCACAAAAGGC
>Ga0187857_10003454_pt1 | contig 12705 bp, 17 predicted proteins | sample June2016WEW_8_10_FD_132984 | JGI IMG/M metagenome (GOLD analysis project Ga0187857, IMG submission 132984) | Peatland microbial communities from SPRUCE experiment site at the Marcell Experimental Forest, Minnesota, USA - June2016WEW_8_100 | ecosystem: Environmental > Terrestrial > Soil >...
ATTCCACCACGCGTATTGCAACCCTTGCCAGAAGAGCCGCGCTTGGCGGATCCGCCGAATCTCGTGCCGCCGCGCCGTCACGCCCTCTTGCCGGTACTGCCGCACCAGCTCGCGCAGCGCGTTTACCAGTTCCGGCCGCTCTTCCTCGAGCCGCTCGAAGTTCGGCCCCAGGTCCACTCCCTGGCTCGCCTGACTCTCCCGCCCTTCATTCCGAGCGAAGTCCGCGGAACGCGGGTTTTGCGCCCCGTACGCTTCGTCGGGGCGAGGAATCCCTCCGAAACTCTGTGCAACTCCTCCCGCCCCCGCATTGCCATCCGCCGGCGCGGTCATACCCGGTTCCCAATCCCTAGTCGCGTTGTCCATGCCGTCTCTCATGATTTCTTCTCTGTGAACTCTGAGCTCTCTGTGTTCTCTGCGTTAATTCTTCGCTTTTAATCTTCGCTTTTTCCGCCCCGTCACCCCTTCATCGCTTCCAATTCATTCTTTCGCTGCATCTGTTGCCACGACCTCTTCCGCAACCTCGGCAATTCCACCGGCTTCACCGGCTCCGCAAACTCCACAGGCGGGAATCCCGCCGTCCCCAGCAGCGAATTCAGCAGTGCGCGGTTCTCCCCACGCAGCCGCGCCACTTCCTCTTCCAGCATCCCCACATACCGGGTCTTAAAGAATCTTTTAGCGAACTCCACTATCGCCTCACCCTTCGCGCTTCCCTCGTGCCCTCACCAATTCCATCGTCTCCGCGGCAACCGCTGCGGCCCAAATTGTTTCCGCGCTTCCGCCTCCAGCCTCTGAAACTGGATGGCCCGCGAAGTCGCATCCTCCGCGGTGACTTGCCGCGCGATCTGTTCGCCCAGCGGCATTCCTGGAATGAATCTCACTTGAGAATAAAGGGGCGGAGCCTGCCCCGCCCCGGGTCCGCCTCTGGCGGATGCCCCAACACCGGCGTATCTTGCGCCGGGAACTATTCCATACCGCGCCGCGTCCGCCGGATCGTCGCCTTCCACCTTGCGCACATCCTCGACCCGCCGGTTGTCCCGCACCAGTTGCGGCAAACACTCGATCAACTTCCCGCAATTCTCCGTGATCACCCAGGCGTCCTGCTCCAGCAACTGGTACATCAACTGCCATCCGCCAATCCGGTCGTCATCTGCCTGTGAAGGCCGCGGCAATCCATTCGCCGCCAGCACTTCTCCCAGTTGCTCCGCGATCGACGCCTCGCTCGTGCGGTGCGCAAACGCATCCGGCGAAAGGTAAATCTCCTGGATCTTCTCCCCCTTGCAGCGCTCCGCAATCGCCTGCCCCAACATCCGCGGCGACAATCCGTTTTGCACGAACTCCCGGTAAGTTACGATCCTCGCCACATCATCGTCCCGCGCATCGCTGCCCGGCTCCGGGTTCCTGATCGCTGATCGCTGATAACTGCTCGCTGTCCGTGGCATCGCGCAATGCCAATACACCGCGCTCGGATGCTGGAATCCCCAGTCAATCGAAATCCACCGCGGCCACCACGCTTGCATCCCGATCTCTTCCGGCCGCGCCGTGTGCCTTCCAATCTCAAACAAATCGAAATACTGCCCCGCGAAAACGTTCCAGTCCCCATCCAGGAACGCTTTCCGCAATTGTTCCGGCAGCGCTTCCAGCGTCTTCCGGTAATTCACGTCGTTCGCGTAAATCGGATTGTCGACAATCCGCGCGCGTATAAAGTCGTAGTCCCCGAGATCGTATTGCTCTGGCCGCTCAAATCCCGGCGGGGGCACCTTGTCCACCCACAGCGCCTTCACCCAGGCATGGCCGATATTCCCCGGGTTCGTCGCCCCCGCCATGCACGGGAAGACGCTCTTCCCCTTGTTGTTCCCGCTTGTGTAGTACGGCACGGGACACCGGTTCCGCGAAGTCAGGAACTGCCACTGCTTCAGCGTGAAATGTGTCAGCTCATCGATCCCGATAAACAAAAACTCTGCGCCCTGGTACTGGTAAACATCGTTCTCATTCCGGCAGTACCCAAATCGCGTCGTCGATCCGTTCTCCCACGTAACAATGTGCTTCGCTTCATTGTAGTTGCGGTATGAATTACGCGGCACATCGCGCCGGAACTGGGCGATCAGCGACCCCTCGAGTTCCGGAAATGACCGCCGCAGCAGCAGTGTGTCGCTCCCGGCCACCTCTTGCGCTTGCTTGATCGCCTCGGCCAGCAGCGCCTTCGTCTTCCCGGGTCCTGCCGCTCCGCCAAACAGCCGGTACTTTGCCCTGGAGGTATGGAATTCCTCCTGCCTCGCAAAAGGCTTGTACCACTCTGTTTTCCTGCTCTCTTTCCCTTTGCGAGCAAGCCCCATCGCCGTGGTCAATGCAAATACCTAGGCCCCGCGCAGCTTTTTGCCAACGAAGAATGCCGCGAAGCCGCCAATCAGCGCCGCTGCTGCGCCCCAGTGATGCAGGCTCAACACAATACCGGCCACGACCGCACCCACTCCCGCGATCTGTGCCACTTCCCCAATAAACACCACTTTTGCGCTTGCCATTTCTCCTCCTTAGTCTCTTATTGGTCGCGGAATATTCCACTCTGAGGTTTCGTTCTCCTCGGCAGCCCGCTCGGTCTTCTCGTAAGCCATTTCCAGCACCTGCTCCAGCAATCGCCCCGACAATTTATCGTCGGGCGACCTCAGCAGCAGGTTCATCAACTCCACCACATCGGCCTTCCGGTTCAGCGCTTGCAGAAATTCCCAGCCATCCTTGGGCAGCTCCGGTCCGCCCTTCAGATGCATCCTCCGTTCCCAAAGCGCTTCTGTGCTCTCCAGATCTTTCTTTTGGGGAGTGCCCTTGGTTTTCTTGGCCATGGAATCAGCCACCTCAACGTTCGTTTCGCGGCCCGCAGCGGCTGCAGCGGAGGGTGCATCCCCGCCAGCGGTAGCCCCGTTTCCGTCGTCAGAAGCAGCTTCGCCCAGTTGCGACTCGTGCGTCGCCTGGCTCGTTGACGAAGGCACTCCCCTGACTCGTGATGCCGGGCCCACCACGAGCACAACTCCGCACATCGGACTCTCGTTTTCCCGGAAGCCCTTCAGCGTCATGCGAACTGGCGACCCCACTCACTTCCTCCGCCGCACGCGCCGTTCGTCGCGTCTCATCTCGTCTTTTTCCAAGGCCGTCTCATCGTTCGATTCAGGCTCGTGAATTACCGCCCCAAGCATCGCTCCGAAGATCGCGTCTCCGTGCCGCCGGCAGAACTCTGATCCCCTCTCCGCTTTCCGCACACACGGAACCCAAGCCGTTCGCGACCCCGCGATCGGATAAAGTGCCTTGCACTTTTTCATGGGTTTCCACTGCCGCGGAGGTCAATCTGCCACGCCCGCTCCGTGAACAACACCCTCGCCTGCCGGAATGTTTCCTATCCTCCAGGTCTTCGCTCTTTAGGGTGCCCTTCGTCAGTGTTTACCCAGACCCGGTCGCGGCGATATCTCTTTGTTGCTTCCTGATCGCTGATATCTGATCGCTGATAACCTTCCTGCTTAGCAGGAGATTTTCGCCGTCACTGCCACGTTGTTGGTCAAGCTGCTGAAGTACAGGCGGACAAACTTCGCCACCACATTGTTCAACTCAATGCGCGCCACGTTTGTTCCCGTAAGTGCCGTCACCGCCGATCCCTCGGGCGAATAGCTGGCATCCACGTCGCTGTCCGCCGTCTGCAATTGGAAACTGAACGCCCCGGGCGCAGCCGCAAACGTCACTTCCGCCGAAACCCTTTGCGCCGTTACGCGCAACCCGGTGGCCAGCGCCACCTGCGCGCTCTTGTACGGCAGGGCCGGCTGGGGGTTCTCATTATTGATGACCGCATACGAATCGCCGGCGGCGATCGCGATTGGTGGCACTGTATTTGAATACGTTGGCATCTCTGAAATCTCCTTTTCGCTTCCTTCTGTTGGCCTTGTGACTTCCCCCGGCCGCAATCCGCTAAGAAGCTCTCCTCAAAAACAAAAAGCCCCGGAACTCGTCCGGGGCCAGTTACACTTCTCTACGCTGCATAGTTTATCATATTTCACTAACTTGTCAAGAGAAATCTTCATTACCTCTAAAAATATTTTGTACCTCGAGCCCGTTTTGGAGTGCGGCGGCTTCCCGCCGCTTTTACGACTGCCTGCCCCGCCGACAAGTCGAAATTCCTCAGCACCTTAGTCGCAGTACACTCTCCGGCGCCCGCTTTTTCTTCTTTGCGCACTCCGCGCCTCCGGCGTATACCCCGCCCCGCCCCGAGCACCTCGGGGGCCTGGTCGGGGTGCACTCTGCGTAAGGTTCTCTTCGCCCCAGCACTCCTGCTCATCCACTTTCTACCTTGACTCCCCCACTCCCCAAGTGCATAGTCCTCGAACCTTCCCAAGCCCCCGCCCAACAAAGGAGACCACCATGCCTTATTTTTGTCATCAAGTCAGCTATACCAAGGAAGCCTGGGCCCGTCTGATGCAAAACCCGCAGGACCGCCTGGAAGCTGTCCGCGCCCCCATCGAAAAGCTTGGCGGCAAGGTCCACGCGTCCTTCTTCGCATTCGGAGACTTTGATGTCCTGGCCATTACTGAAATGCCAGACACCATCTCCGCCGCAGCCATCTCCATGGCCTTCGCGGGTGGCGGCGCCGTCTCCAAAATCAATACCACGGCGCTACTCACCGGTTCGCAAGCCCTCGAAGCCCTGCGCAAAGCCGGCACCAGCGGCTACAAATCCATCACCTCGGAATCTGCCGCTAGCACTTCCGCCGGCCGCTGATCCCAGCCAACCCGTGCCCCGCACGGCCCCCTATGGAACATCCGCCGACCTTTCCGCGGTCGTTACCGGATCGGTGACCATATGCCGGCGCTTTGCCCCGCACAAATTTTCGTCAGCACCATGCAATATCGTTATTCTTTTTCTCCGGCCAGGAAGCGCACCTGCCGCGATTCGCTTTAGCAGGGAATTTTCTTTCCCAAACTCAATCATTCATATAAATTCTTTCTTACATCTGTTCTTCTCGCTTGACACGCTCGTCACAGCGGCGCAGGGTTATCTTCCCAGACTTTTTGCCCCCTCCAGAATCGAGACCACGATGTCCCAGTACTGCCTCCAGATTAGTTTCACCAATCAAGCCTGGAGCCGTCTAGCTCACACCCCGCAGGACCGTTTCGCCGTGGTTCATGCCCCCTTGGAGAAGCTCGGCGGCTCCATCCAAGCCACATTTTTCACCACCGGACGCTTCGACCTCCTCGCCATCGCCGAATTTCCGGACCACGTTACCCCTGCGGAAATTTCCGTTGCTTTCGCCCATGGCGGTGCCGTCGCCTCCATCAACACCTCGCCGCTCCTCAATTTCGCGCAAGCCGTCGAAGCCCGAAACAAGGAACTCGCCGCTGCCTCCTGCACAATTCGCACGCAACGCCACATGGTCGCCGTCGCCGGCAGCTAATTTGGAGTGCGGCGGCTTGTCCCCGCTTTTACGGTTGCAAGCGTGCCACCAATCTACGACTCCCCGCCCACTACCCGTCCACGTATGCTGTAGCTCAGCCCTTCAAACTCGGTGTGCGCTCCTCGGTCTTTCCTGCCGTTGTAGGGGTCGAGCACCGCTCGACCCCATCTCGGCAAGGTGTAAACATTTATTTCACTCCGAGTCCGTTGAGGTGAGGTCCGCCGTCAACCTCTGCTAAACTCTTTTCGTGCCCCCCACAAACCAGACTCCGCGCCTCGCGAATCTGCGCCTCCATCCCATCAAATCGCTCGACCCCGTCATCGTCAGCGAGGCGCGCGTCGGTCCTTCCGGCGGCCTCGCGCTCGACCGCGCCTGGGCGCTCTATTCCGTGGATGGCCGCTGGGTTAATGGCAAGCGCACTCCCGCCATTCACTTGATCCGCGCCGCCTTCTCTTCCGATCTGCGCAGTGTCACTCTGTCTGTTGCCGGCGACCGCCGCAACATTCCCGTGCACACGTTTCCGTTCCCCGAGGGCCACGAAGACGCCGCCGAATGGTTCAGCGTCTTCTTCGAGCAGCAGATCCTCGTCCGCTACTCCCCCGGCGGTTTTCCCGACGACACCATCGCCAACGGCCCCACCATCGTCTCCACCGCTTCGCTCCAAGCCGTTTGCGAATGGTTCCCTGGCCTCACCCTCGACGAAGTCCGCCTCCGCTTCCGCACCACGCTGGAAATTGATGGCGTGCCTGCCTTCTGGGAAGACCGGCTCTTCGCCGAAGACGAGCGCAGCTCCGTCCGCTTCCAAATCGGCGAAGTCCATTTCGAGGGCAGCAATCCCTGCGCCCGCTGCCCCGTTCCCCCGCGCGATCCCTTCACCGGCATCTCGCTCGACGGCTTCCAGAAGCGTTTCACCCAACAACGCCAAGCCACCTTACCGCCGTGGTCCCCGCGCCCCCGCTTCGACCATTTCTATCGCTTCGCCACCAACACCCGCGTCCCCTCCTCCGAATCCGGTAAGCTCCTCCGCGTTGGTGATCCTCTCTCCCTCTAGCTCAGCCCTTCAGGCCTTCCCCAAGAGTCCCTCACAACGCCATCCTGCATCTTCTCCGACCAATCCGGCACCCCCGCCTCGGCGCTCGACTCACGCTGCAGCGCTTGTCTTCAATCTAGGTTATTTTGGGGGCTCGTGCTGATTTGGGCTGGGAACCGTGCCCTTTGGGCGATGCCGTTCTACGGAAGATCAAGGGCGATTTTAAGGGCGCCATTCAGTTGCGAAATTGTATTTGCCGACAAGTGCCCCAACGCTCTCGTCAGGCGGGCCGTGGATATTGCCCGAACTTGCTCACAGAGCGCAACAGAGTCCGCAGTCAATCCACCTTCACCCCGCCTGACCTCTACGTGGCTCGGAAGAAGCCTGCTCTTGTTCACTCTGCTGGTCAGAGGGACTATCACTACCACCGGGCTGAGTTTGTTGATTGCGTCTCTGCTCACAATAATAACGGGACGTGTGCCGGCCTGTTCAGACCCCTGTGACGGGTCCAACACGGCCATGTACACGTCCCCTCTGATCATTTATGCCTCGACCTCTACTGGGTCCTTCTCACTTATTTCCAAAGCTTCCCAATCACTTTGGCTGAATTCCTCGGCAATAAGTTTTGCCTCTTTCTGATAATCAGCGTCCTCTCCAATCGAGGCAAAAGCAGCATCAATCCGTCTACGCCTAAGCAGCTTGACGTAGTTGCAGATGGCAGCAACGAAAAAGTCATTGATGTTTTCGGCCGGACTCAGGTCGTTACCCAAATAGCTTCTCGCTTCGTCGTACAGCGGACGAGGAAGCCGGACTGTCGTACGCACCCTTTCTTTCTTGGACGAGATGGCAGCAGCGGGCATAGTTCTCACTCCTCCTTAGGTGACACCATTCCCAACGATACGCGCACACGACGGAAACTCTTGTGCTTTCTTATTGACACTAATATAGACGTCTGTCAAGTCCCAAAAGTTGCATCCTGTGTCGCATCAAATAAGACTTGCAATCGGATGGCCATTATGACACCATATAAGTGCTTTAGATTGATGCTGGGTTAGACGCCCGATTGTTCCAAACTGCAGCCTCGGGTGGAATTGTGAACCCAGATTGTCGTCCGATTCCCTGATTGAATGTGCTGCATTTGCAGCTTTGGGGGCGGACTCCTGGGGGCTGATATCAAGTGCCGACCACAGAAGCGAACGCTCTAATTGGATGGATGGAGGAAGCTGAAGCCGTTGACTTCTTGACGAGGCAATGCGCTTTTGATCCTGCATTAACGGTCAAGGATGCGAAGGCCTTGTGGCAGCCATTTCGCACTTTGGTGGATCAATTACCACCCCGAGAGTATTCCTCTCCCAAAAAGAAGCAAATGAAGCCGGAGGAAAGAGATTGGGAGCGTCAGTTCCTTTCATTTTCACGTGCGGCGGGGGCAAACGTAAAAAGCGTGGTGAAGGTCAATCTTTTTGACCTTCTTGTTCACCAAAAGTGGATCATGGCTGATAGAGTCGCCGCATATCAGAAGCAGCTCACAAGCGGTAAGGAGTGGATGTCACGTTGTTTGCCGATAAAGGCGGAAACGTTTAACTTCCAGGTCACTGTTAGAAATCTCGGGCTCAGCACCGAGGTTGATATGGATATACCTGATGGCGAATGGCTGATGACGCCAGTCAAGTGCAACGCTGAATTTCACTTGAGACCTGGACCTGCACTCAGGTACGTTACGGTCACACCCCTAGACAAAGACAGATTGCTGCTATGGGCGGGCTACCATCGCGCGTACGCGTGGGCACTCAGGGCGCACGGGGACGGTGAGGATTGTCCGGCGCTCGTGGCTCTGGCCGAAAACCTCGTGCTTCCTCCAACGCAAGGAAATGCAACAGCATTTGACCGCTTGGTCCGGGGTGAGCGAGCTCCGGTCTTCGGGGATTTTTTCGATGAACGTTTTTTTGTCAAGGTTCCGCTCCGGCTAAGGCGTTATCAGCTACAGATTCGATCGAATATCGTGCAAACGGACATTTCCTAGACAAACTACTGACTACTCATGCGTGCAATTCAGGGGCCGCGCAGCTTGGGGTTCTGAAATCCATACGCTGGACGCAACTAACACCCAAGATGTCAGTCTCTTCTCCAACCGTACGTATGCAAAGTTCAAGAGTAGCACGGTGTTTCGCATCGCATCATAGTGTTTCAAGACGAAAACGCGCAATGAGAAAGCAACCGCTGGAGTCCTTTCTTAGCCACTACTTTCGTCATGTGTTCGCCATGCTAGAGTTCGCGCCTGCCGCTGCTGCCTAGCTGGATCCTCCAAAGTACTTCCGCGGTGGAAACAGATCCCTGCGCAACAACTCTTCTCCGCAGCGCCGCCGAATCTCCTCCGACCAGTTCACCCAGCTCCGCTCGCTCAAGCCCAGAAAATGCCGCGCCCTCTCGTACGGCGTCAGCCCCAGGTAATACAGCCGGAACAGCACCATCCGCGACGCCCGCTCCGGTCCCTCCAGCGCCGCTTGCCCCGCCAGCGCAAAATCCGCCACCCAATCTTTCAGCTTCGGCCGGAGATCCGGCCGCCACGAATACTTCGCGTCCACTTCCCAGGTCAACGCCGTGATCCCCCGCTTCGCTTCCAGCACTTCCCTGGCGCCGCGGTACACTTCCCAGCAAACATCAAACGCCATCTCCGGCTTCACGCTCATTGTCTCCTCCGGTCGTCTCCGTTCTCCCTCCTCTACTTCCGTCAACTCTGTTTTCAACTCTTAACCGTTCCGTCTATCTATTGAACGATGATTTCTCTTTAGGAGGCCGGGGCTTCAGCCCCGGCGTCGACCACCAAAATGAATGGGCTTTAGCCCCTGAAGAAACTCTTTTCCGCCACACCCTAATGAGTTATTTCTTTGTCCCGCATTCCCTCCCACCGCCCGTACCGCATCTGGTACTCCCACACCTTTTCGTGCGGGCTTGGCCGCAGCGTTTCCGCCCACAAGCGCCGCCGTTTTTCCACCTCGAAGCCGCCGTGCTGCGCCTTGCGCAGGTGCCGCAATTGCGCGGAGATGCTGGCCTCCGGATAGCGCGTCTTGTGCGCCAGTTCCTCGAGCGTCATCCACACGTCGTAGCGCGCTGCGCACAGCAGCACCTCCTGCAAAATCTCGCGCTGCGTTTTCAACACGGGATGTAGCACCCGCCAATCCGCCAGCTTCCTCATGCCCCCGTCTCCCCCGCGTCCAATCCCCCCAATTCCCGCGCATCAATCCGTCAACCGCGCCGGCAACTCACTCCTCCTCCCGCCGTTCCTCGTCCCCAGGCACAGCCGGCTCTTTCTCTTCAGGGATTTCCTCAACCGCCGTATCTTCCTCGTTTTCTTCGGGATCGGGCTCCCAAACGCTGCGGTCGGGGTCTTCGTAATCGCCCGCGCAGCCGCTGCAAGCGCGCAAAGCGTTTTCCACACTTTGCACAGATTTCCACAGATTAGTAACCTTAGGATTACTAGTAACTATGTATGGCCTAGTGGTACTGTTTTCCCGTCTTTTCCACAACACCTGGTCCGGGAGGTTTTCGTGAACCCCCATTACACCCAGCCGCCCTGGGAATTCCTTCTCACCGCTTCCCGCAATACCCTGCAGAGCTATGAACTTTCCCGCCTCGCTCATGCGGCGAATCTGCGCAAGGAATTGGGAGCGCTCCTGGATCAGTACCTCGAGGAAAATACCGCGGCCATGCTGGCCCGCTGGTTGATGGATCAGCGCGAGCGCACCGTCCTCGGCGAAGAGACTGCTTCCGCGCCCGCACCCCCGGAAAACAAGGGGCGCCGTGCGTCCGATAACTTTTTGGGGGATCGTATCGTTCCGCCGCGCGCAGCCCGTGCAAGAACCTGACGTTTGGTCCGCGCGCCGCAAGACTTCGTGTCTTTCCGGTTTGTTTTTGGCTGCCGCTGGAATCATCGGCGGCATCAGGGAAGGTGTATCTACACCATCGCGCTTCCACCACGCCGTAAGGCTCGCCCGCTTCTCATCTCGCGCGGCTTCGCTGCCGCGTGTCTGCGCTTCCCTCTTCGCCAAGCCCGTATGAGCGCTCCGCACCGCTCACCTCGCTGCATTACGTCTTGGCACCTGTATATATATTATAAGACTCAATAGAACATGTTATACTGACTGTACAGTACTCTTCTCCTCGCGCCCGCTACGTCCAAATCCCCGCTCGCCGCATCGCCCCTCATCTCGAGCAGAGCGGTTCAACTGTTTTTTCACGCCGTACTTCGCCCACACGGCCAACTGTCATCCCGACCGGAGCGGCCCGATTTTTTCTTTCGCGGCGTAGTTTGGCGCGTCGGGCCGCGTAGCGGAGGGATCCCTCTTCGATGATTTCAGCCAATCAGACCCCTTCTTCTCTGTGTTCTTCCCTCTGTGACCGGAGCCTGCCCCGACCTGGTCCGGGTGTTAGAGTCTTTCTTTCTCTATCCCCAAAAACAAAAACGCTCCGATCTCTCGGAGCGCTCTTCCTCCTAACCGTTCTTATTTCTACTCTCTAATTTCTAATTTCTGCCTTCTACGATCGAGCCCCTACGGGCATCTCCCCGCCGACTTTCTCCAGCAACTGCTCCTTGCGGTACACCAGGGAATTAATGTCATACGTGGCTAATTCAAACCCATGTCCGTGGGTAATCGCGTCCGTGGGGCACGCCTCGACGCAATACCCGCAGAAAATGCAGCGTGAATAGTCGATGTTGTACACTTTCGCGTAGCGTTCCCCCGCCGAAATACGTTCCGGGTCGGTATTCTCCGCCGCTTCAATATAAATGCAATTCGCCGGGCAAGCCGCCGCGCACAAAAAGCATCCCACGCACTTCTCCAGGCCGTCTTCATCGCGCTGCAGCACATGAATCCCGCGGTAGCGCGGCTGGAAATTCACCGGCTGGTGCGGATAGTTCTCCGTGACCGTCTTCCGCAGCATGTTCTTGAAGGTGACGGCGAATCCCTTCACCAGCGCCACGGCCGATTCTCCGACTTCCCATACGAACGAGGCCATACGTCTCTCAGTCTAACAAACCCCTCCCAAGCCCCGCAAACGCCCGCTTTCCTAACTCTTCTCTGTCCCCTCTGTGCTCTTCCCTCTGTGATCTCTGTGTTAAAGTCCCCGTCTTTCTCACCGTCATCTTCCCTTAGTATCCGCCCACTCGCCGCTATTCTCTCCCCGCTTCCTGATCGCTGATAACTGATATCTGATAACTACCTTTTCAGCGCTTCCACGATCTGCTTCCCATGGAATCTTCCATTTTCTATGAAAATCTCATTCGTGTGCCGCCCCGCCACCACCACTCCCGCCAGGTAAATCCCCTTCACATTGCTCTCCAGCGTGTTGGGATCGAGCACGGGCCGCCGGCTCTCCGCATCCAGCTTCACTCCCAGCGCCTCGATGAATTCATAATCCGGGTGATACCCCGTCAGCGCGAACACTTGCTTTGCCGGCACGGGCCGGGTCGTCCCTCCCTCATCGATCAACACTGCATCGCGCACAATTTCCTTCACCCGAGCGTGAAAGATCGCTTGAATTTGCCCCGCCTTGATGCGGTTCTCGATGTCCGGCTTCACCCAATACTTAATCGACTTGCCCAGCTCCGCGCCCCTCACCAGCAGCGTCACGCGTGCGCCATTCCTCCACAAATCCAGCGCCGATTCCACCGCTGAGTCCTTTCCCCCGATCACGACCACATCTTCATGCCAATACGCGTGAGGTTCCGTGTAATAGTGCGACACATGCGGTAGGTGCTCCCCCGGCACGCCCATCTCATTCGGCAAATCGTAGTAGCCCGTCGCCACCACTACTTTTCTTGAGTGATAGCGTTCTTCCCTGCCGGATTCCGTCTGCGTCACCACGGTGAAAGCGCCGTCGTGCCCATCCACATGCGTCACGCGTTCGAACAGCCGTAATTCAAGCTCGTAGTGCTCTGTCGCCTTGCGGTAATACTTTAGCGCCTCGGTGCGCGTGGGTTTCTCCCCGCCACACACCATCGGCAGATCGCCAATCTCCAGCAATTCCGGCGTCGTGAAAAACACCATGTTCACAGGATAGTGGTAAATGGAATTGCACAAGCACCCCTTATCCACCACCAGCGCCCGCATCCCCGCCCGCTTCGCCTCCATAGCGCAAGCCAGCCCCGTCGGCCCCGCCCCAACGCACACAATGTCGTAAGTAGTCATAACCATTCGAGTGTGCAATGCGTCGTCGGGTTATGCAAACTTCCCAATTCAACCCTCGGCTCTAA
>Ga0187857_10003455_pt1 | contig 12700 bp, 10 predicted proteins | sample June2016WEW_8_10_FD_132984 | JGI IMG/M metagenome (GOLD analysis project Ga0187857, IMG submission 132984) | Peatland microbial communities from SPRUCE experiment site at the Marcell Experimental Forest, Minnesota, USA - June2016WEW_8_100 | ecosystem: Environmental > Terrestrial > Soil >...
CCTGCAATTCGCACGGGACGGTGTCCGTGGCCCTCAACGTGAGCATCACCTTCATGAAAGCCGCCACCACCGGCACGCTCTGGGCCGACGCCCGGGAAGTGTCCAAGAACTTCAAGGTCGGCTCGTATGCCATCGAGATAAAGGACGACCTGGGCGAACTCGTCGCACAATTTCAGGGCCTGGCCTACCGCAAGAAGGACAAACTGCCGTTCTGACGCGAAGCGAAGTTGGAAGATGGCAGGAATCAGAAGTTGAAAATGGGTATGGCAAACAATTTCAAATGCGAACTTCCCTGAGCCAAAATTCCGGGAGAACGCCGATGGTGTTCGAACATCTGGAACGCTGGGATCAACATGGTCATAATTTACGGCCTTGAACGACCATGAAGAACAATCTGAGACCCGTTGCCCTGGAACCGGTGGAGCCTTTGATCCTCGCAGTGCGGGGTGAGAAGGTGATTCTGGACGTGGATTTGGCGCGCATTTACGGCGTTCCTACGAAGCGGCTCAACGAGCAGGTCAGGCGCAATGCGGAGCGTTTCCCCGCGGATTTTCTGTTTCGTCTGACCGAAGGCGAAGCAAAGGCGTGGCTGCGTTCAAGGTCGCAAATTGCGACCTTGAAGCGTGGGCAGAATATCAAATACCGACCGTACGCCTTCACCGAGCACGGCGCCATCATGGCCGCCAACGTTCTGAATAGTCCGCAGGCCGTGCAAATGAGTGTCTATGTCGTACGCGCCTTCCTCAAGATGCGCTCTGTGCTCTCGGACAACCGGCAACTTGGCCGCAAGCTGGCGCAATTGGAGAAGGAACTCAAAAGCCGCCTCGACCTCCACGAAACAGCCATTGTGGAAGTCCTACAGCGCGTCATGGACATCCTTGACCCGCCGCCCAAGCCGGAGCCGAAGCGTCGTCGGATTGGCTTCCACGCCGACGAAGAGGAGACGGAATCCTAACTCCCATTCCCTGCCTTCAGCCTTTAGCCTTCCAATCTGTTTGCCTTTGCCCGGAAAATGCGTCAGGCTCGCCACGTTCAGCAGAAGTGGGCGCGTTCGGATGAAAACGATTCTCCTCCTGGAAGATAACGACGAGCGAATTGCTGGTTTCAAATCGGCTGTTCGTGAACTCGGCGAAGATTGGCAGTTGCATATCTGGCATGACGCTCCGACGATGATCGCTGAATGTGAAAATTGCTTCGATGATGTTCATCTCATTTCCCTCGACCACGATTTGGACCCGCAACCCGGTGCAACCTTCGATCCAGGCACGGGCCTCGAAGTAGCCAAGCTGCTCGCCGGCCATTTTCCGATTTGTCCCGTCATCATCCATTCCACGAATGCGGACCGTGCTTGGTCCATGCACAATGAATTGAGGTTCGCGGGCTGGACGGTGGATCGTGTTGGGCCAATCGGTGACGATTGGATCCGCAAACTTTGGTTGCCAAAAGTCCGCGAGATGCTGGGACAATTGCCGCGCAGCGAATTCTTTCAGCGGTCTTCCGACCACTCCGAACGAATGCAGCGAGCCTTGCTCTCACTAGAAGGTCTCGCCATCGGCGACGCGATTGGTGAGATGCTCGCGTATCGTCACGCCGACGCAGCCCGAATTATCGAGCGAGGATTGCCTGCGGGTCCGTGGTTTCACACCGACGACACGGAAATGGCACTTTCAATTGTGGACACGCTGAAGCTTTACGGCCACATCCATCAGGACGAACTGGCACGCCGGTTCGCCTGGCGTTTTGAACGGGAGCCTGACCGCGGTTACGGCAGCATGACGCGGAAGCAAATGAACGAAATCACTCGTGGAGGCGACTGGCGGCAAGGGGCTACCTCGGCATTCGGCAGCCAGGGTTCGATGGGAAACGGCGGGGCGATGCGTGTTGCGCCGCTCGGAGCCTATTTCGCCAATGACTTGTCACGCGCTGTGGAACAGGCGCGGGCTTCATCACTTGTCACGCACACTCATCCTGAAGGTGTTGCTGGAACGATTGCAATTGCCATCGCCGCTGCAAAAGCATGGCAACTCCGCGAAGCTGATTCGGCAGAACGCGTAGTCCGGCTGTTTGAAGCGGTCTTGGAGCACACGCCCGAGAGCAAAGTCCGGCGCGGACTTCTCATCGCATCCCAGACTCCAACCACAGTGCCGGTGGAAGCCGTGGCCAAAGCACTGGGCAATGGCACACTTGTCACGGCTCCGGATACCGTGCCGTTTGCGGTGTGGTGTGCGGCCAACCATCTCGACAACTATACGGAAGCCATTACATTGACAATTTCCGCAGGCGGAGATTGTGACACGAACGCAGCGATAGTCGGCGGCATCGTTGCGCTTTCCGTGGGACGTGAAAGAATTCCCGCCGAGTGGCGAAAGGAGAAAGAACCACTGCTGCTTATACCGAACGCGTAAAAGATACTCCAACTTTGTTGTTTCCGGCCTAATCTCCTGTCAGGCTTTTCAATTTGTGTGAATTGGTGAAATTAGCGTCAAATGTTTTTGTGCCTTCTGTGCCTCTTTCCGCCGTCATTTCATTTTGGCGCGACGAGTGCGGCAAATGAATCCGTGTCCATCCGTGTTTATCCGTGGTTCAAACCTCTGCGTCTTTGTCCACCCTCCGTAGCGAGGCTACTGCGGAGGACGGGCGTCTCGGCGGTTAAGTTCAGGTTAAATTTTTCACAAACCGGCTTGCGGGCGGAGCGCACACCGAATCAACATAAACCATGAAGCCGCTGGAGCCACCGGACAGCCATTATCTGTCAGCCGCCATCGGCTGGCTGGGATTGGGCAATGTCGCGGAGGCTGTCGCGGAATTTGAAAAAATCGCGCCGCAATTCCAGTCCCATCCGGACGTGCTTGCCGTCCAGTTCGACATTCACGCCGCTGCCGGGAAATGGGCTGCGGCGGCGGAAATTGCCGGGACCCTCACCCAACTGGAACCAAAACAACCTGGCGCCTGGATTTCGCTGGCGTATGCGACCCGGCGGAAGACCGGCGGGGGAATTCCCCAGGCCCGGGCAATTTTGATTCAAGCCCAGCGAACCTTTCCCAAGGAAACTATCATCGCCTACAACCTGGCGTGCTATGACTGTCAATTGGGTGACTTGGATGCGGCCAAAGCCTGGCTGGATAACGCCTGCACACTGGGCAATGTCGACAGAATAAAACACATGGCCCTGCAAGACCCGGATCTGGAACCGCTGTGGCCGGAAATCCGCAAGGCCTGACCTACCTGCCGGTGAAAACCAACTCCTCTTGCACCGGGTAAAGAGAACTGCCGCCGGCGAAATCATTTTGGGATGGACGATTGGGGGGAGCGCGGGCGTCTCGCCTGCGGCGTTCGGCGTCCCGCCGAATGCAGAGATGGTCGCAACGGGACGTTGCGACCTGCGACCGGGACGGTCGCGCTCCCCATTCCAATCGTAGCAGCGGACGTCAGTCCGCTCATTATTCCGGCGAGGGGAAAGTTTGAGTCGGCTCACCAGTCTTCGCTCCAAGTGCTACGACCCGGCAGGCGTCGGCTGCTACGGCATTCCGAATTCCGCATTGGTAACGGACACTTTTCCTGAATTCATTTTTGGATGGACGATTGGGGCAATTGGCGGTTGAATTACATCTACTTGAAAGTAAAACCATGAAAATAAAAATTATTATCGCGCTTGTCGCAACCGCCGGAATGCTCGGACTGGCGGGATGCAAACCCAAAGCAACCACGGTGTCGGGTCAAGTGTTCATCGTCACTAAAGGCGCGGATAATGTTAAACTTGGGGCTGTTGAGATTCTATTAATTGAAAAGTCGCAAGTCACAGGCTTTTTGCAAAAGAAGCAACCCGCTATTGATTTGGAAATGGCGTCAAAGCGACAAGAACTCACAAATGCAGAGCAAGAAGTCGCTACCGCTTTAGGAAATGCAGACAAAGCCCAAGCTTATTTTGATTGGTTCATGGTCAACAAACCTTACAAGACAAATGCCGACCGTGTTAATATAAAATCTCAATGGGACAATCTTTTAAAACAGTATGTGCGTCAAACTAACTATGTGGAACAGTTATCCCATGATGTAGATAAAACAGATGCTTTTTTTGCGGCGTTAAAAATGCGTGAGAAAATGGCTGAAAAGCTAAATTCATTAAACGACGAATTGGACGCCATCAAATTGGCTGCAGTTGCGGCAGAAACCAGTAAGCTCAAAGGCATAAAAGCTAATTTAGAGCAGGCCAATTCCCATGCAGAGACAGAAAAGACAAACTTGGATAATTCCCCAACAGTAGCGGATTACTTGGCGGACTTTTCGCCTGTCATCATCCAAAAAACGCTTTCCGACTCCGATGGTAAATTTTCTTTTACCTATCCTCGTGACAAAACGCTCACGATTTTTGCACACGCACAGCGTATGGTGTTGGACAAAACAGAAACATATTATTGGCTAGTGGACGCTCCGACAAATGCGGAAACCGCGCAAATATTCTTGAGCAATAACAACCTCGTTTTTGCTGATCCTGACAGCTATTTCAAGTTAAAGCCGAAAGAAGCGCCTCAAAAATCAACCGAACAGTAAGTTTATAAATCAAGAACAGGACACAACCGCGCCATGAACCTGCCAGCGGAACAAAAACCGCCCCGTTACGTCACTTGCCGCTGTCAGCACTGCAACGGCCATATTGAATTTGATGCGAATGAATTTACAGAGGATAACAGCATTGTGCCGTGTCCGCACTGTAGTTTGGAAACAAAAATCTTTATACCAGTCCTACAAGCCGAAAATGTCTCGACAGAATTACCGTCTCCCGTTACTACTCCAAACACAGTAAGATTTGAAGGTTTTTTTGATGGAATATCTGAAATAAAACAGGAACGTGTGAGCGACGTGCGTCCCGTGGCCAGCCCACAAGCGGCAACAATTATTCAGCCGCCTGTAAACTCACTTCCCAATAGTCCCAAAAAACTCCAGCGAAAAGCCACCGAAGCACAGCTTGATTACATTCGTGGGCTGGGCGGCAATCCCCCGCCCGACTTAAACATATCCGATGCCTCACGACTCATTGAACAACTTTTGCAAGCACCAGACCTGGAGGAAAAAAAGCAAGCTGCAAGGGAGCAAAAAAAACATGACGCTGCCGAAAGAGAGCAATTGCCCGCATATTATTTACATCAAGATTATGAGGAGGCTAAACGGGCCATTGAAACCGCTGAAAGAGGCGAAATAAAAGATGCGAAAATGTCATTAAAAGATGCACGAGACCAACGTCTTTGGTTCTGGCAAGACACGTTTCTTTCTCCCTGCAATATGGAGGGATTGGTGACAGAACAGTCAGTAAGACTATATCTTGAACACGGTCATCGTTTCAAAAAGCCATCTGAAAAAAGAATCCTAGCCATCCTTGAAACTCTGGATGCCAACTCGCCAACATGGGACAAAGACGGAACTGTATCATTTTACTTAACGCTTGAAGCCAGTTTTCCAGAACTTTTAAAAACAGAAATTGATTATGAAGACCTAGAAAATGACAAGGAGTGGCTAGATTTTAAATTTAGATAAAAGGTTGCCCCGCTGCCCATCGCCGCCAGGCGTCGGCTGCTACGGTGGAAGGCGCAAAGTTAATGGGCGGGCGTGGGGCGGCCGGCTTTGCGCGCGGAGGCTTCCATCAAAATGAAAAATGCCTGGCCTTCCGGCGAGATGCCCGGACGATCGAAGCGCGGCGCGCCCGCCACTCCTTGAACAAATCCGAGGCGATCCATTTTGGCGCGCACCGCTTCGCGCATCTGGTCGGCGCGAGGCAGATAACTCTCCGGCAGCCACCCGCCGCGCACGCTTTCGTAAATGGCATAAGCCAGCATGGCTGCCAGATCGGTTTCAACAAACGAGGACGGGTCGTCCACTTTGTCGTAAAACAATCCGTCCGGTCGCTGGTGCGCCAGGCAGCCATCGAGCAATTCCTTGAGCATGGCGGCCAGTTGTTCGCGATCGGCGGTGCGGTCGGCGGGCAATGAACGAAGGACCCGGGCAAACGCAGCGGCGGTCCAGCCGTTGCCGCCGCCCCAGAAGGACGAATCAACCAAAGTTTGTTTCGCCTCGGACCAGCGGTGATGCATCAGTTTTTTGTCCGCGTCCCACAGACGGCGATGAACGCCGAGCAACTGGGCCTGCGCTTCATCGGGTTGTCCCGCCGCCGCGAGAAAGGGCGGCGTGGTGAAGCTGCCGTCGGCCCACATTTCCTGCGAGCTGGCCTGATGAAACGGCGTGCCGTCCGCTGCGCGGGGCGCGCCCTTGAGTGCGAATTGCCGCATGTTATCCGCGGCTTTCACGAGTTCGGGATCGCCCGTCTGGCGGGCCGACCACCAGAGACAATCACCCAGCATGAGCGGGTCGGTGGTGGAACCGCCCTGCGCGGCGACCACGCCGTTTTGATTGACATAAATGAGCGAGGCGCGGGCCAGGGCGATGGCGGCATCCTGTTCTCCGGCTTCGAGCAAAGCCTGCCCGGCGACGCCTTGCTCCCACGAGGCGCGTTGAAATCCCATCATGGCGGCCATCGCTTTTGCCACCAGCGGATCCTGGCGGAGTTGCGCGGCAAAGGCGGCATCGGGCACGTAGGCAAATTCAGCGGCGTCCCGCCCCCAAGCCTCAAATTCGCAAAGAGCGCACCATTTGTCGGCGGCGGGTTTGAGGTTTTTGAGCACGAGCCAGGAAACCGTCCGTTTGGCCAGCGGGAATTCCTGACCGGCGGCGACCTGCTTCAACACGAGTTTTTCAGTGGAGCCATCGGAGAACTCGATGGTGGCCTCCTGCCACCAGGAATCATGCGGCGCGTCCGCCGGCGTCCAGGCGGCGCGGAGAAACAACACCAGCTTGTCCAGTTCAATCGGTCGTCCGAAATCGAGCCGCCACCAGATGTCCGGCTGCTTCTGCGGTCCCCACGAGCCGCAGCCATGCACATCGTCGTTGCGGCGGCTGCCGTCAATGGCGCAGCGGGCGGCGAACTCGCGCTGGTTATATTCGCTGTTGCTGGTGGCGTGGGGAAACGAAACCGGTTCGCGATTGGTGGTGTCCATCGGGTTCAAGGCCACGTTGCGATAGTCGGCGGCCGTCTTGCCGGGTTCGAGATACATGCCACGGAACTGGTTTGTTCCATCGGCCCCGGCGGCGGATGCCAGCGTCAGAATTAGCAGCAAGGCCAGAAATTTCCGTTTGAGAGGAGTTAGTGTTTTCATGGATTTCGCATCAAAAGTTTTCCTGGCAATTGCTTCACCCGGCGCAGTTTCATCAGGCCGCTCCTGTGTCGCAAGTAAAAGCTGGGAGGGACGGCATGTTGCCGTCCCCCATTTCATGGACGCCGACACGGCGTCCCTCCCTTGTTTATTGATGTAGCAGCGGACGTCAGTCCGCTCATTCTTAGCCGGTGAAAGTTAGAGCCGACTTACGTCGGCTGCTACGGTGGAAGGTGACGCGCCTCGACCTTTTTAGTTTCTTCTCCCGCGCCGATGCTCCCGTGATGGACGTCCCGACGCTCCGCGCGGAGTTGGGTTCCACCTTCCAGATGGCGGACGTGCCACCGGCTTGAGATCTTCCACGAGCCGGAAGTCCACCTGCTTCTTGAACGTGTCCACCTTGGCCACTTGCACCGTTAAATTATCGCCCAGACGAATCGTGCGGCGGGTGCGGCGGCCCACGAGATTGTTGCGCCCGGCGTCGAACACATAAAAGTCATCCTCCATCGTGGACAATGGCACCAATCCGCTAATGGCCAACCCGGGCACATCCACGAAGAAGCCGAAGTTGCGTACGTCGGTCACCAACGCGGGATAACGCTCCGGCCGGCCGGATGCGAGTTGCGCCTTCAGGAACGCGAATAATTTCACGTCCTTGCTGTCGCGTTCGGCGTCGACGGAATTGCGTTCGGTGACGGAAATGTGTTCGGCGGTTTCCTTGAGCGCGGACACCGGCGCGTGGCTTTTATCGAAGAGCGCCCGATGGACGACGAGGTCGGCGTAGCGGCGGATGGGGGAGGTGAAGTGCGTGTATTTCGCCTTGGCCAAGCCGTAATGACCGAGCGGTTCGACTGCGTAACGCGCGCGCATGAGCGATTTGAGAAAGCCGATCTTGAGCGCGGGGCCGATGGGCAACGTGCCGAGCCGGTGTAACAACTTCTGCACCTCGGCGGTCTGGCGCAGGTTGCCGCACGGTACGTTTTGGCTCAACACTTCCTCGCGATATTCCTGCAAACGCCGCTCGTCCGGCACTTCGTGGACGCGATAAACCGCCGGCGTGCGCTGGCTCATCAACCGCGTCGCCACCGCCTCGTTCGCCAGCAACATGCATTCCTCGATCAATTGGTGCGACACGTCGTTCACGGTCTTCTCGATTCTCAAAATGCACCCGCGTTCGTCCAGCCGGATTTTGGTTTCAGGAAAATCGAGGTCGAGCGAACCGGCCTTGAACCGCGATCGCCGGATGCGCTGGGCGAGTTCATGCGCCTGATGCAGCATCTGTTCAATGGGATCGGACGCGGGTTTGCGCTCAAGAATGGCCAGCACTTCGCCGTAGGTGAAACGCCGTTGCGAATGGATCACGGCGGAATAAAACTTCACGTTCAATACCCGCCCGTCGTTCGACACGAGAAATTCGACGCACTTGGTCAGGCGATCCACGTCCGGCTTGAGCGAGCACAGTTCGTTGCTCAACGCCTCCGGCAGCATCGGGATGACGCGGTCCACGAGATAGGTCGAGTTGCCGCGTTTGCGTGCCTCCACGTCCAGCGCCGTGCCGGGCTTCACATAATGCGACACGTCCGCAATGTGAACCCACAGCCGCCATTGTTCCGGCGAAACGCGCTCCAGACAGATGGCGTCGTCGAAATCCTTCGCGTCGTCGGGGTCAATCGTGATGACCCGGTGACGGCGGCAATCCACGCGGCCCGCCCCGTCGCGCGAATGGACCGTCGTGCCGATGGCGTGCGCCTCATGCAGGACGGGTTTGGGAAAATGCAGCGGCAAATCGTATTGGCGCAGCACCGAAAGCATGTCCACGCCTTCCGCACCCGGCGCACCGAGAACTTCGACGATCTCGCCTTCCGGATTCGTGTGGCGCGATTCCCATTCACGCAACTCGACCACCACCTTGTCGCCAATGCGCGCGGGCCGGCCCAGGTCGCGCGGCTCCGGCACATAAATATCGTGCGGGATGCGCGGATCGTCGGGAATGACGTAGAGAAACCGGCGTCCCCGTTGCAGCGTGCCGACCATCTGCGTGCGCCGTCGTTCCAGGATGCGGACCACCGCGCCCGTGTCCGGCTCGGCGGCGGCGCCGGAGCGCAAGCCCTTGGGCCGGACATCGCGTCGCACCAGCACGCGATCTTCGTGCAAGGCCGTGCCGGTCGCGCCCTCCGGGATGGTGATTTCCTTGAGGCCGGGATCGTCCGGCTGGAGAAAGCCCTTGCCCTGGCGGTTCATCCGGATCCGGCCCGGAATCAAATCCGCCTCGCGCGGCTGGATGTAACGGTTGCCCTTGATGCGGGCAATCCGGCCCGTCTGTTCCAGTTCGCGGAGCGCGCCCTGCAACACCTGCTGGCGATGGGGCGGCAGCCGAAGCAGCCGGAGCAGCTCCGGCACATTGGCCGGGACATAATCTTTTTGGCCCAACAGACGAACGATCTGGTCTTTCATAATTTGGAATTCCGGCATGGGCGATTGAACTGTGGCACGCGCGCCGATTTACCCGCGCCGAAGTCCGTCAACAGTATGGCGAATTGCGGGGCCTTGACCAGCCCCACCTTTGCGAGCCACGACGCGACGAAACAGCCAAACTGCTCACAAAACTTTGTCCCACGTGGGACAAAGTTTTGTAATGCCGTTCAAGGGTTGGACATGCCAGTTACTGCCCGGCTTGAATCCGTTCCAGCGCCCAGCGGGCGTGTTCGGCTATCACCGGTTCGGAATCCTTGGCGGCCTGACTCAAAACGGGCAGGGTGGAGACGTCGCCGATGTTGCCCAACGCCATACAAACAGTTTGCAGCAAGCCGCGCCGTTTCGTCCTCAATATCGCGACCGGCAAAGGACTGATTGTTTCTTGAAATGTCGCCGCGGACTTGAAAGGTTGACGCCATGCATCACAATTCGCTGACATTCGGTCTTGTGCTTCCCGCAATTCTACTTGCGGCCATGCTTCCAGCCTTCATCTCGCGCGGTGGCGCGGCGGACCTTTCCGGCTCCGCCTGTGAAATGCGGGCGCAATTGGCGGAAAAAATCCTCCCTTACTGGTTCGATACGGCGCAGGACACCAATCGGGGCGGTTATCTGCTTGCCGATGACGCGGTTTATGGCCGCAAACAACCGACCGAAAAACAGATCGTCACTCAAAGCCGGATGATCTGGGGTTTTTCGCGCGCGCAACTCGCCGGTTTTGGCAACACCAATCGGAACTATTTGCAGGCGGCCACACAGGGTTACCATTTCCTGCTGGACCATTTTCAAGACCGGCAGGACGGCGGTTACTTTTGGAGCACGGACCTCAAGGGGAAACCGGTCAACGATTGCAAATTTCTCTACGGCGAATCGTTCGTGATCTATGCCTTCGTCGAATATTACCGTGCCAGTAGCGACCCAGAAGCGCTGCGCCGGGCGCTGGAATTGTATCACACGGTCCAGGCGCATTTGCACGACGACAAAAACGGCGGCTGGTTCGAGCACGCAGACCGCAAGTGGAAATTGCTTTCGCCCGGCGACCCGCGGGATCCGGTCGAGATCATCGGCTGCAAAAGTGCCAACGCACATCTGCACTGGATGGAGGCGTTGACTGAATTGTATGACGCCAGCCACGACCCGGCGGTGAAGGAATCGTTGATCGAGGCGTTGCGCCTGAACCAGACGTATTTCTATCCGGAAGACCCAGCCCACTGTGCCTTTCACCGGCAGTTTGATTGGAAACCGGTGACCGGCCCCGGACACGACGGATTGTCCTACGGACACAACGTCGAATTCGCCTGGTTGATGATCCGGGCTGAAACCGTGCTGGGCCGAAAACCGTCCTGGGAACATTTTTACGCGCTGCTCGATCATGCGCTGAAATACGGTTACGACGATGAGCATGGCGGGCTTTACAGCCGGGGTTTCGATGACCAGCCGGCGACCGACACTGACAAAATCTGGTGGGTCCAGGCGGAAATGGTGGCCGCATTGACCGACGCCCTGAAGCATCAGGGCGACCCGCGCTATGAGACGGCCCTGGACAAATTATTGCACTTCATCAAAACCTGCCAGGCCGGCCCGAAGGACAGCATCTGGCTGTACACCGTCACCGCCGATGGCCGGCCCAAGGACACCACCAAGGCGAACAGTTGGAAGGCAAATTATCACGATGTGCGGGCCATGATGAAATTTATCGAGGCCTTTGCTCCGGCAAATTGACCGGCCATCCCGCCTTCACTTGCCTTGAATTTGTTCCATCGCCCAGCGGGCGTGTTCGGCAATCAGCGGTTCGGAATTTTTGGCCATCTGGCTCAAAGCGGGCAGGGCGGAGACGTCGCCGGTGTTGCCCAACGCCACACACACGTTCCTTAGCAGGCCGCGGTGTTTCGTCCGCAAAATCGGTGTGCCGACGAAGCGCGACTTAAAACCAGCTTCATCCAGTTGCAGCAATTCAATCAAGTTCGGCGCGGTCAGGTCCGGTCGCGCATGTTCCTTCATCAATCTGCCTTCGCGGGCAAACCGGTTCCACGGACAGACCGCCAGGCAATCGTCACAGCCGAAAATGCGATGGCCGATGGCCGGACGCAGTTCAACCGGGATGGAACCTTTCAACTCGATGGTGAGATAGGAAATGCACCGGCGCGCATCGAGTTGAAACGGCGCGGTGATGGCGCGCGTCGGGCACACCTCGAGGCAACGCGCGCAGTTGCCGCAATGATTTTTCTCCGGCGCGTCCGGTTCGAGTTCCAAGGGCGTGATGATTTCGCCAAGCAGAATCCAGTTGCCGAATCGCCGGCTGATTAAATTGGTGTGTTTGCCGATGAACCCAAGCCCGGCGCGCTGGGCAAAATCACGCTCCAGCAACGGCCCGGTGTCCACGTACCACAGCGACCGCATGTCCGCACCGCCGAGTTGATTCACGAACGTGGCCAGTGATTTCAGCCGTTTACCGAGCACGTCGTGGTAGTCGTCGAACCGGGCGTAGCGGGCGACGGCGGCGTGACACGTGACAGGTGACACGTGACATGAATCGGGTGCTGGTGACATCTTGTCACTTGTCACTTGCCACTTGTCACCTTGCCCGTAGCTGGCTGCCAGACAAATCACACTTCTCGCTCCCGGCAGAACGTGGTGCGGATCAATGCGCTTTGCGGCAGTGCGTTCGAGCCAAACCATCTCGCCGTGTCGCTTTTCGGCCAGCCAATTTTGAAATTGTCCCGCACTTGCGGGCACATCGGCCGTCGTGAACCGGCAATCGTCAAATCCCAATTCCAGCGCCCGTTGTCGGATCTTTTCTTTCATGGCCGACCGCAGGCTTCGAGTCGAAATTGATGCACCACCTGCTGCGCCACTTCGCGGATGGAGCGCAGCTCGGTGTTCAACAGCACGTCTGCCTGGCGGTAAAACGGTTCGCGCGCGGCGAGCAGTTCGCGGATTTTTTTCTGCGGATCGGCATCGTGCAGCAAAGGCCGGTGCGTCTGGTTCTTCACCCGTTCCCAGATTTTTTCCGGCGACGCCCACAG
>Ga0187857_10003459_pt1 | contig 12693 bp, 10 predicted proteins | sample June2016WEW_8_10_FD_132984 | JGI IMG/M metagenome (GOLD analysis project Ga0187857, IMG submission 132984) | Peatland microbial communities from SPRUCE experiment site at the Marcell Experimental Forest, Minnesota, USA - June2016WEW_8_100 | ecosystem: Environmental > Terrestrial > Soil >...
AGAGAACCATATGGGTTCTCCTGCCGCCATGAATCCAAGGTGGGAACCGTGTGCGGTAGTGCCGCGAGCACGGGTCTGTGCGGGGGGCGGCGAGTAATCGCCGTCCCTACCGCGACCCATTTGAGACAACCTCCATATTGGCCAGCCACTGCTTGAGCCTCATATGATATCCATCTCTGGATCAGGCAGGACCATTGGATTGCCTCCAAAAATCCAGTCAAAAAGTTCAATTTATTGGATATTTTGCGAAATCGGAGCTGAAGGGTCGCAACATAAAAACCCGTAAATTGGTGACCTGATATGGGCTTTTGTCAGGCTTACGAATCTTGCAGATCTGGCATAAAAGGTGCTTTAATAAGATCGGAATTTCCCGTTATCCAAGCTCTGGCCCCGAGAGCGAGGCTCAAATACTTAAGAGAGTATCGCGGTCCCTTCCCGCGATGCCAGGGACCTCTTGGTAGTTGGACTGAGTTCCGGGCCGGGCTTGGCTGTAAAACTTCCCGCAAAGACCAGCTGCACATCCTAGCGCCAAGGTAATTATTAGGAAGCCATCAGCTTTCAGCCGTCAGCTATCAGCAAAATTTTGCTTGCTGACGGCTGAGAGCTGATGGCTTGTTACTTGATTTCTGAGAAGTACTGAATGTACGCGTCTTCTTTCAATCGTGACACGTATCTGTCGTATTCGGGGGCAAACTTCTGGTTAAAGATCTGCACCCTTATCTGGTCTCTGACTTCCTCGATCGGGCGCACAACCGCGGGCTTTCTTGAGTCGACGCGGTAGATTATATAGCTGTCCTTCTCCATTTGCGGTTTGGAGATTTCGCCTTCCTTAAGATTCGCGATGGCTTTGGCAGCGTTGGCATTAAGAGTCGAAACCAGGTAGGTTCCGATGCTGCCTCCTTTGCTGGCGGTGGCTCCATTGGAATACTGGCTGGCAAGAGTGGGGAAAGATTCTCCCTGTTGGAGCCGTCGATATAGATCATCTGCCCGATTTTCAGCTTCTTTGGCATCTCCTCTGATCGTGATTTCAATGTCGCTCAGAGTTACTTCCCCGGGGCTCGTAAACTCAGCGATGTGATCCTGGTAGAACCGCTCAAGTTCAGCGGTAAGCAAGGTAATCCGCGATCTCACAAAAGTGTCGATCAGGGCATCGCTGATGATTCTTCTCCGGTAACCCTCCCGGAATTCCGCCATGGTGGATCCCGACTGCTCCAACGCCTTCTCCAGCTCTTCTGTATCCTTCAAGCCGCGTTCCTTGATTAAATGCTGGATTGCAGCAGAGACGTCCTTATCTATATCCGAACTGAAGCCCATCTCCATCGCCTTTTGGTACAGGAGCTTGTCCTCGATCAGGGAATCCAGTATTTGTTTCTGAGCCTTTTGAATTTCCTGCTCCAGTTCATCCCCGTTATATTTGGCTGCGAGCTGCTCGCGAATACCCTGTTCCCGCATTATCCGATTCACTTCCGACATTGTGATAATCTCATCGTTGACCTGTACCAGGATGCGGTCCACAGTTTTCGCTTCCGCTACGCAGAATGCGAACAGGATTGCCGGGATTGCCCACAGTAAATTTTTCATCCTTGTTTCCCTTTTGCCTTTATAAAGCCATTTGACAAAGGCACATGATACCGGAAATTGAAGACAGTTGTTAGTGGTTAGAGGGCGATAAATAATCCTGTCTCCCGTTCATTCCGCCCCCAAATAAAGTTCACGGTTAATTGCCATGAATGTTCCATTTTCTAACCACTACATACGGATTTCATCCAGGACTTTGTTGATCGAATCAAAAAGCCGCGCCGGCGGAAGCTCCGGGATGTCCAAGGTTAACAGACCCTGCGGAGAGAACTTGGCATGTTTGTTCCGCGTTACCAGTTTCAGCAGCTTCTCCGCGCTGACTTTTGATTGATCCACAAACCTGAAAAAAACCTGGCCATTCTTCTTTTCAATGGACTGGACCTGAAGCGCGAGTGCTTCCTGTCTCAAGCGGGCATAGCGAAACAGGTTTTCCACCTGCTCGGGATATTGCCCGAAACGATCCACCATTTCCTGTCGCAATGCATGCAGTTCTTCATCGGTCGTGGCTGAGGAAATCCGCTTATACATCCGCAGCCTCTGGCTGGAATCCGCGATATAGGGTTCAGGAATCCGGATGTCGAGATTGAGATTAATGCTGGTAGAGATTTCCTCCTCCGTTGTTTCCCCGCGCAGCTCCTCGACGGTCCGCTCGAGCAACTGGCAATAGAGATCGAAACCGACTGCCTCGATGTGTCCGTGTTGCTCCCCGCCGAGAAGGTTACCTGCCCCGCGGATTTCAAGGTCCAGCGCCGCCACGCGAAATCCTGTTCCCAGGTCGCTGAACTCACGGATCGCAGCCAGGCGTTTACGTGCAACTTCAGACAGGGTTTCGTCGGAAGGGACGAGCAGGTATGCGTAGGCGCGCCGGTCGCTTCGGCCGACCCGTCCACGGAGCTGATATAGCTGCGCCAGGCCGTAGAGGTCGGCACGGTCGACGATGATGGTGTTGACCCGCGGGATGTCGAGTCCGTTTTCGATAATGGTGGTGGCCACCAAAACATCAAGCTCATCCTGGACGAATCGAAGCATTATTTTTTCCAGCTCGCGTTCGTTCATCTGACCGTGAGCCACGCCGATTCTGGCCTGCGGGACAAGCTGCTGCACTTTTGCGGCCACAGTATGGATCGTCTCGACCCGGTTGTGCACAAAGTAGACCTGTCCGTTGCGGGCCAGTTCCATTTCGATTGCCGAGCGGATCACATCAGAACTGTATTTGAGGACTGAAGTCTGAATGGCGAGACGATTCTTGGGAGGAGTTTCTATGGTCGACATGTCCCTCAGGCCGAGCAACGCCATGTTAAGGGTCCGGGGAATCGGGGTGGCCGTGAGGGTCAGTACGTCGACACGAGTCTTTAAGGCTTTCAGCCGTTCCTTATGCGAGACTCCGAATCGTTGTTCCTCGTCCACAATAACCAGCCCCAGGTCTTTGAACTGAACGTCCTTGGAAAGCAGTCTATGAGTGCCTACGACGACGTCGATGTGGCCCGTTTCCAGGCCTTCGAGCACCTGTTTTTGTTCCTTGGGGGAGCGGAAACGGGAAAGAAGCTGTATCCGGACAGGGAAGGCCGTGAAGCGCTGCCGGAGAGTGTTGTAATGCTGAAATGCCAGAACGGTCGTCGGCGCCAGTATCGCCGCTTGCTTGCCGTCCATAACGGCCTTAAACGCTGCTCGCATGGCCACTTCCGTTTTGCCATATCCGACATCTCCGCACAGCAGCCGGTCCATCGGCCGGGGAGCTTCCATGTCGGTTTTGACTGACATGAGCGAATCCACCTGATCCCGGGTCAGCTCGAATTCAAAAGCGTCGTCGAATTCCTGCTGCCAGGCCGTATCGGGGGAAAAGGAGAACCCGGGGACCATCTGGCGCTGAGCGTACAGCTTTAGCAACTCCTCCGCCATGTCGCGCATCGACTTCTTAATGCGCGACTTGGTCCTTGCCCAACTGGTGCCGCCCAGCCTGTCCAGGGTCGGTCGGGCGCCGCCCATGCTGCTGTATTTCTGGATCAGGTCAAGCCGCTCCACCGGAACATATAGTCTGGCTTCTTCCTGGTAGGTCAGAAGAACGAATTCCTTTGAACCTTCCTGCAAATCAATGGTCTTCAGGCCATTGAAAAGACCGATCCCGTGGTCGACATGAACGACGTAATCTCCAGGTTTAAGGTCCCGAAAATCGGAAAGAAAAAGGTTCCGGTTGGCTGCCTTAGTCTTCTTAGGAGCGAGTCCTACGTCTCCTTCATCGAAGAGGTCATGGCCCGTCAGGACACGGAGATTGATTGCCGGAAGATAGTAGCCGGCGTGGAGATTGCCGATTCCCAGGAGAATGCTGCTATGGGAATTCGGTCCTTCTGCGGACGGTTCATCTCCGTTGCGGCAGAGATGTGCAGGTATTTCGTATTCTTTGAGAATGTCATTCATCCGCTCGGCGCGCCCGAGATTGGCGACTATGAAAACTATGTTTTCCCCGGAGTCTCGGAATTTCTTCAGGTCGCCAATCAACTCGCGGATGTTGCCGTGATATTTCCGTGTGGATTGAGAAGACAGGTAGACAGGGGCTGTCTCTGCATTTGCAACGCTAAGTTCCTCCACCTCAAGGCGCGGGAAGCGTTCGAGCGAGGCATGAAAATCGTCGGCCGTAACATAAATCTGTTCCGGGGAGAGCACCGGTTTGTGAGCTTCGACGCGGTCCAGAAATTTTTCATACAGTTCCGCATGATGCCTGGCGAGGGTGGATTCGAGGACTTCCCGCTCCACAGTAATGACCCGGTAGCCGTGGAGGTAGTCGAAGAGAGTCTTTTCCAGAGGGTCGACTGCCGGAAGCAGGAATTCGAATGCGGGAAACATTGCTCCTTGGCGGGCAAGGGCCAGTTCTTCTTCCAGGTATGGCAAAAAGGGAGCGCTCCAGATGGAAGGCGCCTGATCCGCCCATTTGCGCAGCAAATCACGCCGGCAGCAATACTCACGCATGGGAATGATTTCAATATTGTGGACAGTTCCCACGGAGCGCTGGGTCTCGACGTCAAACGCACGAATCGATTCGATCCGGTCCCCGAAGAATTCCAGGCGCACGGGCTTCTCCAGGTGCGGTGGGAAAATGTCGAGAATTCCACCTCGCAGCGAAAATTCTCCAGGATCGGTCACAGGGTCGTCTTCCACGTAACCGGATTCGAACAGGTATTCCCGGATCATGTCGGGCGACAGTTCCTCGTCCTGCTTCAGCATGAGGCAGTAATTGATAAAGCGCTCCGGACTGTGCAGTCGGATGGAAGCCGCCCCGACCGAGGCGACCAGGATTTTAGGACCGTCCTGAAGAAGCTGCCAGATCGCTTTGGCGCGTGCGGTAGAGATCTCGGGGTGCGGTGACAATCCCCGGTATGGATCCACCTCAAAGCTGGGAAGATGGATGATTTCGAGTGGCGAAGGGGCAAGCAGGTTAATATAGAACTGGAGTTCCTGGGCTAGGTTCTGAGCTTCAGCATTCGAAGGTGTGATGACTGCGGCGGAGCGGTTTTCCGTCAGGATCGCCTTGGCAATCGTTAATGCTTTGGCGCCCCCCGCTGTTCCGGATACCGTGAGGACACGAACACCCATCTCGAGGCGTGCCGCCATCTGTTGCAGGGCGCCACTCCCCATCGCAGCCTCGAACGTTTGCTTCAGCTGGATCAGTTCTTTCTCCGCGTCTCCGCGTTTCCGCGTGAGACTTTAAGTCTGCTTTCGATTTCTTCCAAAGCGGTCGACGACTTTACGGATTAAATCGGTTGTCGAGGACCCTTCAACCAGCGGGATATTCAAAACGGCACCGCCGGCCCTTTCCACAGTGTCACGGCCAACGATTTCCGAAATGCCCCAATCGGATCCCTTCACGAGCACGTCCGGAACGATCGCGTCGATCACTTGCTTGGGAGTCGGATCGTCGAAAACAAGCACATAATCGACACTCTCCAGCGCCGCGATTACCTCGGCCCTTTCTGCCTCGGATACGATTGGTCTCGACTCTCCCTTAATTTCCCGGACGGAGCGATCGCTGTTGATTCCGACGATCAGTGCGTCCCCGAGCCGCCGCGCCTCATTCAGATACCGCACGTGACCCACGTGCAGCAGATCAAAGCAGCCGTTGGTGAATACGACCTTTTTGCCGAGTTTCCGGAATCGGTTCCGCAACTGGATAATTTCTGGCAAGGTCTTCAGCTTTTGAGCGGACATGGCAACGTTCGAGGATAGCAGATGCATTAATCCTCTACAAGATTGAGTCTCCCGGCAAGAAACTGCGGTAACATCAAACGACTAATCGGGGTCGGTATCGGAATCGGGATCGAAAAAGCCGATACCGGTTCCGATACCGATCGGAATAAGGATGCCGAAGATGGCTCATAAGAAAATGACTCTGATCATTGCCGCTTTCCTCCAGATTCTGACCTCCGCCTGCGCCCGGCATCCGTCAATCGAGCTTCAGGAAATTTTTCACTTCGACACTTCGGGCTGGGCTCACGACATTGCTTTGGAGGGGGGCAAGATTTATGTGGCTGATCGCGAGGGAGGATTCCTTGTCTTTGACGGGGCGCCGGGCTATAAGATGCTCAGAGTTGCAAACCCGGTCCGGGACGTAATCTCCCTTTCTGCAAACTCCGGCGCACCCGTGCTGGCGTCCCGGTTCGAAGGACTCGTTCTGCTTTCCCAATCCGGGCAGATCAGCGACCGATATTCCAACGGCGATATTGCCAACGCGGTTGAGGTGCGGGGAAACATGGCATTTGCAGCTTACGGGCTGCAGGGATTGGTGATCGTGCGGCTGGTGGATGGGCGGGCTTATTTAGTTTCGACCCTCCCGACCAAGGGATGGTCTCATGACCTGAGGCTCTCCGGGGATCAGGCAATTGTGGCTGACTGGAACGGCTTGAAAGTGATTGATATCCGCAGCCCCGAAAAACCATCGGAAATCGCCTTTCTGCCCAGCCCCGCCACATGCATCTCGCTGGCCGTGCAGGAATCGGGCGGCAGGCGGATGCTCGCGATCGCCGAAGGGCATGCCGGAATCGCTTTGGCCATCTTGGATTCCGAAGGGCGTCCGTCGTTGATGAGCCGAAACTACCTGGGCCTCAACCCTGCGGATCCTATCCATCCGAAAACGGGAGGTTGGGTTCACAGTGTCGCCTGGGCCGGCAGGTATCTGTTTGCGGCAAACTGGAAGCGTGGATTATCGGTATTGGATGTCCAGGATCCTCGAAATCCGCGGCTCATACTGCAGTCCCCAACAACAGGGACCGCCCTTGGGGTCAAGACCCAACGCCAGCCGGATGGCAGCTACCTGGTATTTCTGGCCGATGGAGAATCCGGGCTCCGGATTTTACGTTTCCTTACTTCAATGAAATCAGAAGCCTGCAGACTTCCCTAATCTCGGGGCGTCCCTCTTCCCTTCCCTCTCGAACAGCCCGCAAACGGGCTCATAGCGGTCAAATTGTCCGTGTTCTCGAATTTCCGGGCTTGGAATCGCGATGGGCGGGAACCGGAATCTCTCGATCTAGAAATGTTGTTCCTCGGGCGTCCAAAACCTGCCGCAACGATGATCATGCGCGCGGATTGGTCCCACGCAATGGGTCCCATACCGGGACTCCCAAATCAGAAAATCCCCCCGACCAAGTTTGGGGGAAACTAGGTGAATGATGAATGACTACAATTTAACCCGTGAAGAGCAGGAAACCGTAATCAGGGGGAATGCCGCCAGCAAAAAATGGGATTTTTCCAGCAGCACCGGCAATAAGCACGCCAAAGCGATCGCGGTCCTTTGCAATGGCCTTACCAAGATTTATCCAAGGATCTGGCGGTTTAGCAACCCAGTATCCAAAACGCGGGTCCCCATTAATCACCGGTTCGAAAACAAACATCAGTATGAGCGAGAAAACACCCAACACAGTAACCAATCCTTTGTTACCCCGCTTCAGGTTGACCCATAGAGGACCACTGAAAACGGCACCCAGGACATACAATCCGATGAGATGGCGCTCAAGAAAATGATCTCCGCCGATGTAGATAAAATATCCGAGCCATCCCAGAAAGACTCCTCCTCCCGCAATAAGTGCGCGTTTGCCACGTATTGCCAAACCAATTAAACCGAAAATAAGAAAGAATGGGAGACCGGTCTCGAACAAAATGCCTTTGAGAATTTCTCTCCGGTCTGCGAGGGCTTCGGACTGTACCGGCAGGTTCCGATCTCATTGTTCGCTCAGATTTTCAAGGAACGGAACAAACATTCCGGTATCAGGGTGATCAGTTTCATGATAATCCACCAATACCGTGGGAGATAAACTACATTCTTTCTCTTATTCAGCGCGGTGACGATGCCGCGAGCTACGCTATCCGGTCGTACCCAAAGTAGACCCTTCTTGAAATGAGCTGTCATTGGGCTGTCCACATAACCCGGCTTTACTGTAAGCACGCAGACGCCCAACGGGTGCAGCCGCTGACGAAGTCCGCTCAGGAAGGCTGTAACAGAAGCCTTGGCGCTTCCATACACGTAGTTGTTCCCACGACCACGATCTCCCGCGACTGAAGTGATGACTGCGATCGTCCCATGCCGTTTTTCCTCGAAATAGTTTGCCAAATGCGTAAGCAGAGAAATCACCGAGAGAGCATTCGTGTGGAACTCCTGCAACGTCAGCTCGACCGAGCGCTCGCAAGCCCTCTGATCCGAGAGGGTGCCATACGCGATGAGCGCGACATCGAGACCCCCAAGAGTCTCAACCGCGCGAGACAGCATTTCACTCTGTAACTCCATGCGGTTAAGGTCGAGGACGTGTGTTTCGACCTGGACGGCACCGCGCACTCTGAGATCATCGGCAATAGCGGACAAGGCGTCAGCGCGGCGCCCTACAAGAAACAGGGTCCCGCCCCGTGAGGCAATGATACGCGCTGTTGCCTGAGCAATTGCTGATGTAGCTCCAATGATGAGGACTCGCTGCATGCTGGTTACTCCACAAGCCGCCGCCAAAGGCTGGAAGAGAACCTCGGGTCAACATACTTGTGTAGTCTCTCCCACTCCGGATAGAAGCGGCGAAAATGCTTTCCAGACATCCGGGCATCCTTTGCCGGGTAGACCGCTCCGCCAGCGGCGGCGACCATATCGTCGAGCTTGTCAAGCAGTTTAAAAAGTTCTGTCCCTCGGTTGGGAAAGTCCAGCGCCAGTGTGACACCTGGCCGGGGATAGGATAGTAGTCCGGGGGACCGGCGCTCCCCAAATACCTTCAGCACCGTCATGAACGAACCCATCCTGGAACGTGCGCTCCACTCGATGGTTTTGCGAACCATATTCCGTCCGTGTTCCATGGGTACGACGAACTGATACTGCAGAAAGCCCCGCGGACCGTAAATCCGGTTCCAGCATGCGATGCTGTCGAGCGGGAAGAAGAAGGGAGCGTAATGTGTCGTGCGGCGCCGGTGACTCCTTATCTGAGAGTGATAGTAAGCCTCGTCAAGCAGTCTGATGGATAGCGGTGTCATCAGAGAAAATGGGATCTCGAACGGGACCATCAGCCGGCGTGTGGGACCGGACGAACCGTTCTCTTTGTTCTCGGAAGCGTGATTGCCGCGGATGAAAAACCCTCGACCAAGTGACCGGCCCAGAGCGGAACAATCGACCCATGCAACAGTGTATTCGTAGTCTCGATCGGACGCAGCCGATAATTCGAAGAAAGTTTCCAGATTGGGATAGCGAATCGTCTCAACATCGATCGAGGGGCCGCGAACAGGCTTCAACTGAATCTCGGCCCATGTGATAAGTCCTGTGAGTCCCAGCCCACCGACTGTAGCCGCAAACCACTCTCCGTTCCGTTCCGGGGAGCAATCGAGGCGCGATCCGTCGGAACGCAGAAGCTCCAGCCCAAGCACATGACCGCCAAAGGTGCCCGCCCGATGGTGATTCTTGCCATGAATATCATTCGCAATGGCTCCACCCACAGTGATAAGTTGCGTGCCAGGGACCACTGGCAGGAACCATCCCCGCGGCACGGTGAAGTGGAGGACGTCCCGCAACAAGATCCCGGTCTCGCAGCGCAGCACGCCCCTCTTCGAGTCGAAATCAATGAATCGGTCCAGGCCGCGTGTGTCCAGCAGCACGCCTCCGTCGTTTAAGCAACTGTCGCCATAGCTTCGCCCATTGCCATAAGGCAACATTTTCGGTTCGCAATCCGGCAGCGCCGCATGCCGGTCGTGCAGCTTGACAGCGATGTGACGCGCGCGAGGGAATCGGCCCCAGGACATGTATAAGGAATTATCGGTCAAATGGCAATCCATACGGCGATCACACCAAGCAACGCCGCCCACCCGCTGACGGGGTCGCGCAGCGCGAAGATGATCGGATCTTCGCGAATCTGGCCGCGGTGCGCCTTGAGCCAGAGCCAACTGATCCAGAAAAGGAGAATAGGGCATAGAAGCCAAATGGCCTCTGGATGGCGATAGTAAACGTGGCTGTTTGCGCTGGTTATGTATAGCGCAAGAACGAGTACGCTTAGGTATCCGCTCGCGCAACCTAGGTTCACGAGAAGCGGGAGGTCCTCGACACCGTAACCACGCCCGGCCGCGTTTTGAGATCCTGATCGTTGCAGCAGGGACAACTCAGAATACCTCTTGACCAACGCAAGGCTCAGAAACACGAACATGGAAAACGCCAGCAACCAAAAAGATGGCGGGATATGAGTCGCGACAGAGCCGGCGACAATCCTTACAGTGTAGAATCCAGCCAGGACAATAACATCGAGAACCGCCAATCGCTTGAGCGCAAGCGAATATGCAACGGTCGCCACAAAGTAACCCATGAGCACCGCCTCAAATAAAGAGGACAGAAAAAAGCCTAGGCCTAAGGCCGCGCCCAGAAGAGCGGGCACTAGAAAAAGGGCGTGATGGATGGGGAGCTCTCCTGACGCGAGCGGCCGCAACTTCTTGTCTGGGTGCTGACGATCCGATGGGAGATCCAGGAGATCGTTGAGCAGGTAAACGGCCGAAGCGACGAAACTGAATGCGAAGAGTGCCAGGAGTGTGGCACGAAGGAGTGCCAGGTCGGTGACACGATGTATGGCGATGATGGGAACAAATATGAGGAGATTCTTGATCCATTGGTGGAGCCGGAGCGCACGGACGTAAGTTCCGATGGAGGCTGTGCGATCGTTGAAGCAGGCGGCCACCTTGGTCGATGCTTCTACCTGATCTCGCATGCGACCCGAGGAATTCACCAGGATTGCTTCCCCAGAGCACCGCCAAACAGCCAAGTCTTTACGATCGTTCCCTGCGTAATCGAAATTCTTCTCGCCGAACAACTCGCAGAGACGTTTCGCCTTTTCGCGTCCCACGAGATTCTCCCCGCCATCCGTGGCGACCACGCCCGAAAAAAATCCAAGGTGTTCTGCGATTGTCCTGGCAAATTCGACGGGTGAGGCAGTGGCCAGGAAGAGTCGCCGCCCGGAGGCACATTCCTTTTCAAGATGCTCAAGCAGCGGTTGGCGGTAAGGTAGGGTCGCGGCTTCGATGGCAACGCGTTTCGCGATCTCGCTCTTGAGCGTTGCCTTCCCTCGCAGCAGCCAAAAGGGAATCATGCAGGCGTGGAGTGGCCGAGAGCGGAGTAGCGCCAGAATGCCCTCCAAAAGCATATCGGTCTTAATGAGCGTCCCGTCTAGATCTACGCACAAGGCTCGTTTCATAGTACCCAACACATAAACCCTAATAGCTGTACAAACTTTCCAATTCTCGGCCGATTGGAAGGCAGTTTGCTACACTCGGCGCCTCAAACGCAACTCACCTCCTCAGCCGCACCATCTCTGCTTCCTCCCAGTACTGAAAGCAGAGAGCGAAATGCGCTGGGGCTTGGCTGGGCTAGAACCGCCGCACATCGGAGGCTACAGCAGGAATTACGGTAATATAAGAGCTGGACCGATTCCTGCACCACCATCAACCAGCCGTCCTTCGTCCGCCACCAGTTGGAGGGATAGGGGAAATAAGCTGCAGTCAGTCGGATTGTAGCCTGCCCGATATGGGGCCTTCTGTTAACTGCGCTCGTCTGCTGCAGCTGCAAGAGTCCAGAGGCGATCACAAGTGGGATTTTACTCCCAAATGATGTTGCAGGATATGGAATTTGCACACGTCTCTAGGCAGCGCGGTGGTTGAGGAATCTCCTGTTCACGAAAAGTAAAGTGTGGAGGTTTCGTATGCGCCAATTGACATGGCTGGATTTCTATCGTGGAAAATGGCACCTCGTGGCGAGTAATCCAGAGGAGCATAACCGGCAGTGGAAAGGTAAAGAAACTGCTCTTTCCGACCTTGCTGGCGAAGGATGAACGATCAGCGGACCACAAGGATAATCCACTAAAGGTTTCTGCTGGAATTTCATTATCTAGGGCGGATAAAAGCCATCTGCATTATAGGACATGGCAAGATAAGAATCCTGCTGAGATCGTGCCCTCGAAGCCGTTATAACGGCAATTGTGGGCATCCCTGACCTTTCTCCGGATCGATTTGGAACAATGGAATCCATGCCCATGTTTGCCGTAAAATGTCTTCACAGAGTTTTTAGTTTGAAGCCGCCTAGCTCTGCTGTCAAGACCCAACGCCAGCCGGATGGCAGCTACCTTGTATTTCTGGCCGACGGGGAATCCGGGCTCCGGATTTTCCGTTTCATTGGACCATTCTGAAAAAACGCCACGGATTCCACAGATTAAAATCCGTGTAATTCGTGAAATCCGTGGCGTTGTTTTATCTTTTTTTGTCCTTGCGGATCACTACTTCAGACGGGTAAACATCCTTGATAATCACGTCACCGCTCAGCTTGTTATTCACGATCCCGACCTGTGGTTTTGTTTTGACCGGCGGCGCAGCATTCAGATTTTTTGTCGAAACGAATGCGCTGAAGTCCGCAGGCGCAAGTTCCGCGGCCGAATCGGCCGGAGCCAAGACCTGAACTGCGATCTGTTTCGGAGAGATCACGTAAGTGGGATCGTCCGTGGCTACTGGAATTTGTGCTACCGTGAACAACTTCCGGCGCGGGCCGATCTGGATGTCGACTTGAACCGGATTGTTGAGCGGTGTACGGATCGCGTTGTCCTTGATATTCAGCGCCACAAAAAACCGAACAGGCTG
>Ga0187857_10003462_pt1 | contig 12684 bp, 10 predicted proteins | sample June2016WEW_8_10_FD_132984 | JGI IMG/M metagenome (GOLD analysis project Ga0187857, IMG submission 132984) | Peatland microbial communities from SPRUCE experiment site at the Marcell Experimental Forest, Minnesota, USA - June2016WEW_8_100 | ecosystem: Environmental > Terrestrial > Soil >...
GAAAGCTCGGGTGGTAATCTACGCCTATAATCATCATGTTCGGCTCCTTTCTCCCGAGCCTATGGTCGTCAAACAACCACAGTTTACTCGGGTCAAGGAGCCGACATTGTTATGCAATCAAGTCCGTACCATTACCCACTTGTACGGTTTCCGCGTTTGGACGTAGCCACCCTGCGGCGGACGCTACGCATGAGCGAGCGGAGCAGTGATTGCCAAGCGGTTTTGATATAAGTGTGGGTCACGATTGGGAGGAGGTGCCTCAGTGACCCCGCCAGCGCTCGAGATTGCCGATCTTATCCGCAGCGCGGGAGCTGCCTTCGTCGAGCGAAACCGTCAGTGGATCGGTTGGAAGTACGTCAAAGTACTACTGGCCATTGCGCGGTGTCGCACCGCCGCACTTGGCGGTCATCTCGATGAGTGCATCCGCTGCAGGCATCGTGCCCCCATTTCGTACAACAGCTGCCGTAACCGCCACTGCCCGAAGTGTCAGACCGCGGCTCGCGAAAAATGGATCGCGGCGCGTCAAAAGGAACTGCTCCCCACGCGCTACCTGCACGTGGTCTTCACCCTCCCCCGTCGCTTGGCTCCCCCGGTGCTGTACAACAAAAAGGTTCTCTACGATCTCCTGTTTCGTAGCAGCGCGGAGACTCTTCTCGAAGTGGCTGGCGATCCCCGACACCTCGGTGCCGAGATTGGCTTTTTCAGCGTGCTGCACACATGGAATCAAAAGCTCAGGATCCATCCGCATGTCCATTGTGTGGTGCCCGCCGGAGGCCTCTCGCTCGATCACACCCGCTGGGTCCGCTCGCCGGACAACTACTTCCTGCCCAAAGCGGTACTGCGTAAGGTCTTTCGTGGCAAGTTCGTCGCGGCCCTTCGGCAGGCCTTCCAGAATGGTGAGCTCCGCTTCCCCCAAAACTTGAAGCTCCTCTCCGAACCCAAGATCTTCGCTGCTTGGCTCCGGCCACTGTTTCGAAAAGACTGGGTGGTCTACTTGAAACGTCCCTTCGGTGGCCCGCACTATGTGCTGCAATATCTCGGCCGCTACACCCATCGCGTGGCCATCTCCAACCACCGCCTAGTCTCCTTTGCCGATGGCCAAGTGATCTTTCGCTGGCGCGATTCGGCTCACCACAACGAACCGAAGCTCACCGCTTTGTCACACGATAAATTCTTGCGCCGCTTCCTACTGCATATTCTTCCGCAAGGCTTTGTGCGCATCCGCAACTTCGGCTTTTTGGCAAACCGCAAACGCGCCTCGCTCCTACCCCTTTGCTTTCAGTTGTTGGGTTCGGCACAACAGCCGCAAGCCGAACAACATGCCTCTTCCACCGAAGACTGTCCCAATCTTTGGCGCTGCCCTAAGTGCGGTGGACCGATGAAGGTCATCGAAAGGCTCACCGCTGCCGAGATTCAACTTCGTGCTCCACCAGTGGTCACCGCTGCGGCATGAAACTACTCTCTCCAGCTCGAGAACTCCACGCGCTTCCGAGCGCTCCGCACCTCTGCGCCTTGCCGCCCAATCGATCCCTTCATCCAGCTTCTTCGACCACAGTCTTCGCCATACTGTTTCGCCGCGACCGATTTCCGAGCGCGGGGTGTCGTGTCTCGCGCCCCGCGGCACAGTCTAGGCAAGGCTTAACCCAGCTTCTTCCCACGATTGAATCTGCATAAGGCCCGCGTCCGCCGCAACTACGGGCGGCCACCTCCAAACGGCTTTACCGGACGCCCAAGGAGATCCTCGCCCCCGTTCACTCCTCAGCGAGAACGCGCATCCGGTAAAGCACTAGCGTTAATCGGGACTTGAGGCCACCAACTGGCGGGAAATCGGTTCGCCATACTTATTTGGAAAATCTCGATACGCGAGAATCTACAGAGAATTATCCAACTGAACTCGGAGTGCGAAGTTGGCTCGCCTCCAGGTTCACTCGCGTTTGCCCCTCTGCTCGCATAAGTTTCGACTGTTGGGCCGTGAAATGCAGATCGCCCTTCATCAACTGGCGGACCTGTTTGCGGTCCCATTGGCCCTGCATGATTCCGGTGTCAGAGTGGCTGTTTGAGCCAAGCAACAAATGGCCGATTTCATGCGCCATAACGCAACCGAGAATTATGGGGACCTCGAACTCGGCACCGTCATTCCTGGCGAGACTCACCGCATGTTCGTAGTACACACTGGCTAGAACTGGAAGGACTGCAAAACCAAAGGCACAGTCTTGAACACCATTCCGGGCGTGATCAGAGAGCACCCGCAGCACGATGTCGGTGGGTTCGAGCGGCTGTTGACAAGGGTCTGTAGAGATAACTGCGGATCGCCCCAGTGGGCAGTCTATCCAGACCACATTCAAGCCGGCCTCACCGAGGATTCGGCCAGCTTCGTGTTCCGCCTTGGATACCGTTGCGGCTGTTGCTTCAGGTAGCTTACGTCGGCAACCAGGGACGCCACATCCTGCGCGGGCCTGGCTTCAACAACGCCACTTGGACGCAGCAGGGGACCCTCATCCCTGTCTCGCCGAACCCGAACACGCTCGCCTGCCCAACGGGTATAAGTGCTGCCGCGTACCAATGCACGGGAGGCTTCGCACCCGTCGGTCTGTCGAAGGACCAAATTCGCCCGTACCTGGGATACTCTAATATTACGATGGAGTTGAGCGACGTCAATTCCAACTACAATTCGTTGCAAGTCAGCCTGACGAAGCGCACAGGAATCATCACTTCCACCTTTGCCTATACGTATTCAAAGACGATGGGAAATGGCGGTGGTGTGGGTGACGCTTATAACGAAAACCCCGAGCCGGAATGCCCTTTCACTTGCCTCGTCAGCACCGCCGCCAGCCCCGTTTTGGTCAACGGTGCAACTACGGCAGTAGCAGGCGGAACGCAATCTGGCGGCGTGGTGCGAACTTGGAAGCAATATGACTATGGCAAATTGAGTTTCGACGCCACGCACATCGTGGCACTAACCTTCACCGTCGAGTCGCCCTGGGGCAAGAGCATGACGGGCGTGCAAGGCGCCCTGGTAAAAGGGTGGTCGCTGAGCGCGCTCATGCACTACCAATCTGGAGCCCCCCTCACGGCAGCAGCTTCGCAAGCCGTTGGCTTGAATGGCGCGAATGTCGCCCGGCGGGCAAACCTTGTTGCAGGCCAATCCATTGGATTTACCGGCTCATGCGCGAACCCCAAAGCGATATGCTGGGTCAATCCGAACGCTTTTGCAGCCGCGAGCGTACTCGGTGCGGGTAACGCCCCCATAGGCAATATCATCGGGCCCAACTTTTATCAGTGGGATCTGTCGTTGCGAAAGACCGTCAATTTGCCTTTCAGGGAAGGCATGCGCCTGCAGTTCCAGGCGGATGCGTTTAACGCCTTCAACCGGGCCAACTGGAACAATCCTACCGTGAATAACGCTGGCTCCTCCAGTTTTGGACAGATCACCAGTTCACTGCCGGCGCGCGTTCTTCAGATCGGCGCGAAATTCAACTTCTGAAGCTGTGGGCTCCCGGACTCTAAGGTAAACTCTCAATTGGATTCCGGGAGCTCTTACTATGCTGAATCAGGTCTTTTTATGACTAATGTGTTCCGTTGTTTGGCACTTGCTTTGTGTTTGCCGTTGCTCTCCGGTCGAGGCGCAGCGCAGGTTGCGCCGTTGATCGCGAATATCAATGCGCGCCAGGTCACTAGCCTGGATGGCCAGTGGCAGGCCATTGTTGATCCCTATGATGTTGGAGCGTTGGACTACCGTGCTCAGCCACTGAAAAACAACCACGCGTTTTACAAGAACTACAAGCCTCAGTCCGAATCGGAGCTGGTCGAATATGATTTCGATACTTCCGGCCAGCTCCAAGTGCCCGGTGACTGGAACACACAGCGCGAGTCGCTGCTGTTTTATGAAGGAAGCGTCTGGTACAAGCGGTCCTTCGATTACGCAAAATCACCAAAGAGCAGGCTGTTTCTGCATTTTGGCGCGTGCAATTACCTGGCCGCCGTTTATCTGAACGGACAGGAGCTTGGCCAGCATGAGGGCGGCTTTACGCCTTTTGATTTTGAAATCACGGACCGCGTAAGGGCGCACGGAAACTTCCTCGTTCTTAGAATCAACAACAATCGCGCAAAGGATCAAGTTCCCACGGTCAATACGGATTGGTGGAATTACGGCGGAATTACACGCCCCGTGACATTGCTGGAGGTCCCGGAGACCTTTGTTCAGGATTATTTTGTCCAGCTGGAGAAAGGATCGACGCGCCAGATTAAAGGCTGGGTGCAGCTCAACGGGCCACAACCTCAGCAGAATGTCACCATCCGAATTCCGGAGGTGGGGCTCACCAAAACATTTCAGACAGATTCCAAGGGACGCGGCGAGTTTTCCTTCAGCGCCGGCCTGACGCTTTGGTCTCCTGAAAATCCCAAACTCTATGCCGTCGAGATCGCCAGCCAGACCGACAAAGTCATAGAGCGCATCGGATTCCGCTCGATTGAGGTCCGCGGCACGGATATCCTGCTCAACGGGAAGCCGGTTTTCTTGCGCGGAATCAGCATCCATGAAGAGGCTCCCCTGCGGCCCGGGCGAGCCTGGAGCGACGACGATGCGCGGACGCTTTTGAGTTGGGCAAAGGAACTGGGCTGCAATTTCGTTCGCCTGGCGCACTATCCGCACAATGAATCCATGTTGCGCATGGCCGATCAAATGGGAGTGCTGGTCTGGGGAGAGGTGCCCGTCTACTGGACTATTCAGTGGGAAAATCCCCAAACACTGCACAATGCTGAAAATCAGCTGAACGAGATGATCGCACGAGATCATAATCGCGCCGCTCTTATCATCTACTCGGTCGCGAACGAAACCCCCATCAGCGATGCCCGGAATCGCTTCCTGCGGCAACTCATTCAGAATGCCCATTCCGCCGACTCCACGCGCCTTGTGTCTGCCGCTCTTCAGGCTCGCGAAGTCGTGGAGGAGACCCGCATAACCATTCACCTTGATGATCCGATCGCGAGCGATCTCGATGTCCTAGGGAACAACGAATACATTGGTTGGTATGTCCGCCGGCCGGGGGAGGCAGATTCGATTGATTGGGTCTCGGCGTACGACAAGCCCCTGATTATGAGCGAACTCGGGGGTGACGCGCTTTTTGGCCGCCACGGTGATCCCTCCACACGGTGGACCGAGGAATATCAGGAAAACCTCTACGAGCATCAGATCGTCATGCTGAAGCGCATTCCCTTTCTTCGCGGAATGACACCGTGGATTCTCAAAGACTTTCGTAGTCCGCGCCGAACGCTCCCTTGTATTGAGGATTATTTCAATCGCAAAGGGCTTGTCTCCAATCATGGTGAGAAGAAGAAAGCGTTCTTTGTGCTGCAGAAGTTTTATCGGGAATTACAGAGCGCTCAGCCGCCTAAGTAGCCAAAGCCCTTCGTCCACCGACTGCTTACGCTAGCTAGCAAGGCTCGCCTAAGAAAGCATCCGGTTTGGGTCCGGCAATCGACCAGGCGGGACTAAACCCCTAGATCGAGACAATTTTCAGAAGCGTGGCAGAAATCGACCAGACTATCTGGTGCCCAAGCCGAGCCGACAAATTCGGTCCCGTTATAATCTCCGGTGCCGCGTCAAGCCACGCGCAATGTCTCGAAGTCTTATAACAAAAATGTGAAGCTGGAACCAAGAAATCGCTTGCCAGGGATCTGGGCATCGGCGGACAACGCGGCAGCCCCTGCTTCATCCACCACACCCTCAAGCCTCTCTTCCGATTGTCGCAGCCGGTCTCCCCTCACTGTGGCCACGTCATTGCCTGTCGCGTTCTCACGGGAAAAATGTGCTAGGAGGAAGATTTTTTCTCCCTTTTCCCCTTCTTAATGTTCCCTAGTAAGTAAAGGACCTCTGTGGACTTTCTATGATGTGGAGACTTGCTACGGTTTCTTGTAGGTCAGCGGCAAGTTTTTTTCTTACTTTTTCCGTTTTCGAAGTCTCTTTAATAGTAGAAGATTCGATGATCTCAAAGAGTTTCCACCGCAGAGCGATTGTATGGCTCTCTGCTCTGCCACCAGCCAGGGGGATACAGCCCTGAAAATGTCCCCGAAGGTGATAGCTTGACAGCAGGTCGGGTGGAATCGTTTATGATGGTGGCAGCGCGAAGTTCATACTTGAAATGTCGGGTCAATCCACCCACTCGTCCGCGCGGTGGTCTGGCCCCCACTCCTCGCTCCATCTGGGCGCCGCGGGAGGATGAGCCGCGCGGCATTTTCTCCGGGATCTGCCAAGTCGATGCGGCCCCATCAGGAGGAACACCATGACGATCCGTCTTGACGGCAGCAGCCTGACCATCGAAGCTGTGGTGCGCGTGGCGCGCCATGGAGAAAAAGTGGAACTGACGCCGGAGGCGCTCGAGCGGATCAAGACCTGCCGCGGCATGTTGGAGAAAAAGATCCAGGCCCACGAAACCATGTACGGCGTGAACACGGGCATCGGCGAGTTCTCCGAAGTGGTCCTGAACGATGAGCAGGTAAAGGAGTTCCAGAAATACCTCATCTACAATCACGCGGCCGGCATCGGAGCGCCGGCACCCGTGGAGCACGTGCGCGCGGCCATGCTCAGCCGCGTGAATGTGCACGCCAAGGGCTTCTCGGGGTGCCGGCCGGAGATACCGCTCACCTACATCGCCATGCTCAACGCGGGCGTGACGCCCGTCGTGTGCGAGAAGGGAAGTGTGGGTGCTTGCGGCGACCTGGCACCCATGGCTCAGTGCGCGCTGTCGCTGATGGGCGAGGGCGAGTCCTTTTACCAAGGCCAGCGCATGACCACCCAAGTAGCCCTGGATAAGGCGGGCATCCCGGTGCCCGGGCTCAAGGCCCGCGACGGCCTGGCCGCTATTAATGGGAGCAACCTCATCACCGGAATGGCGTGTCTGGAACTCTACGACGCGGAGCGCTGGGTGGCCCAGGCGGAGATTGCCGCGGCTATGACGCTGGAGGCGCTCCTGGCCAACATGCGCCCATACGAGGCCAAGCTCCACGAGTTACGCGGCTTCCGCGGCGCGCAGACGGCGGCGGCAAACCTTCGGACCGTCATCGCGGGCTCGGACCTAGTCACGGGCAAGCTCAAGGTAAAGGTGCAGGACGCCTACTCCATGCGCTCCACACCTCAGGTTATCGGCGCCCTGCGCGACCTGCTTGCCTACGCCCGCAAGCAGGTGGAGACCGAACTGAACGGCGTGGCCGACAACCCCATCTTTGTGGCGGAGGAGAACAAGGTCTACACCGGCGCTAACTTCCAGGGCACGCCCGTGAGCCTGCCTTTGGATGTGGTGGGCGCGGGCGTGACCATGGTGAGCGTGCTGAGCGAGCGGCGCCTCAACCGCCTCCTCAACCCTGCCCTCTCCGTGGACTTGCCGGCCTTCCTCACCAAGGGCGCCGGAATGTTCTCGGGCCACATGCTCAGCCAGTACACCGCGGATATGCTCATCGTCGAGCAGCGCATCCTTTCCGCCCCGAGCTACGTCCAGTCCATCCCGGCCGCCGCGGACCAGGAAGATTTCGTCTCCATGGGCATGAACGGGGCGCTCAAGACGCGGCAGATCCTGGAAAACGCCAACGGCGTCCTGGCCATCGAATTCATCGCCGCCGCCCAAGGATTGGACTTCCGCGACTTCACGCCGGGCAAAGGGACGCTAGCCGCTAAAGCTGCCGTGCGCAAGGTCGTGGAACACCTGGACGCGGACCGGCCGCTCTTCAGAGACCACAACGCCATGACCGCGGCGGTCAAAGCCTGCGCTGTCCTCGACGCCGTCACCGCCGAGGTCGGCGAGCTGAAAAATTCCTGGTAGGGAGGAGAATCGCCACCCCAAATTCCGGCAACACGCGTGGTCCGGCAGATTGCCAGGATTGCACCAGAATTCCGAGTCATCGTCATTCGGGCGGCTGGATCGCTAGACAGTGGCGAGGAGCGCAAACGATGGACACTGCAGTCAACAGAACGGCCAGCCGTGAGCGGCTCCTCACCGCACTGGATCACAAGGAACCGGACCGCATCCCGATTGATTTCGGAGGAACCGCTATCACCGGCGTGCACGCGAGTTGCGTGGCCGCACTGCGAGACCACTACGGCCTCGAGAAGCGGCCCGTACGCATTCACGAACCATATCAGATGCTGGGGCTGGTGGAGGATGATCTGCGGGAAGCTATGGGTCTTGATGTCGTCGGCGTCTTCTCTCGAAACACCATGTTTGGCTTTCCGACAAAGAACTGGAAATGCTGGCAGTTCAATGGACTCGAAGTGCTGGTTCCCGAGGGCTTCAATACCACGGTCGATGCGAATGGTGACACCCTTATCTATCCTGAAGGCGACATGACGGTTCCTCCCAGCGGGCGCATGCCGCGAGGCGGCTACTTCTTCGACGCCACAGTACGACAGCCGCCAATCGAAGAAGAGAAGCTGAATCCCGAGGACAACCTGGAAGAGTTTGCGCCGATCTCGCAAGAAGATCTCGAACACCTTGTGCGCTCGGTGCGGCAAGCGACGGAGACTGGCTGCGCGGTGATTGCCTCATTTGGGGGAACGGCGTTCGGTGATATCGCGCTCGTCCCAGCGCCATCTCTCAAGTATCCCAAAGGGATACGCGACATCGCGGAATGGTATGTCTCCACCAGCAGCCGTCCAAACTACGTCCACAAGATCTTTGAGCGCCAGTGTGAGATCGCCCTCAAGAACCTCGAACGCATCCACGCTGCGGTCGGCGACAACGTTGATGCGGTGTTCCTATGTGGCACTGATTTCGGCACGCAGACCTCCGCATTCTGTTCAGTGAAAACCTTCCGCACCCTGTACTTCCCGTACTACAAACAACTCAACGACTGGGTTCACTCGCACACGCACTGGAAAACGTTTAAACACTCCTGCGGTTCGGTCGCGAGGTTCATTCCGTCCTTTATCGAGGCGGGCTTCGACATTCTCAACCCTGTGCAGTGCTCGGCGGCTGGCATGGAGCCGGAACAGTTGAAAGCGAACTTTGGAGACAGGCTGGTCTTTTGGGGCGGTGGCGTGGACACGCAGAAGGTTTTGCCGTTCGGCGCACCTTCTGAAGTTCGGGAGCAGGTTCTGCGGCGATGCGAGATCTTCGCTCCCGGCGGGGGTTTCGTCTTCAACACCATTCACAACATACAGGCGGGGACCCCAGTCGAAAATGTCGTTGCCATGATCGATGCGGTGAAGGAATTTGGCAGTCAGAGATAAGAAATCGAGGACTCTCGCTAGTGCCAGAGATTAACTGCACTTTGCCCGCCATGGCAATCAATCGGCGTGGCTAGGGATGCAGCGGCAAGACCAAGAGAGCATCGAACGCGTTAGCGGGAAGGAGCAGAGATGGCAGACTTGAAGCAACTTCATGATGCAATCGTGAACGGTAACTCAAAGAAAGCGGTCGCCATTACGCAACAGGCCATCGCCGAAAAGATGGACCCTGGGGAGTTGATTGCCCACACGATGATCCCTGCTATGGCCGAGGTGGGGCGTCTTTTCGAGTGTGAAGAGTACTTCGTTCCGGAATTGCTCCTTTCGGGTCGTGCGATGAAGGGAGCGTTGGATCTGCTGCGCCCTTTGCTGTCTGCTTCCGGCGCGAAACCGGCGGGACGCGTGGTCATCGGAACGGTGAAGGGCGACCTTCACGATATCGGCAAGAATCTGGTCGTGTCCATGCTCGAAGGTGGCGGGTTTGAAGTGATCGACGTTGGTGCTGACGTGCCGCCGGAGAAGTTCATTGCCGCACTAAAGGATACGAACGCCCGCATCCTGGCCCTCTCCGCTCTGTTGACCGTGACCATGCCCTCCATGAAGACCACGATCGAAGCATTGAAGGCGGCTGGCATCCGGGAGAAAGTCAAAGTGATGATTGGTGGCGCACCCGTGACCCAGGAGTTTGCCAACGAGATCGGCGCCGACGGCTACAGCGAGAATGCGAACTCGGCAGTAGCTTTGGCCCGCCGGTTGATGGCTTCAGTTTGAAGCTGTAGGCCGGCGCTAGGTCGGCCCGGCTTCAGGTAGACGCCAGCACAGCGTTCTTTGATTCGCGTGCTTCTCGAGACCCTTCTGCGGTCAAATCGAGCTCGCCGAAGCCCACTCCAATTTTCTTGAGGAACGCCGTGGGTGGCTCTCCGCCGGCAAAAATCCACACAAAATCGTTTGGCAAGATCTGTTCTGCACCGTTCACCTCCAGCACGACGCTGTCAGGCCGGAACTCCACGGGATTCGAGTTGAACAGCACTTTCACCTTGCCCTTCCGAATGCACTCCTGGATTCGCTGTGCATCACGGTCTTTGATGCGCGCTCAGTTGGAACGTAGTCCTCCGCAAGCGCTACCCCTGTGTCTAGAAGTGTAGTCTTTGGGTCCTCCGCGTTTTATCCTTGCGAGGGGCAATTCTAGAACTTACCCTCGGCAATCGCCGGGGGTAAGCGGTCGAATCATACTCTTCGTGGGAACGGGCGCAGCGATTAATAATCGGCCGGAAGTCCCTGCAATTGCTCCATCGTAAGCACAGGGCCTTCTTTGCAGATGTAGATGGGGCCGACGTTGCATCGCCCGCACTTGCCGATACCGCATTTCATGCGATTCTCGATACTGGTGTAAACGGACGCAGGTTTTACGCCCATCTTGTCCAGGATCGGCAGCGTGTTCTTGATCATGATGGGCGGGCCGATGACGAGGACCACCGGATTCTTCGCAGCCACTTGCGCGCGCTCGAACACGTGCGGCACAAAGCCAATCTCGCCCTTCCAATCCGGCGTCTCGCCGCCGGGATCAACGCAGCGGATGATGCGCACGCGTTCGGCCTTCGACCACTCATCTAACTCGTCGAGGAACACCAGGTCGGCCACCGTGCGCGCGCCATACACCACCGTGATCTCGCCATAATCGGCGCGATTCTCCAGCGCGTACCAAACGGCGCAGCGGATGGGAGGCATGGCAATTCCGCCTCCCAGGAAAATCAGGTCCCGCCCCTTCCAGGCTTCCATGGGGTAACCGTTGCCGTACGGTCCGCGGAAGCCAACTACATCCTTTTCTTCTATTTTCCAGAATGCTTCAGTCACACGGCCAACCTTGCGGAAACAGAATTCAATGTGATCTTTCCAGTTTGAGCTCGAGCAGATGTTGAAGGTGGACTCGCCATAGCCGAACGCGGAGAAAATGCCGAACTGCCCGACTCGAAACGAAAAGTTGCTTGCCCGTTCGGAATCGAGAAAACGCACCGACACGGCCTTCACATCCGGCGTCTCCTGGCGAACGCGCGTCACTTCCATCAGGTCGGGCTTGTACACGTTATCCATGATTAATCTCGGTCACCACGCTCAGCACGCCCAGTCCCACGGGGCAGTTGCGCGTGCAGTTGCCGCATCCAGTGCAGAGAATTTCCCCGAATTTCTCCGGATAGATGGCGAATTTGTGCAGGATTCGTTGGCGCTGGCGCGCCGGCTGCACCGGGCGTGGGTTGTGGCCCGACGCATGTGCCGTAAAGGTGGAAAACTGGCACGAATCCCATGTCTTCACGCGCGCGTTGCCCGCCGCGGGTCCGGCATCCACGATATCGAAGCAATGACAAGCCGGACACGAAAACGCGCAAGTCCCGCAGCCGATGCACGTGAGTGCGTGTTCTTGCCAGAAGGGATCCTCAAAATGCGCGGTGACAAACGTGCGCACCGCCTGCGCATCGAATTTCTTCTCCGGGCCTGCAATCGTCTTGCCCGTCTGCTCAGATTTCTCCGTCTTGCCGCCGAATAGCGCGCGGCCCTTTTCCGTGATGCACCGCAACTCGTATTGGCCGTCTCCCAATGCAAATAGGATGGCGTCCGAACCGCGCTCTGAGCCGGGATCCAGCCCCACGGAAGTGCAAAAGCAGTTTTCATCGTGAGCGCTGCAGGCCAACGTGACCACCGTGGTGGCGGCCCTTCGCCGATTGTAAAACTCGTCATGAAAATCCCAGTTGAACACGTGATCCAGAATCGGCAGCGCGGCGGCGTCGCACGGCCGCGCGGCGATGATCACCTGCGCGGGTTCCAGCGCGTCATTCTCGATTAGCTCAACGCTGTTCCCGCGAATCTTGTAGCCGTACAGCTTCTCCGCTTTCGGGAAGAGAAACTCTTTGATGGAATTCGCGGGCCGCTGAAAGCCTTCGAGAAGCAGGTCGTCCCCCGATCGCAGCGTGCGATAGAGCACGAGATCCGGCTTCACCCGCGCGGGTCCCGCGACGCTCTTGCCCCCGGCGATCCATTCGGCGGCGAGCGCGCGCAACGCGGATTGGGAAATGATCTCGCTCACCGGATAAAGCCCTCCGTATCGTGCAGCGTGTACGATCCGATCACGGGCTCCGCCTTGGGATCCGCACCAGCTTCGTAGCCGAAATTCTTTTGCGCCGCGATGTGCATCGAGATGTTCAGCAAAGCCAGGTCAATGCCCGCCGGGCAGGCGCGCGAGCACTCGCCGCATCCCACGCAGCGTCCCGCCAGGTGAAACGCCCGCGCGATCTGCCACGCAAAGTTTCCTTTCGTGCTTGGCGCAGGGTCAATGGCAATGGGCCGGTTCTTGTCCACGATGCACCGCTCGCAGTAGCACATCGGGCAGACCTGGCGGCACGCGAAGCACTTCACGCAGCGGTTAAACTCCTCGGTCCAAAACGCCATGCGCTCTGCAGGCGGCATGGCCATCA
>Ga0187857_10003465_pt1 | contig 12674 bp, 14 predicted proteins | sample June2016WEW_8_10_FD_132984 | JGI IMG/M metagenome (GOLD analysis project Ga0187857, IMG submission 132984) | Peatland microbial communities from SPRUCE experiment site at the Marcell Experimental Forest, Minnesota, USA - June2016WEW_8_100 | ecosystem: Environmental > Terrestrial > Soil >...
GATTCAAGAGGGTAGGTCTTCACTACAAGCGCTTTTCGAAATGCGCTTCTTTATTTTTCAATCACTTGCAGTCGTATTTATCGCAAATTTTGTTGTTTTCATCTCCCAGTAGCGGAAGTCGGGATAGGTCGGGGCCAGGTTATCGATGTTGTAGACGACGTTCGACAGAGGCGAAGTCAAGTACAGGTAGAACCAGATGAACTCCTCTGGAAGAATTGCGGGGTAGTTCGGCGCCAGCCGAGCCCACTTGCGGATTACCGAAGCTCTCGGGTTCCTGATCTCGCCAACGCAGGAGAACACAAGCGCCACGGTGACGAGGGCAACAACCCCTACGATCCTCGTGCTCACAATGCGCCGCCTCTTATGCTGAGCGTTCCCCGCCGACAGTCCAACGGATGTCGAATTCGATTATGTTGTTTGCCTGTACATCCCTTGTAACAGCCAGCCTCGACAATGCAGCCGGGAACGTCTCTTGGAATCAAAAGAATCGCCTCGATTACTCGCAGGATCTCTTCCTGCGAGTGTGGACAGTCGACGCTGTAGGAAATGACATAGAGTTGCGCGACCAGCCGCTCCCCCAGTGAGAGCCATTGCTTCGGCTTCCACAAGAACGCGACGACGGCAGGAATGTCCCCAGGACGACGGGCACAAGCGTGAAGAAAGCGGACCCAGCGTGGGGCGCGCCGCCTGAGCTTGACCGCTTTCAGCACCTGGCCGGTCGCATCCACGATCCGCACTCTTCCTAACCGGAGTCCTGCCGGCTGAGGCCGTGGGCATCCATGGCGCCTCCCGCCATCAATCCGTCACGGATGGAGTCCGCGATCCCCTGGAATACCCAGCGAGCGAACCGGCCCACCTGATAGATCTCGTGGCTCTCAAGCACCTGCAGCGCCCTCTCCCGCCACGTCGAACCGGGCCACGACCAGGTATACGCGACATCGATCCACGTTGGATCGACCACCTCGGCGGCTTCGATCCACCCCCACGCTTGCAGCTGCTCAAGCACGTCGCGACAGACGGCTCGCAGCTCGACTTCTGTCGGCTTCTGTCCATCCGGATACGCCTTCTCCACGTAGATACTCACCCGATCCTGCCGCCGATGCGAATCCGACGGAAGGAAGAGCGGGTCCACGTTGCTGTAGAACCCGGCGCGGTGAAATCCGGCGTTACTTCGCGGGACGTACACCCAGTGATCTCCTGGACAGCGCGGCCCTTTAGTCGCTCCAATATTGATGACGAGCACCGACGGTGACGGATCCGGCTCTTCATCGAGGGTCAAGCCCGCCAGCTCCATCATCCGGTTGAGGGGCAGCGTGGAGAGCACGGTCGTGTACCGCATCACAGATTGATCGTCGAAGAACAGAGCTTTGTCCCGAGAATCGATCCGCACGACCCGCTTTCCGTAGTGGATCTTGCAGCGAACGGCCATCCGTTGGGCCAGCGTGTTGAGGCCCTCAGCTGGATACACGAACGTTGCGTTGTAGCCGACGGGCGGCGCGTCTCCGAATGCCCCCTGGATCGCGAGGGAGAGGTTCACGGGCGACTTGTAGCCATCCTGGGGCCGGATGCGCTTCCACAGCCCGGCCGTGTAGAGGTCGTGGAAGGAGTCGAAGAAGAGCTCGCACAGGGTCGGCCCGAAGCTCTCGCGGAGCCAATCAGCCATCGTTCGCCGCGTACGACTTACCGCCGACAGCGCTTCCGTCATCTCACGAAGCGCCCTTACGGCGAGATCCGTGCCGAAGTAGCGCAGGTGATTCTGGATTGGATATGGCACGACGAGCTCACGATCGGGAAAGTACACCGTTGATTTGCGTACGTAGGTTCTGACCTCCACCAGCGAGCGAACCAAGCGCAGAACAACTGGATCGCCGCCAAAGATCCAGTGGCCGCCTCCTATCTCGAAGCGGTAAGCGTTGCCATCCCGGGGAGCAACATGGAGTCGTTGGGATGAATTGGGGCGCAGGTAGTACGACGAACATATGCCTCCGGGGAACTCACTCGCCTCCAAGATGGGAAGTCCCGACACGAGACCAGCCGCGAGACCGGTCATCCCCGCGCCCAAGATCACCGGGCTATTCTCACTCACGCCTGCGCCCCAGAACGCCCGCGCATCACGGGCTGGTCACTCGACTTGCGTTGATGGTTTCCGCAGCACCCGCCGGAGCCTCCTGCAGGTGCCTTAGAAGCGCCGCTTGAAGCAGGACGGCGGCCCAAAAGCCCACGGCACTGAAGTAGATTCCACGTGCGTTCATGACGAGGGTCGTCATCAAGATGGCCAGGAGCTGTGCGTCCAGAATCCTTCTGTTCCTTACCGCGCGAACGAACACGTATGACGCCAGCACACCGAGCACGTGCATGTATATGGACAGCCCGATCTCGCCATCCTCCCAATAGACATAGGTCAGGTCGTTCGCCGTATTGAACACGTTGTAATCCGGGCTGATATACGCATGCAACTCGACGTTGTAGTGGTCGTAGGCGAAGAACGGGAGGAAGGCTCTGTCGAACAACTGCTCGAGCACTTTGTCCGTGAATACGTAGATGTCTCAAAGTACATAATACCCGGGCAGCATCTTCTCTGGAGGATGCTCGATGAAGTACGAGAAAGCCTAAATATTCCCAGCAATGTTTCCATAGATGCTGCCCACAACGACGCCTTCCACCACTGTCGCTTCTCCGCCAGTCCGGACAATGACCACAGAGCTCAGGAGCAACAGAAACCCTCCTACCGTGGCGGCACCCAGCACGACGGTACGCCACCGGATCCGCACGTCTCGAATCACTGAGGTGGCAAGAATCGAACACGCCAACATCACGAAGAATCTGAAGCCCGCCCTCACGCCGGTGGTGAAGTTGTCGAGCATCATCACCAGGCAGCACCTCCCGGCCAACACAAACACACCAGGCCCGCACTTCCTGAAGTCGATCAGCACTCTGAAGTTCAAGACGGCGATATTGCCGATGAGAGTCATGTAACTGACGAAGAGGAGGTAGGAAAACTCCGCATTGATCAGATCCTGTCGTATCGTCGCTAGCATCTGGACGGGGATTGCGTAGCGCCGGACGAGTTGCCGATCGCCATCAGCGCGAAGGGGATTGCAAAGCAGAAGTACCCGATGTCGAACGCCCCTTCGCCGACTGACGCGGTGTACCAGCCCTCCTGCATGACGCGCGCGAGAAGCACGGCCGAGACGATTCCCGACAGCACGAGCGCGCACGCCGCGAGCGCCGTCTGCGCTGATGTCGCGCGATAACCCGCCGCGGCAGCGGCCGCGAGCGCGAGCGCGAGGAACCAGGCAGGCGCATATTGTCCCTGCACGGCAAACGGACCGCGCGCGATGAAGTAGCTCCAGTCCCACGCCGCGAACGGCAGGAGCGTCGCGGTGAAGACGGCGAGCGCGATCAGGGCGACCAGGGCGCCGTCGGCGGCGCGCCGGCGATACAGGAAGGCGAACATGACGGCGTACGGCACCCCGACGACGGCCCGCGTCGACAGCGCAAGTCCCGCGAGTACGCCCGCTCCAACGCGTCGCGTCCCGTGCTGCGACTGCGATTCGAGATACTGAAGCACGAGCAGCACGACGATCATGTTGCTGAAGATCTCGCTACGCACGACGACCTCGTAGAGGAATGCCGGCGAGAGAAGGAGGAGCGCGAGACGCCGCGCGGCGCCGGCGGGAGCGTGCCGGCGCGCGAGCAGCCATGCGAATGCGAGGAACGCCGCGATCTGCAAGAGCCCGATGTCGCCGATAAGATAGAAGGGGAAGGCGACCGCGAACAGCATTGGAAAGCCTGACGGATTCACCGTGTCCGCGTACGGAAATTCTCCGCGCAACAGGCGCCCAAGCCATGCGTGGATCGCCGGGTATCGTGAAACCCGGTTTGCTCCCTGGGGAATCGCCAGCAACATCGCCGTGAGGAGGCACGCGACGCCGATCGCCAGAATGGCGTATCGCCGCCGATCCACGATCGCCGTGAGACGTGTGAGCGGCGCGCCGATCATCAACCAGACGAGGAGGATCTCCGCCGCGACGAACGCCGCTGTAAGCACCGGCACATGCACCGACGCGCGCGCGACGTACTTCTGGAAGAAGATCGTGTTCGTCCAGATGTAGACGCCGGCCAGCGCCAGATCGCATGTAGTCCACCGACCGGAGCGCTCGACGAGCATCATGGAGCGAGTGTGACGGGTGATGGAGAATCGTGATGGAACACTTCAGCCCTGGCACTGAGCTCGTACAACTGACCGTAGTGTACCCGTGCCCTGTACAAGACGAACAATGTGAGGTTCAGGAAGACAAACAGCGCCAGTGGGTTGAAGCATTGATGCCGATAGAAGAGATCGGTCGCCACAATAAGAGCAATCTCAGCCACGGCCGGCCCGCGCGTTCGTGGCCGAGATCACCTGTGGAGTGTAGAGCCCGAGAAGCGTCGTCACCCGATTGTGGTAGGTGTGCTCCCTCAGTGCCCTTGCAGTTCCGTTGGCCTGACTTCTCGTCCGCTCATCGTCATGAGTCAGATAATAATCGATCTTCCTGAACCACTCGTCGGGCTGGTTTGGATCCGCGACTCGCCTTCTGCACGGCGCGCAGCACGTTGTCCCGCACCGACCAGTACGGCCCGAAGATTCCCACCTTGTATTTTCTGGTGTGAGGACCGGAATGTGAAAGAGCACCTTCAGTTTCTGGCCCATCATCGAGACGCCTTCGTTGCGCGCCTCAATCCCGGGCCGCGCCCCATGATGCGATGATTCACGTAGATCCGCCCGCGGACCCCATCAAGGAAAGCCAGGAACAGGCAATAGAGGCTTCGCGCTTTCCTCTCACCGAGAAGCAGAGAAATGAGCAGGTATTTCGCGCAGCGGACCAGAAACCGCAGGTACGGATGCTTGTGCAACTTGTATGTTCGCTCGAGATACAAACTGTTTCGCACGGCATAGTACAACTTCCAGGGAGGCAGAACGACAACTCCCCCAAGGACCCGCAGCCTCTTTCTTTCCTGCTTCGGGTGCGTGAGCAGAGCGTTCGGGACGGTGTACGTCTTGAAACCCGCGTCCTGAATGCGACAACAGAAGTCCATCTCGTCTCCCGCAATGAAGAACTCCTTCTTCGGGAAACCCACAGCTTCAATGACCCGCTTGTTGATCAAAGAACCATTGAAGAAGTTTGCAATGCCGTTGGAGAGCCGGCTATCGTTTAGTTCGATGTCGGACAGCCGCCAGATCGTCCTCATCCCCGACCGGCGGTCATCGCCTTCGTACATCACGTAGCCCAATGCCAGACTCTCTCCGTCTGGGGCGACGACCGCACAGTTCAGAACCCAGGCGCCGAACTCGTCCTGTGCCTCGATGAGGCGCTCGAGCGCGTCGGGAGCGGGCTCCCCGTCGTCGTCCATCAACCATAGCCAGTCGTAACCTTCGCCGCTGGCCCGGCGGATCCCTTCGTGGAACGCACCGGCGCCGCCGGTGTTATCACTCATTTGGACGTACTGGATCCGCACTTGGTGGTCACCGCGCTGGCGGCTCGGCACGAGCACAGTGCGCTCCACTGGGCCGCTCTCCCGGCCGTCGTCTGCGGGTAGGAAGCCTTGCTGCACGAGGTAACCGTACGTGCCGTCGGTCGACGCGTTGTCGATGATGTAGATGGTGTCCGTCGCACGTGTTTGGCGTAGGAGCGCATCCAGGCATCGGGTCAGCAACTCACGCCGGTTGTAAGTGGCGATGACGGCGGCGACCGTACCGGGACTCATCCTCTTGCCTCCGTACGACGCAGAGGGCGGCGCCGGGCGGGATACTGTGAGAACCGGAGCTCAACGACGCCACAGTGCCCGCCGTCCGTCGGCGCGTCGGCGAGGAGCCGCCAGAACCGAGCCTTGGCCGAGGGGGCGATGTCGTAGGCGTTCCGCTGAGGCAATTTAAGAACTCCAACTGATTGATTTCATCTCACCTGCGCGGCAGCTTTTGTCGCTTTCAACCCATTTTTTAGCTCCGGCTGCCATAGTCACGCCAAGCCTTCCTGGCCCACGATCCTCGCTTAACATCCTCATTAATAAGGCTGAATTATTCGCTAGACAATTCCCTGCGACACAAGTATGGTACGAATGGAAACCAGGGGCGGCGCCCTTCCCACGAAGCGATGTGATCACCTCGGCTATATTCGAGATACGCCGTATTTTGTTGTTATTTCCCACTTGCCTCACTTCAGGGCAGGAGGGTCTTGATATTCAACCGCTTCTACTTTGCGGCTTATATATTCAGTGTGCCAAGCCAGCCGGGGACGCACCGTGCCAACCCACACGCCCAAAAACTCTTTCCGCATTTCGCCCGTATCTTGGACGTGGAATGACAGCGCATAATCCTCAAGAACGAGAGTGTCAGACACTCCTCTGCCTACGATGGCGGTTAGGCTGTAAAGACCCTCATTTAGAAAGTTACCAGGAATTCTGCAAACCGATTGGAAAAGACCCATCGGATGGGGACGTCCATACCAAGAGTCCTCTGTCAAGGAAATGGATTTGTGGTTGCTTGAGGAGAGTACAAGCGTGCCCGTCTGGTCCCTCAGCCAAATGGCCTGATATAGTTGGATGTCCTCTCGGAAGTTCCAGTATTCAATCTGAATATCTATCTCCTTAGAAATATCTACATTTGCTGTAGGGCTGGCCATACCATTCTGGAAGATACGAACCGCGTGCAGACGGACAATGTCATTTCCCGGAGCCTGGGCGGGGTCTGGCCAGACCACCTCGCCGCCTGCAGAGCGTACCGTAGATAAGTATTCCTGGACGACTTCGGTAGCTTGACCCTCTTTTGCCACCCTTCCTGCGTTTAGAAGGATGGCCCGCTGGCAAATGTTCACTATGCTGGGCAAGTTGTGGGACACTAACAATACCGTTCGCCCGTCGCGACCGACCTCGCCCATTCTGCCGATGCACTTCTTCTGGAAGCTGGAGTCGCCGACCGCCAGCACTTCGTCCACCAGAAGAATCTCTGGCTCCATATGGGCCGCGACTGCAAACGCCAGGCGCACATACATGCCGCTGGAGTAATGCTTGACCGGTGTGTCGAGGAATTTTTCCACTTCAGCAAAGGCAACCATCTCGTCGAACTTGCGGTTGATCTCCGCTTTTCGCATGCCGAGGATCGCGCCATTCAGGTAAATGTTTTCGCGGCCGGTAAGTTCCGGGTGAAAACCGGTGCCGACTTCCAGGAAGCTGCTGCACCGGCCGTGAATTTCTGCCTGGCCCTCAGTTGGCTCGGTGATACGCGATAGAATCTTCAGGAGCGTACTCTTGCCCGCGCCGTTGCGCCCGATGATGCCGACGGCTTCGCCTTGCCTTACTTCAAAGCCGACATCTTTTAGCGCCCAAATGGTGTCCTCACCGTCGCGCCTCTCTGTTTTGGGCCGCTTAAATGCCGAAACAATCGCGTCGCGCAAGGTGGCGTGACGCTCCCGCAACTTGCCGATGTGGTAGCGCTTGCCCAGATCTTCAACGCGTATTGAAATGTCAGACATGGCAGATTGACCGATGATGGAGGACCGAAGACAGTAGGCTATGCCTTGGCGCCACTCCTTCTGTGCATTGTGTTGCGCATCGCTTTTATCTTTGAGATGATTTAAGAATCCCTATTTTTTCATTTGTCGGCGGACGCGGACCATGGCCGATGGCTTTCAACATATCCTGAGGTCGAGCTGCTTTTGAACCGCGAAGACTTCGAAACTTTAATGAGGGATGTTCTTAAATTGTCTCATAGCTGGCAGTCTGGCTTCGTTTATACGATGTCCGCAAACGTCTTTTCCATTCGCCGAAAAAAAAATAAGCCCGTAACAAACACAACAACAACCGTTGCAATTGAGACGCCTAATGTCAATTCCGGGGCTTTCCCCATGCCAAACAATGCCCAGCGGAAACCTTCGACCACGCCAACCATCGGATTCAGAGCGTAGAGGATTCGCCACCGGCCGGGAATCAAGCTCGCCGGATAAACCACGGGCGTGGCGAACATCCAGAATTGAGCGATGAATGGAATTAAATGGTTAACATCGCGATACTGCACATGCAAGGCCGAAAACCAGAGGCTGACGCCCAACACGGTTACGATGGCAATAAGCAGGAAAAACGGCAACCACAGGACTGTCAGCGTAGGCACGATGCCATAGAGCAGCATCACGCCGATCAAAACCCCGAAGCCAACCGCGAAATCCGGCAATCCGCCCAAAACGCCCGCAGCGGGAATGATCAGGCGCGGGAAGTAAACTTTTGAGATCATCTGGGCGTTGCTAACCAGGCTTGTTCCTCCCCGCGCCAAGGCACCGCTGAAGTAATTCCACGGCACCAAGCCGGCCAACGTGAACACGGCATACGGCAGATTCTCTGAAGGCATGCGGGCCAGCCTGCCTAAAATCAGGGAAAACAGGACCGTCATCAGCAGCGGCTGCAACACCACCCACGCTATACCTAGGACGGTTTGCTTGTAACGCACCTTGACATCGCGCGTGGCGAGAATCACCAGCAAATCACGATAAGCCCACAGTTCACGCAGGTTCAGACCGAGCCACCCGTGCGTCGGCTGGATAATAACGGTGGGATGACGTGTTGCTTTTTCGAGCCGAGAGGCCATCATAGCCGATTCGGCTAGAGATTTATTCATTTGCTCTGCTCTCGATACCACTTGATCGTTCTTCTCAACCCTTCTTCAAACCTCACTTGCGCCTCAAACCCAAACAATACCTTGAAATTAGAACTCTGTGAAGAGATTAAAAAACAAGTGCCCGGGTTTGTATTTGTGGAGTCAGAAATTGGAGAAGATCCTGATAAAAGAAGAAATTATGTGGTGAGTAACGCGAAGATTGAGGCAACGGGCTATAAGCCCCAAGTATCTTTAAAAGAATGCATTACGGAGCTTCTTAAAATGTTTCAGATTGTAAAAGGAAATCAGTTTACTGATTTGTAATTTTCCTGCATGATACCCCTATTATGTTTTTTTCCTGCCCGAGGGGTTTCTGTCATTGGATAAAAGAACACTGGCTTCCGTTCGTTATTTTCCTCGCGTTTTCAGCGTTTCTTATTGGCAAAGCCCTCTATCTTGAGGGTTGTTTTGCCTTTGATCAAAATGACGATCACAATCACACTTTCGTAAATCTTTTCGCTTCGCGGGAGATTATGCGAGAAGGGGGGAATTCCGCAAATCAATTTTTATAACAATTTTGGCACGCCCATTTTGGGCGACGCATTAACGTATCCTTTTGCGCCACAAGCTCTTACCTATTGGTTCTTTTCGGGACCGCTTGCGATGACGATAAATCGTTTTGTGATTGCATTTCTCACCCTATTTCTCTGGTATCTCTTTTTTCGGACCTATTTCAGGAAGTCTATTGCCACATTGCTTTCTCTCTTTGTATTTGGGACCCCCGGTTTCCTCTGGCACTTTGCGCATCATCACAGTTGATCGACGTGATAAGTCGAGATTCGTTCTTCCGAAAACAGGATCCGACGGTTGACGTCGGCGCCAACAACCAGCGAGTTCGGCGCCCAGTGTCGAAATGCTCTGAGTGACGGACCCGGCCTGCCGAGCCGGCCTATGGTGGACGGGACACCCACGTTGTTCGGGCCGATTCCAATCTCCAGGATTCTGATGGGGCGATTTCGCTTCCCCTTCAGGACGCTGGAATAAATCAGATGGTAGTTGTGTGCGGTTGCCTTGTCGGAACCATGAAGCGAAAACAGATCGGCCAGTGCCTTGCAGTTCGTCGCTTCGGCCGGATCGACGAATGAGTCATCGAGTGGGATAACTGGCACAGGAAAAGCAGCCAGCCGTTCAGAGAGTCTGGCCAGCGCGGAAACCGTCCCCCGGTAGTCCGATACGAGAGACCGTAAGTTCTTCTTCTCGTCGAGCAACTGCTCAAAGAAGAGCTTATGGATGAAGTCCCACGCCAGGAGCGGATGGGAAAGAACCTTCCGTCGCCCGGACGGAGAGGACGCTCTCGAAAACGCCCATTTTATATATGCGATCTTGTCTTTCATCTGCGTCATGTTTACGCGCGAGCTACCTGCCAAGAATGTCTTGATAATTTGCGAGCGTTTGCCGGCCGTAGTCATCCCAGGAAAAACCTGCTGCTGACCGTTTTGAGGCCTGTTGTCCGAGCAAAAATGTTCTCTCCCGGTTGGCCCTGGCCTCAATCAGCGCTTCGCAAAGCGCGTCCACATTGTTGACGGGGATGAGCCAGCCCTCGTGTCCGCCGGGAGTAAAAAAGGTTTCGACGCCGGTATTCGGGGTCGCAATCAGCGGCAGCCCGCAGGCGGCGGCTTCCAACATGACCCGCGCCAGGCCTTCTTCAAAGGACGGAAGCACGAAGGCATCGCATGAGCGATAAAGTTCCGCCAATTGCGGGTGCGGGCGTCCCGATTCCAAGCGCAAACCGGTGATGGGAATCTTGAAAAGATGTTCTGTTTCAGGAGTGATTCCTCCAATCCAAACCAATTCAGCGTCGTGCCAATTCAACTTTCGCCAAGCTTCGGAAAGCACCCGTGCGCCTTTGCGCAGGTTGATTCCCGAGGGACAAATGACACGGAATGGGTGACCCTCGTCGAATGTCGTCTTGGGCGTGAAAATGCCGAGATTGACTCCGCGGCGGGCGAGAAGAAGTTTTTGGGGGTCAATGCCGTTATCCACGAACGTCCGAATCGCAAAGTCCGACGGGAGCTGAATGTAATCGGCTATTTCAAATTCTGCGCGGATAAGGTCGCGGTATGCCATTGGGATCATCGGCTTGGTGATACCGTTGCGTTTGAATTCTTCCAGTACGATGTGGTGCTGGAAGTCAGTGTGTGTTGATCCGCAATCCACCACGGTCAGGATGCCACGCTTCTTCGCGGCGCGAAAGGTCATCAGCCCGACCCCGGAAAGCACGGTCAAGACATCCGTGTCCCACGCGACAGCTGATCTCAACCAAACGTCGAACAGGCGGCAAACTTGCAGGCGGCCCCAAGTGCCAGTGAGCGACTGCAGATACCTTTGCCAGATGCGCAGGGAATAGTGGGCGGGATAAAAACTGTGTGCCAATTCCGGCAGGATGTGTTCCACATCCGGTCGGAGGCGGGTAGTGTAGTAGCCACGCAACGCGCCGACTTTCTGGAGATACTGCGCCTGATTGATCATGTGGAACAGGTCGAGGCTTGCGAGCGTAATGCGGGGCATGGCTGAAGATTGTGGTTCGTACATATCCAAAATAATGCTTCAAGTACCAATGAAAACCTGGTCGCCAATTTCAACCGGAGCGGAGCGGGTTGGCTTGCCTTCGCCGAGCGGAAGGCCGTGGAAGTTCGCCCACGGCGAGTACGTGGTAGTTACAATCGACGGCTACGAAGAATTGAGTACCGGCAGGACTTCAGATGCGAAAAGCTCGTAGTAGTCGTGCTCGGACGAAAGGTGTCAACGAGACACCGTCTCATACCGAGCAGTACTTCGCTCAGACGCAGGCCATCGCGCATTCAATCGACAAAACGCTGATCGAGGCGCTCGCTACCGGTCTGGCCCGAGTTCGGCGCCGCGGAGGACGGCTCTTTCTGCTTGGCGTTGGAGGAAGTGCAGCCAACTGCGCGCACGTGGTGAATGACCTTCGCAAGCTTTGCGACATCGAGGCGTACCGTTTCAGGACGGACACCAGCTAATTGTGTTGACGCGTTTTCTGCGGCGAACCGGAAGTCCACTTCGCCCGAAAACGCTCTAAGCGTCGAGAGGGGCGGGGACGAGGCGCTCAGCCAGGATGTCGCACCAATCTTCGAACATCGGCCGGAGCGCCAGCTCGTCGGCAAAGTTGGAAAAGCTGCGATTGACCGAACGCAGGAAAGCCCGATGCCATTCGTCATCCGACCATCTTGCAGACGCGCGGATCAGCGCTGCGGCATGATCCATATCTCGATAGGCCCGCCCCGCGTCGCCCACATATTCAACCAAGGGGCCGCGATCCCGTCTTACCAGAATGTGCCCTCCGGTCGCCATCGCTTCGGCGATCGAGGTCGGCATCCCGATCGGGCTTGCGTCCCCTTTTCCCGCCGGCGCGGCCGTGTGTAGGAAGATGCCGGCACGCTCGATGAGCGAAACCAGTTCGTCGCGCGGCACGTCGACCAGCAGTTCTCCGGGCGCGCCGACCTGCCGCCAATGGGCCACCAGTTCCTCGACATAGGCTTCATGCCGATGGCAGGTGGCGACTGCCAGCACGAAGCGATGGTCCGGAACACGGCTCGCCAGGCCGAAGAAGAACGGCAAGCCCCGGCTTGCGAGCGCCGCCGAGGTCTGCAGCACAAGCCGGCGATCCTTCTCGGCGGCGGGCCGAAACAGCGACGTATCGAAGGCTGCCGTCTGCCGGCGCAACTTGGGAGAGCCGCCAACGTCCGCGAGCTCTGGGGACGGATGGTATATCCACCGCATCCAGCCCTGCGTCAGCAACTGGTGGATTTGATTGTCGGTTGCCCTGAGGTCGGGGGCCCAAGCCGTGACCGGCAGCCCGGCGGCCGCCAATACTTCGGAATGAGCAATGGCAGCGTTCAACCCATGAACGTGAAGAACATCGGGGTTCACCTCGGCAATGGCCTCGCTGAGACCGCCGCGATGGACAGGCACCGAGGATTCATAGGGAGTCGCGACCTCGTGATTCGACCACGCCTCGACGTCGATA
>Ga0187857_10003476_pt1 | contig 12638 bp, 12 predicted proteins | sample June2016WEW_8_10_FD_132984 | JGI IMG/M metagenome (GOLD analysis project Ga0187857, IMG submission 132984) | Peatland microbial communities from SPRUCE experiment site at the Marcell Experimental Forest, Minnesota, USA - June2016WEW_8_100 | ecosystem: Environmental > Terrestrial > Soil >...
CACTTTCGCAGATTCAGGGATCGACGAGTTCGGAGTACACCGTGGCCGTGTGGTACCAGGGCGGCGGCGCTCCGCTGATCACGCCAGAGCTGCATCTATGGCCGGAGTCGATTGGGCGCGAAGGCCGTCCGATGCAGGACTCGATGCGTGAAGAACGTGGGCACGAAGGGCGTTCGTATGAAGACCATGGCCCGCGCGAAGGAACACGCGGTGGCTGGATGTATTTCACGGGACGGGAACACACCGCGAATGTGGCGCAAGCGGCGAGTGCGGCGAAAGGTTTCAGGAAGGCCGATCACGTCTATAACAACGACGACGTCTCGCGCCAGAATGACAACAACGGCACTGTGAAATACGACGGCAAGACGGAAAAAATGTAGGGGCGGCTGTTAGCTGTTGGCTTCTGGCTCTTCGCTTCTGGCTCTTGGTTGCGGCTGCTTGCTGCCATCGAGAGCCATTGTCTTTTGAGATGTAAGGTGAATGATCCGCGTCGCGTCGAACAGCGGGCATTCTCGAATCCAATCTGTTATCTTCGTCGGTTGCCCTTCTTCATAAATAAACGACAGGCGCCGCTCGGCGCCCAGGGATAAGGATAGGTGTATTCATGCCAGAACTTGCACGTCCTGAACCGTCCCGCTTCTACCGCTGGATGGTATTGATCGTTGTCAGCCTCACGATGTTTGGGAACTACTACGTCTACGACTGCATCGCGCCCATCGCCGATCTGCTCACGAAACAACTCGGGTTCACCGATTCCAACATCGGCCTGCTGCAGGCGATCTACAGCATCCCGAACGTGTTCATGGTGCTGATCGGCGGTTACATCGTAGACCGCATTGGGGCGCGCAAGGCGATCTTCATCTTCGGAACACTCTGCCTGATTGGGGCGGTGATTACTCTTCACGCCGACAATAGGTGGCTGCAAACCGGAGTCGTCGGATTGGTAAACCTAGCCGTCCCGGTCGTCAGGCTGGTGGGCCACATTCCCTTGCTTTCGAGAATCGGATTCGTGGGCGACCTGGCCTCCGTCGGGAAGATTCAGACGGCAAGAGGCGCGTTGGTGGCGGGCATGTCGGCCGGGCGTCTGGTGTTTGGGATGGGCGCCGAATCGCTGATCGTCGCCGTCACCGTGGCCCTCGCCAAATGGTTCCGAGGCAAAGAGCTGAGCTTCGCCTTCGGCATCAACCTTATGATGTCTCGCGCCGGATCGTTGCTGGCGCAATGGTCTCCCTCCTGGGCCGGTTTCGCTTATAGCCGGTGGCGGGGGCCGCTGCTCATCTCGGTTGTGTTCGCGACATTTTGTGTGACCGGCGCCCTGCTCTACTGGGTCATGGAGGTCCATGCCGAGAAGCGGTACCAGGTTGGTCCAGCGGGCTCGACCGATAAAGTCGTTTTCCGGGACCTTACGACATTTGGGCTTTCGTACTGGTATATCGTCGCGCTTTGCATAGTGTTCTATTCGGCGATTTTCCCTTTTGAGACCTTTGCCTACAAGTTCTTCATGGATGTGCACCACACGACTCGGGAAGCGGGCGGGGATTTGGTGGGGATGCTGACCATCTTCACGATGTTTGGAACGCCGTTCTTCGGAAAGTTCGCCGATAGGGTCGGCAAGCGCGCACTCCTGATGATGATTGGCTCCGTGCTGCTGATTCCCGTCTATCTGATGATGGCGTACCTTCACTCTTCGACCTACATCACGGTCTACTTCCCTTCCACGTCGGCCGACGGGCACTTCGCGTTCATGCCGCATAGCCTCCCGCCCATCCTTTTGCTGACGATGGCCATGATGGGCGTCGCCTTCTCGCTGATCCCGGCGGTGATGTGGCCTTCGGTTGCATATATCGTGGACCAATCCAAGCTGGGGACGGCCTATGGGCTGATGACCATGATCCAGAACATCGGGCTGGCAGGGTTCAACCTGATGATCGGGTGGGCGAACGACCATAACTACGCTGGAGCCGATAATCCCAATGGATACCGGATGGGGATGTGGATCTTTTCGATTCTGGGATTCCTGGGGGTGTTGTTCGCCTACCTGCTGCGGCGGCGGGAACTGGGGCCGCATGGGCATGGGCTGGAGACGATCACGGCTAAAGGGTAGGGGGCATCTGATTTCCCGTAGAGACGGGGCGGGGATTCAGCTTCGCGATGAGGCTGAGGTTACGAAAGTGATCTCCGGGCGATGCTTAGCCGAACACTTTGGCCGGATAGATCATTTCGCAAGTTACGGTTTTTGGTATTCTGACGGCTGAAGAACGGTCGAGAGCGCTTGCGCGACTCCCTCGGCAAATTTGTACAACGAAAAGAGTTTGAAGCCGCATCTGAACGATTAGCGGCCGGAAAAGGCGACTTGACCGACCCGAAGCAAGGTATCACAGAAGCAGAAGCGATTGAGCAGGCGAAGCAGGGCCGCGAAGCAGCGTTCGAAGTCTTGTATCACCTGCACAAACGCCGCGTGTACTCGCTATGTTTGCGCATGGTCTCCAATCCGGCGCAGGCCGAAGATCTGGCCCAGGAAGCATTTCTCCAGCTATTTCGGAAGATCGCAACCTTTCGCGGCGAATCTGCTTTCTCCACCTGGCTGCACCGCATGACGGTCAACGTCGTGCTGATGCAACTGCGCAAGAAGGGGCTGCCGGTGGTGTCGCTGGAAGAGACTCTGGCAGCCAACGACGAAGCTCCGAAGAAGGAATTCGGTACCAAGGACGTGAAGCTGACGGGCTCCATCGATCGGCTGCAATTGCAACGGGCGATCGACCGGTTGCCGCCGGGCTACAGAACGGTTTTTGTGTTGCATGATATTGAAGGATTCGAGCACAACGAAATTGCCCAAATCGTGGGCTGCTCGATCGGTAACAGCAAGTCGCAGCTCCACAAGGCACGATTGAAGCTGCGGGATTATCTGAAGTTCATGAGAGCCGAAAAGGCCAAGACTGGTTAATGGAAGCGCGGTATTGGGGAGAGAGTTTGCTATGAAGTGTTCCGATGTAGAGCGAGTACTGCCGGAGCTCCTCGACGGCGCGCCGGACGGTGCGTTTCCGGCTGACTTTGAAACCCATGTGAAGTCCTGTCCAGCTTGCTCGAATCTGGTCTCGGACCTGAAGCTGATCTCGAGCGAAGCCCGGCAACTGGCGGCAACCGAAGAACCGGCGCCGCGGGTGTGGCTGCGAATTGCCGCTGAATTGCGCGCCGAAGGGCTGATCTCTGACGCGGCGATCCGCGAGCCGGAGTCCGCGCCCACTCGGCCTATCCTGGTCCCAACTTCTCGACGACCGCGATGGAGCGCGTGGTGGCTGGCGCCAGTCGCGGCTGCGCTCGTGGCGGCAGGCTCTTACGTGGTAAGCCATAAGCCAGCCCCGCAAGTGGCGAAGCAGCAAGCTCCGGCAACTCGTGTGGCATCCCCGATTCCGGAGACCCCGGCGGCTACTTCGGCTTCAGCGCCTACCCCGGCTCCTCGGCAAATGGCACAGAAGCCGGCCAAGCCAACGGACACGATAAGACCCGCAGTAGAGCCCGAGTCGAGCGAAGAAGATCAACAGTTTCTGACGGCAGTTTCCACCCGTGCCCCTTCGATGAGGACCACGTATGAAAATCAACTGAAAGCGGTGAATGCCGACATCCGGGAAACGCAGGCTTACGTGGATCGGAATCCGGGGGATACGGACGCCCGGCAGCATCTGATGGATGCCTATGAACAGAAAGCACTCCTTTACCAGATCGCTTTGGATCGTATTCAGTAGGGGAAGGGCGGACCGGCGTTCCCGGCCGCAGGGACGGCGTTTTATGGCGAGTTTTCAGCAAGCGAGTCTTGAGCAAACGAATCTTCGGCAAGCCACGGTCGTAACCCTGGTTCTCGTAACCTGTCTGGCGTCGGCGGCCCTCGCCGAGACTAAGAAGGAATACCGTTTCACGGTCGGCGCCAACGCCAACATTTCCGTGGATACGCAGTACGGGGCGATTTCGGTAAGGCCTGGGAGCGGCAATCAAGTCGTAGTGATGGCCACGCTCAAGTCGGACAACGTGGAGGTCGACCAGCAGCAAAATGGCAACCGGATTGAAATCGCGTCCCACCTGCTGCAGGGCGCGGACCAGCAAACGGGCCAGGTTGACTACGAACTGCTGATTCCGCCAGACGCCACCCTCAATCTCCGTTCCTCGACCGGTCCGCTGTCGGCGGAGCGCTTGCAGGGAGACTTAACCCTGGAAGGTGCGGATGCGGTGGTGAATGTGCGCGACGTAGATAACGGCCACGTGCACGTCCGGACGATGCGCGGACCGATCACGCTGACGGACGTTCGCAACGGCCACGTGGAGGTCGCTTCCATCAGCGGCGACATCCATTTGAAGTCGGTCACTGGACCGCTGGTTCAGGCGAATTCCGGCCGCGGAAAAATTTTCTACGATGGTGATTTCGGCTCCGGCGGCAACTATAGGTTCACCACCCACACCGGTGATATCGAGGCGCTGGTGCCCGCGGATGTCTCGGCCGATTTCAGAGCGCACTCGGTGCTGGGCCGGGTGCGCCACGACTTTCCTCTTCAACCCAAGCACTCGCGGTTTTCCGCGGAGGCGGGACGTTCCTTCTTTGGCACGGTGGGCAAGGCAGCATCGGATGTCGTGCTGCGTTCTTTCAGTGGTAAAATCCGCCTCAAGCAACGCTGAACCACAGAAAATCAATGGGAACAAACGGGCGCGGACCTTGGGCTGACGAAATCCCCGATCTCGCGCCGAGGAGCGCCATGGGAGTGCGCGCGGTGTTTCTTGTGGGATTCATGGCTTCCGGCAAAAGCAGCGTGGGGCAGGAACTTGCCCGGCGGCTGGGCTGGGATTTCGTGGATATGGATGCTCGAATCGAGTCCCGCGAGCGGCAAAGCATTCCCGAGATTTTTCGGCAGCGAGGGGAGCCGGGGTTTCGGCTCGCCGAAACCAGCGCGCTTCGCGATCTGCTGACCGAGCCGCTGAAACGCGACAGCGTGGTCGCGCTCGGCGGCGGGGCTTTCGTACAGGAAAGGAACCGCGAATTGCTGCGGCAGTGGCCAACGGTTTTCCTGGAAGCGCCGCTATCAGAACTCTGGCAGCGGAGCCTGACGGATGGCGTGGAACGGCCGCTGCGAGAGGATCCAGAGCAGTTCGCCCAACTGTACGCGGAACGCCTTCCCTGCTATCGCCAGGCGAGCCTGGTGGTGGAAACCGCGGGAAAGCAGTTGACTTCTATTTGCGAGGAAATCGAAGGTGCGTTGCAACTTAGAAGTACTCCGGAAGACGCCGGGGTGGGCTTATCCCGGATTGATCACACAAGTTTCGGAAGAGGAGAATCACAGTGAAGTCGTCTTATCGTCTGCTCGCTTTCATGATGGCACTGGTTGGGTGCATTGCGGCGTCGGGCTCCTTGGCAAGCGGCGCTCCCACGCCAAAAGAGAAGGAGAAGGAACACGAGGGGAAGATGGTCGACTCCGGTTCCTTCGGCGTGTACCAGAAAGGGCATCGCGTAGGAACCGAAACGTTTTCGATCTATCAGACCAGCAACGGCAGCGTCATTCAGTCCGAGTTCAAAACGGAGAATACTCCCCCGGACGTGCAAACTTCCGAGATGCAGCTTACCGCAAGCGGGGACATCCGGCGTTACGAGTGGAAGGAGCTGAGCCCGGAGCAAGCGGAATCGGTGGTGCTTCCTAACGACGATTTTCTGACTCAGAGGTGGAAGATCGGACCGCAGGAGAAGGAACAAGAACAGCCCTACCTGCTGCCCTTGTCGACCAGCATCCTGGACAACTATTTCTTCGTCCATCGCGAAGTGCTGGTATGGAGATATCTAGCCGCAGCCTGCAAACAGGAAAAAGGTCAAGTGCAGTGCCCACTGAAGCAGCGTACCCGGTTCGAAACCATAAACCCGCACGAGCATTCTTCGGCGAACCTCGGCGTGGAGTTCCTTGGCCGGGAAAAAGTGACTCTTCTGAAGGGTGGACCGCAGGACCTGCTCAAACTGGAACTGAAGAACGACGCGGGGACGTGGCAAGTCTGGCTCGACGATCAATGGAAGGTTATGAAGATGTCCATTGTGGGAGAAAATACCGAAGTGGAGCGCGATTAGATCGGTGCCCCGTCCAAGCTCCGCTTGGGCAGGTACCGCCAGCCAGCAAACCAGCGATTGCTGAAGGTCAGCCCCTTTCGGAATTGGATGACTCTGTATTGCACGACGTACGATAGTGGCGGGCGCTTGAGAAGAGGTCGTTCTCATGCGGGACCGGAACGGTTGGAATAAATCTTGACGATTCTCGATTCACGCACTTCGCGCGTGCTGTTCACGGCTTTCCTGTTCGCCGTGGGGTTGGGCTTTCTCTATGCGGCGCGGCGAACCCTGATTCTCTTCCTTTTCGCCATTTTTTTTGCCTATCTCATTAATCCCGCAGTGGGGCGAGTGGAGAAACTGGTCCGCAGCCGTGTCTGGGCAATCGCGGTCATTTATTTCCTGCTTCTCGTTGCGCTGGGGCTGTTCGGTCTTCTTGTAGGCCCGAGGATTGCCCGGCAAAGCGCCCGCCTGGGAGAGTCGCTGCCCGGACTTATGGATAAGGCGAGCACCGGCCAGCTCTCCGGCCAGATCGGCCAGCTTACCGCGCAGATCGGAAAGCAACACGGCTGGACCAAAGAGACCCAGAAACGTATTCAGAGTTTCTTGCTGAGTCACCGGGAAGACTTGTCCAGCCTGGCGCAACGCATCGGCATTCGCGCGGCCGAAGCGGCGCAGCAAGTGTGGTTGCTGTTTCTGGTGCCTATCCTTGCCATTTTTTTTCTGCGCGATGGTGGCAGCTTCCATGAAGTGGTGCTTGCGCTGGTGCAGTCGCGCACGCAGCGTGAGTTTCTGCAGGATGTGTTCCAGGATCTGAACCAGATGCTCGCCCAATTCATTCGCGCCCAGTTGACCCTGGCGGCGTTTTCGCTGCTGGCGTACATCGCAGTTTTGAGTGCGATGCGAGTTCCGTACGCGCTGATGCTGGGTACGGCCGGAGGCACGATGGAGTTCATCCCCGTTGCAGGACCGCTGCTGGCGGGCACGGCAATGATGATCGTCGCGATTCTGGCGGGATACCAGCACTGGGCCTTCCTGCTTTTGTTTTTGATCGTCTGGCGAATCATACTGGACTACGCAATCTCTCCCCGCGTCATGGGAGTCAGCGTGGAATTGCACCCGCTGGCGGCTTTGTTTGGTATTCTCGCGGGCGGCGAAATCGCCGGCGTGCTCGGCGTCTATCTCTCGATCCCAGTGATGGCCAGTTTGCGCATCGTCTGGCGTCGCTGGCGCATTTACGTGGAAAAACGCAAGTTCGGCCCTCTCAACGAGTACTCGTTCCCGCAAGAGTTGGGAAGAGAGAGAAGTTAGCTCTTCGCTCCGTCTGCCTTTATCTCGGCCTTTATCCCGGCGTCTGGGTCCGGCGTGACCGCCGTGGTTGTGTTCTTCACGGCTTCCACATCGACTTTGCGAAGAAACTCGGCCGCGGCTTCCGGCAGCACCGTGTTGATGAACATTCCCGAGCCCAGCTCAAACCCGGCCACTCGGGTTAGCCGTGGAATCACGCTCAGATACCAGTGGAAGTACTTCACGCCGACGCTCTCGGCCGGAGCGCTGCGAATCGTAAAGTTGAAATCCGGGTCCGCCAGCCCGTGGTAGAGCTTGGCCAGCGTCGAGCGCAACATGCGCGCCAGATCGTTCATCTCCGAAGTGCTTACATCTCCGAAGCTGGCCATGTGCCGCCGCGGATAGATGTGGGTAGAGAACGGAGCCGCCGAGGCATACAGTTCGAGCGCGACGAAGTGTTCGGAAACCGAGACGATGCGGGTTTGTTCTTCCAATTCCTCTTCGAGCATCTGACAGAACATGCACTCGCCAAAGTCGTCAAAGTGCCGCAAAGCTTGTTGAAAGCGCTCGCGCACCTGTATGGAAATCACGGGAGTCGCGATGATTTGGGAGTGCGGGTGTTCCAGGCTGGTGCCGGCGTCGGGCCCGTGATTCTTGAAGATCGTAATGAGCGCGATGCGCGGGTCGAGGCTGAGTTCATCGTAGCGAGTTTTATAAATGCGGAGGATTTCCGTCACGTAGGAGTCGGACATGAGGGCCATTACCTGAGAGTGGTCGGGCGTCTCCACGATCACATCGTGAACCCCGAAGCCGTTTACCGAGCGGCGCGACCGGTGTACAGTGCGTGTCGGCTGCACTTCGCGGGAAAGAGCCGCAAACTTATTCGGCACCACTCGCGCGCGCCACGGAACATCCATCGAGGTGGGTACTCGCATGACTTCCGGCGGAGTCAGCTTCTCGTTTCCCGGACAAAAGGGGCAGTTCGCAACAAACGATGCCACCGGCTTCCGCTCGCGGTGGCTCGCCATCTCTTCCGGACGGCGGGCCCGCTCGGTTGCAATCACAACCCATTCCTTAGTGGCAAAATTCTGGCGTAGTTCAGGCATAATCACTCCCAGGTAAGCGTACATCGCCGCTCGATAGTCGAACAGTCACCGAGGGTCGTATTCCTGCGTCTCGCGAGCGAAAGGACGGACACGCGCATCGAATTTGCCGGTGGATCAGCGGCAACATTCCCTTTAGATAAGAAAAGTCGCTAGTATAAAATCACAGTTCAACATGTCAAACAAACTTTCTGTAGGAATTCTCGGCGCCACAGGCATCGTCGGCCAGCGATTCATCCAGATGCTGGAACGTCATCCGTGGTTCGAAGTCGCATGGCTTGCCGCATCCGATCGTTCGGAAGGCAGGCCCTATGCCGAAGCCGTGCGCTGGCGTTTGAAAACTGCCATCCCGGCTGACGTCGCCAGGATGACGCTTGCGCCTGCCAAGCCCGAAGGCGCCCCGAAAATTATTTTCGCCGCCCTCGATTCCTCGATCGCCCGCGAACTGGAGCCGCAGTTCGCCGCCGGCGGTTGTGCGGTCGTCTCCAATTCGAGCGCGTTGCGGATGCAGGCCGACGTTCCGCTGGTGATTCCCGAAGTCAACGCCGATCATATCCGGCTCATCGACAAACAATCCTGGCGCAGCAAATCGGGCGGATATGTCGTCACCAATCCCAACTGTTCGGCCATTGGGCTAGCGCTGGCGCTGGCCCCATTACATCGTCGCTTCACGCTGGAGACGGTGATGGCGGTCACTATGCAAGCGGTCAGCGGCGCAGGCTATCCGGGGGTGCCTTCGCTCGACATTCTCGGCAACGTCATCCCTTACATCGCCAACGAAGAAGAAAAGATGGAAGAAGAAACGCAAAAATTGCTGGGGACGCTGAACGGCGCGCGCATTGACCCTGCTCCGTTTGCGATGAGCGCGCAATGCAATCGGGTCGCCGTGGAAGACGGCCATACCGAGTCGATCGCGGTTCGACTGAAACAAAAAGCGCAGCCGCAGGAGATCATCGCCGCCTGGAACGATTTTCGCGCCGAACCGCAGCAACTGCGCCTGCCGAGCGCGCCCGAGCGACCTGTCGTGTACATGACCGCGGCGGACCGTCCGCAGCCGCGCTTCGACTGTGACCTCGGCGGAGGCATGACCACGGCGGTCGGCCGCTTGCGCAAGTGCAACGTCCTCGAATGGAAGTTCACCTCCCTGTCGCACAACACGATTCGCGGGGCCGCTGGCGCTGCCCTGCTCAATGCTGAGCTGCTCAAGGCGAAGGGGTACCTCGGGTGAAAAAAACTTGCACCACGGAAACACTCAAGAATAGTGGTCGGTGGTCAGTGGTCGGTGGTCAGTGGCCGCTGACCACTGAAGGCGGTACCCGCGAAGGTTTGCCTGACCACTGGCCACTGGCCACCGACCACTGTTTTAAGGAGCACCGCCGCCCATGATCGTGATGAAATTTGGCGGGACTTCCGTACAAGACGCGAAAGCGATCGAGCGCGTGGCTCACATCGTCCAGGGCCGGTTGGCGGACCGTCCCGTGGTGGTGGTCAGTGCCATGGCCAAGGTCACCGATTCGCTGCTCGCCATGGGAAGGGCTGCCGGTGGCGGCGATCGCAAGACCGCTCTCAAAATGGCGCGCGCCTTGCGTGAACGCCACTACGACACCGCCGGAGAACTGCTCGGCACCGCGCTGTTCACTGAATTTCACGGCGACTTGGGCGCGGACTTCGAAGACCTCGACGAGTTGCTGCGCGGCATTGGCGCGGTGGGCGAAATCACTCCCCGCACCTACGATTACGTTGCTTCTTTCGGCGAAGTGCTTTCGAGCAAGATCGTGGCTGCCGCGTTCGTCGCCCGCGGATTGCCGGGGGCGCACGTGGATTCGCGCCAATGTCTGCTAACCGACAGCAGCTATACCCACGCGGTTCCCCAGTTCGAAGAAACTAACGAGCGTCTGCGCAAGCGGGTCCACCCTCTGGTCGAGGCCGGCAAGGTTCCGGTAATGGGCGGGTTCATCGCTTCCAATCGCGCCGGCATCACCACCACCATCGGGCGCGGAGGATCGGATTTTTCCGCCGCCATTGTTGGCGCGGGCCTCAATGCCGAGCGCATCGAAATCTGGACCGACGTCGACGGCATGATGACCACCGACCCCCGCCTTTGTCCCGACGCCCGCCGCATCAAGGTCATCAGCTTTGACGAAGCCGCCGAACTTGCTTATTTCGGCGCCAAGGTCCTGCATCCGGCAACCGTGCTGCCCGCGATTCAGCAAAATATCCCGGTCTATGTTCTGAACTCGCTGAACCCGACCTGCGAAGGAACGAAGGTCACGGCGCGCGCCCCGCGCTGCGCGAATATTTTCAAGGCCATCGCGCTCAAGAAAAAGATCACGCTGGTAGAGGTCGCCGCGCCTCGCCGTCTGCTAGTGCATGGATATTTGAAGTCCATTTTTGAGGCCTTCGATCAGCACGACGTAGCGGTGGACGTGGTCTCCACCTCTGAAGTCAGCGTCTCGGTGACAGCCGAGACCAACGAATCCATCCCGGCGCTGGCCGCCGATCTGGCAAAACTGGCGGACGTAAAATACGAAGGGCGGAAGGCGATCGTCTGTCTGGTAGGCGAAAATCTGCGCGAAACACCCGGAATCGCCGCCAAGGTTTTCGGCATTCTTGAGGATGTGAAGATCCGCATGATCTCGCAGGGTGCTTCCGAAATTAATCTGACCTTCGTGATTGAAGAAGACGATGCGGCCGAGGTAGTCCGGCGGCTGCATCGCGCATTCTTCGCCGAAGCGGATCCGGAAGTGTTTGCTTAAGAGGCTAACAATCTCACCGCCGAGACGCAGAGATCGCCGAGAAAAACAACGGACAATAGGCGGGAGATTTTCGAGGAGGAGCGATGAAGATGACCAATTTTGCACGAGCGGGTTGTGGGATTCTTCTTTTTGCTGCCCTATTTGGGGTCTGGTACAGTGTCGCCGCCAATTATGACTATGGTGCTCTAGCAGGAACATATGTCTTTCATGGGAACGGAGAAACCTGCACTTTGTACCTGCGTCCAGATCGCACGTTTGTGCAAGAGCTTAGTCGTTCCGGTGAAATTAAAAAGTCCCAAGGACACTGGCATCGCTATGGTGAATCGCACGTGTCATTTTCCAATGAATTCCTGAAGCTCTCCGGGGAAGAACTGAATGCCGCTGGGGAAGCACATGGCGAATTTGGCAAAACGCTCGAGATATTCCCGTACCTCGTTTTGGCCCCCCTTCCAGACGGCCCGAGGTTTCATAAGCGATTGTTTCACTAAGAAAAGCGTTCTTTAGGTTTTCTCGGCGTCCTCGGCGTCTCGGCGGTGATAAGGTTTCCACCATGAATCTTCTAATTCTCGGCTGTGGCAAAACCGGATCGCTCGTAGCGGAAGTGGCGCGCGAACGCCGGCATCAGGTCCGCTCCTTGGACGTCGATGAAAACGCGAATGCCTCCGCCCTTACTCCCGCTTTCCTTGCCCCCTTCGACGTAGCCATCGACTTCACCACGCCCTCCGCGATCATCGCCAATGCCGAAGCCTGCATCCGCGCTGGAAAGAACATCGTCGTCGGAACCACCGGCTGGTACGACCAACTGCCGCACTTGCGCGAAATGGTACTCTCCGCAAAAAGCGGCTTCCTCTATGGATCGAATTTTTCCATCGGCGTAAACCTTTTCTTCGAGATCGTCGCGACCGCCGGAGCTGCGCTGAAATACGGTTACTCGGGCCAGATTTTCGAGCGTCATCATTTAACAAAAAAGGACGCTCCTTCGGGAACTGCAATCACGATCCAGAAGATTGTGCGCGAGTCCGGAGGGCAGGAAGTCGAAATCGTCTCTTTTCGCGAGGGCGATGCGGTCGGCATGCATGAGGTGGTCTTCAGTTCTTCCGGCGATCGAATCTATTTGTGCCACGACGCCAAGTCGCGCCTTGGATTCGCTGAAGGCGCTGTGCGCGCAGCCGAGTGGCTAGCGGGGAAAACGGGCTTCTACGAGTTCCGCAACGTCTGGCGAGAGCTTTAGAGCGCGCCCTAGACTCGGCAAAGCCGCTGGCAACTGCCGAGCTTCGCTCGGCTTGGACGGGCGAGGGCGCCCGTCCCCACACGATCAACTCTGCCCATGCACGCGCCCGCGAGAAGAGTTATCCTTACCCCATGCAACTGCGAGGCTGTGGTACCGCTCTGGTCACACCGTTCTCTCAGGACGGTGCTGTC
>Ga0187857_10003479_pt1 | contig 12631 bp, 12 predicted proteins | sample June2016WEW_8_10_FD_132984 | JGI IMG/M metagenome (GOLD analysis project Ga0187857, IMG submission 132984) | Peatland microbial communities from SPRUCE experiment site at the Marcell Experimental Forest, Minnesota, USA - June2016WEW_8_100 | ecosystem: Environmental > Terrestrial > Soil >...
AATCGGAACAACTGACTCGGTCCAGACCACTCTGGACCCGGCCGACGCATACGACTACTTCGGAATCAACATCATCGAGAACGTCGGAGACGGCCTCGTAGACTACGTCCCAGGGACAACCAACATCGTTCCGGCTCTTGCGACGAGCTGGACTACGAGCTCGGACGGTTTGACCTGGACCTTCAACCTCAGGCAGGGCGTGAAGTTCCCCGACGGGACACCCTTCAATGCCTCTGTCGTGCAGTACTCCATGAATAGGCAGTTTACCATCGCGGAGCCCGAAGGACCGTTCGAGGGGGTCGGATACGACGGCAACACTGGCGGGTTCATCAACAAGACGGTTGTGACCGGACCCTATCAGATACAATTCGTCCTGAACGAGCCCTTCTCGGCCTTCCTTGCTACGGTGGCCTTCATCCCGCTCTATCCAGTCAACCCCAACGTCGCCCCGATGAATGAAATAGTCAACTACACCAACGGAAATGCGGCTGCCTCCAACCCCACTGGCCTAGGCCCGTACTTGCTTTCTAACTGGGTAAGGTCCGCCGGCAAGGACGTTGAGATCGATCTGGCGGCTAACCCCAACTACTGGAACGCGTCCGCTAACTGGCCGGCGACGAAGAACATCGTGATCAAGTTCTACTCAGACTCGACCTCGCTGCTATTGGCTCTCCAGAGCGGGTCGATTGACGTCGCCTACAGGCAGCTGGATGCTTCCACCATCAACTCGCTGAGCACCAACAACAACTACAAGGTGTGGACGGGTCCAGGAACCTTCATTCAGTACATGGTATTCAACACCAAGGCTGCACCTTTCGACAACGTGCTGGTTAGAGAGGCGCTCGCCGCCGCTGTCAACAGGACAGCCATCACCCAGGGCGTCTTCCAGGGACAGGCCCAGCCGCTCTATAGCATGATTCCGGTTGGCATGGTCTACCACACTGACGCCTTCAAAACCCAGTTCGGCGAAGCCAACGTTACCGGGGCCGAGCAGTTACTCCAGCAGGCAGGGTACAGCACGACCAACAAGCTCACCTTCACCCTGACCTACCCGACAGGCCATTACACCTCGACGGACGCCATCGCGGCGGCTCTGGCGCAAGCCTTCGAAGCCACTGGGATGGTCACCGTCAACCTCGCAAGTCAGCCATGGGCGAACTACAAGGCCAGCACGGCTTCGAACGCGCTGCAAGTCTACATCTACGGATGGTACCCTGACTACGTTGACCCGTACGACTACACCTATCCGTTCCTGCCTGCCGACGGCGTAGGCTTCCTGCACACGCAGTTCGTCGACACGACGATCAACAGCCTACTCTCCCAGGTGGTGGAAACGACGTCCTCGTCAACTCAACAGTCACTCTATACTCAGCTGCAGACCAGGCTCGCTCAGACGGTGCCGATGGTACCCCTCTTCCAGGGGACCAGCGTTGCCGTCAGCACACCCAAAGTCGGCGGCATAGTGTTGGACGCGACTACAATCTTTAGGTACTACCTGCTTTACGCATCCTCATAACAAAACGCTTAATTCACAGTAAAGGAAGTTTTTTCTGTATACATGACCCTACGCACGTACATACTGACGAGGATAGCTCTTACCCTGCCCATGCTCCTCTTCCTCCTTACTCTCGTTTTCGTGGTGATGAGGATACTCCCAGGCAACCCCGTGCTTCTCAGGTTCGAGAAGAACGCCAACCCTGCCCTGATAGCCGAGTATACGCATCGCCTGGGGCTGGACCTCCCGTTGTGGCAGCAGTACCTGAACTACCTTGACGAGCTGCTTCATGGCAACCTGGGTCTCTCCATGGTCACCTTCGACCCAGTCGCGAGTCAAATACTGGCACGGTTCCCGGCAACGCTGGAGCTCACCATTGGCGCCTTTCTAGTGGCTGTCCTGGTGGGCCTCGTCTTCGGGTCCACGGCGGCTCGACGCCCCGGAAGCAAGACCGACGGTGCCGTGAAGGTGTACGGCATCCTGATCTACGCCTTTCCCATCTTCTTCCTCGGGATGATCCTGCAGCTGGTGTGCGGAGTGTGGCTCCATTGGCTGCCGGTGGCAGGCAGGATGCCTCAGGGGGTCATCCCGGCCGGGCTGAACTGGGGGTCAATTCACATCCAGACCGGGCTCTACACCGTCGACAGCTTGCTGGCCGGCAACATCGTTGAGTTCTTCGAAGCCTGCGAGTACCTCCTCCTTCCATGCCTCACTCTCGGCCTCGTCATCTCCGGGGTGTTCGTCAGAATGACTCGCAGCAACATGCTCGAGACGATGAAGATGGAGTTCGTCACCGCGGCTCGGGCGCGTGGGCTGAAGGACGACACGGTGGTCTATGGCTACGCGATGAGAAACGCCCTCCTCCCGATAGTCACCATCATGGGGCTGCAGTTCGCTCTGCTCCTGGGCGGCGCCATCCTCACTGAAACCGAATTCAACATCCTGGGCCTCGGCTCCTACCTCGTCGATCGCATTAACTTCAGGGACTACACGGCGGTGCAGGGGACGGTGGTGTTCCTGGCGATCCTGATCTCCCTGGTCAGCCTCATGGTTGACGTCATCTACGCCTACCTGGACCCCAGGATCAGGTTGTGACATAGATGGCAAAGACGGGCGAAGAAGCCGAGACCTTCGGGTTCATGCCACGAGTGATGGGTGCCGTCAGGTCCGCATTAGGCCCCGGCTCCGGGCGCTGGTTCATCGTGGCCGGCACCATCATCGTGGCCTTCATCGTGGGCATGAGCCTCCTCGCACCGTTCATCTCCCCCCATGGCCCGACGGAACTATTCGTAGGGCCCGATAACTCGCCACCCAGCTCCAGCTTCCCGCTCGGCACAGACCAGTACGGCAGGGACATGCTGAGCCGCATCATCTGGGGCGGCCGGTTCATGCTTCTGGTAGCCGTCACCGCGGTGATACTGTGTCTGGCGGTGGGCGTCCCCATAGGGCTCGCCTCGGCCTACCGGGGTGGCTCCCTGGACAAGGTCGTGTCCCTGGTGATGGATAGCATGTACGCGTTCCCCAGCCTCGTCCTCGCCATTGTGATCATCGGTGTGTTCGGAGTCAACGCTATCAACGAAGCGATAGCTATCGCCGTCGTTTACGTCCCTTCATATTACCGGGTCATCCGCAGCCAGGTCCTCACGATCAAGGAGCTCCCCTACGTCGAAGCGGCAAAGTCGATAGGGGGCCGGTCTGGACACATCCTCACGACGTACATACTCCCCAACATCCTTCCCTCCATCGTGGTAGTGGCCACAATCAACTTTGCCGACTCCATCCTCACCACGGCCGGCCTCGACTTCATAGGTCTAGGCCGCCTCGACCAACCTGACTGGGGAGTGGACCTCTTCTATGGGAGGGCCGCCCTCCCCATCGGCGCGTGGTGGACAATCTTCTTCTCAGGCACAATGATAGTGCTCTCCGCCTTGGGCTTCGGGCTGATAAGCGAAGGCCTGGCCGAAAGAGCGGGGAGGGAGTGAGACCCCTTGGGCGACCTCCTGGAGGTGAAGGAGCTCACAGTTGAATACCGTACCAGGCGCGCCACCATCAGGGCCGTCAACAACGTCTCCTTGACCCTGAACAAGGGCTCCACGCTGGGCATCGTAGGAGAGTCGGGCAGCGGCAAATCCACCCTTGGCCACGCCATCAGCAGGCTCGTTGATCCGCCCGGCGTGGTGGCCTCCGGTCACATCTATTTCGACGGCGTGGACATCCTTTCGCTGGGGGTGGAGGAGATGAGGAAGATCAGGGGGAAGAGGATCGCCATGGTCTTCCAGGACCCGATGTCCTCCCTGAGCCCTGTCAAGAAGGTGGGAGACCATTTCGTCGAATACATCCGGCAGCACGACCCCTCCGTTTCGCCGGCCGACGCCTTGAACGACGCCCGGAAGATCTTCGAAGACCTGGGGATGGAACGTTCTAGGGTGGGCGACTATCCTCACCAGTTTAGCGGCGGCATGAGGCAGAGGGTCATGGTCGGCTTGGCCCTCGCCCTCCGGCCTGAACTCATCATCGCCGATGAGCCCACGACGGCTCTCGACGTGGTCGTAGAGGCCCAGATCCTGGAGCTGCTGAGGGAACTGAAGAAGAAGTATTCGGTCTCTCTCATGCTCATCACTCACAACATGGGAGTGGTGGCGGAGACCGCTGACAGGATCGCCGTCATGTACGCCGGAAAGCTCATGGAGGTGTCGACGACCGCGAACCTGTTTACTCATCCCATGAACCCGTACACCGGCGCGCTCCTGGGGTCCATACCCAACATACTGGTCGACGACCAGGTGCTGAAGTCCATCCCCGGCACGCCGCCCGACATGGCTTCCCTCCCTCCGGGCTGCCCCTTCAGCCCTAGGTGCCCTCACGTCTTCGACAGGTGCAGGGTCGAGGACCCGCTTCTCACGAGGCTGGCGGACGGAACGGAGACGGCCTGCCATCTATATGGGTGATTTGCAGTGTCTTTCCTAGAGGTCGCGGAACTGAAGAAGTACTTCCCGGTGCAGCATGGGCTGCTGGAGCAGCTGACCACTAGAAAGCAGACCTTCGTCAAGGCGGTGGATGGAGTGAGCTTCTCCTTGGCCAGGGGCGACATCTACGGCCTTGTGGGAGAGAGCGGAAGTGGGAAGACCACGACGGGCCGCCTAACCATCGGCCTGTTGAAGCCGACGTCGGGGAAGGTCGTGCTAGACGGGATCGAGGTCCAGAAGCTGGACGGGACGGCCCTCCGCAAGATGCGCCGGCGCATGCAGATCATCTTTCAGGACCCCACCGCTTCGCTGAGCCCGAAGATGAAGGTTGGCGATGCCGTGGCCGACGCCATCAGGCTCCTGGAGGGAGAGGGCGGCCCGAAAGCGAAGAAGCGCGTCCTGGAGATGTTCGAATACGTAGGCCTCACACCAGCCCGTGAAATCTACGGCCGCTACCCTAGCAACCTGAGCGGAGGCCAGAAGCAGCGCGTCGTCATCGCCAGGGCGCTCATCACACGCCCGGAGTACGTCGTAGCCGACGAGCCGGTCGCCATGGTCGACGTTTCCGTGAGGGCCCAGATTCTTGACGTCATGCGCGGCATGCATGACAGGCTGGGCCTCACCTACCTGTTCATTACGCATGACCTGGCCGTGGCGAAGTACTTGTGCAACAAGATTGGTATTATGTATCTCGGCAGGATAGCGGAGCAGGGCGACACGAAGGAGATATTCAGGCTTCCCCTCCACCCCTACACCCAGGCACTCCTGGCCGCCGTGCCCGTCCCCGACCCGTCAGCCAAGAAGAACAAGAATATCCCCCACGGGGAGATACCTAACGCCATCAACCCTCCGCCCGGTTGCCGATTCAACCCTCGCTGCCCCTTCGCCACGGAAGTCTGCAGGAAGGAGGAGCCGCCCCTCAGAAAGGTCGATCCATCTCAACCCACTCATCTGGTGGCATGCCACTGGGCCGAGAAGTTCCTTTAGGGCCCGTATGATGCCGCTTTTGCGCAAAGCCTTATGAGGCTACGTCAGGCTCATAACCCATCCTAAAGTTGTCCCTTGATATGGACGTACGAACCCAAGACCCTTTTGACTTCGAAGCGCGTTACAACACGGCCGGGGCCCTGGGCGCCTTGGCTTACGAGCAGAGGATGATCCTAGAAGAGCTGGGCTCGCTTCGGCCGGGGATACTCCTGAACGTCGGCACCGGCTTCGGGAAGCTCATCAACTTCCCTCCTCCCCCAGAGGTCGTAGGCATGGATTCTTCAGAGTCTGATCTAGCTTCGGCCGTCCAGCGCTACTCTGGGGACGCTTCCAAACACTTCGTGGTGGGTGATGCATCGAGCCTGCCCTTTCGAGATGAGGCGTTCGACCAAGTCCTCAGCATAAAGGTGATAAAGTTCCTGGAGGATCCCGAAGCCGCCGTCTCCGAAATGGCCGACGTGCTGAAGCCTGGCGGGAGGCTCATAGTGGACGTGAGCAACAAGTACTCGCCGGCGGCCATCCTGCGCCGCCTGGGATCCTGGCTGCGGGTCCGCCCTCCCGCGAGGGCATACTTTGCCTTCGGCGATGGCGTGAAGATGATGGCCTCCGTGGGCCTTACACCCTTCAGCCACAGAGCGATGTTCAAGGTGGATCCTGTTTTCTGGAGGACCCTGCGGAACAAGGGCTTGGTCAACTTCGTGGAGCAGCTGGAGGGCGTCCTCGACAGGAGCACCGGCCCCTGGTTCCTTTCACGATACGTATTGATAGCTTGCGAGAAGCCTTACGCCGCCGGCTAGACGGCTCTTGAAGCAAAGCTTATAGAAATGAAGAGCCCCATTCCTCCCTCGACCTGCGATGCCGGCTAAGATACCACAGGAAGGCAGGAGTCTGCTGGACGGCAAGAATTTCGCGAGCCTGGCGACGCTCATGAAGGACGGCTCCCCCCAGGTGAGCCCGGTTTGGGTGGCGAGGGACGGCGACATCGTCGTCGTCAATACAAGCATCGGCCGTGTCAAGGAGAGGAACGTCACCCGCGATCCCAGGGTGGCTATCTCCGTCTTCGACATGAATGACCCTTACAGGAAGCTGCTCATCAGAGGGAAGGTCGTGAAGATGGTCAGGAAGGGGGCCCGCGAAAGCATCGATGAGCTGTCAATCAAGTACACCGGCCACAAGTACGCCGGAATGAAGCCCGGCGAGCATCGGGTGGTCATGCGCATCGATCCGATAAGGGTCAACGTCAGTTGAGACGACAGATCGTGCGGCAACCGAAATAAGCCCCCAGATGCAACTCATGGCGCATTGGCTGGAGAGATAGCATTCAGTCCTGTGGGGATAGCTCACACTTCTGCTTCGGACGAAGACGTACGGGAGATGGGCAAGGACCTAAAGTACACCATCGAGTTGTTCCCAGAATACACAAAGGCCCTCGACGGGATAGACGGCTTCTCGCACCTGATCGTGCTTTTCTACTTCGACAGGCTCCGCCCCGAGCAGAAGGGCGTGCTCAGGGTCAAGCCCAAGAAGTTCCTCCGGAGGGGACTGACGCTGGACGAGCTCCCTTGGCTGGGGGTCTTCGCCCTGGACTCCCCATCCAGGCCCAATCCGATAGGCTTCTCGATAGTGGAGTTCGTCCGGCATGATGGCCTGAGGCTTGAAGTCAGGGGTCTGGAGGCCTTCGACGGCACCCCGGTGCTCGACATCAAGCCCTGCTCGCCCGAAAGGCTGGTGCCGGCAGTCAAGGTCCCGCGATGGTTCAGCGACCTAGAGGGGATCGCCAAGAAAAGAGAACCAAAGCGCGCCGAAAGCAAGAAGTCCGTCAAATGAAGGCATTAATAGTCACCGCGTCGAACGGTTGACTGAAGGTATGTCCGTCCCGCCTCGTGGGAATCAGCCAGCGCCCGGACCACTGCTGGACATCAGGGCGACTGTCTCCCATTACCTCGACACCGTGGGCTCGGTCATCTTAATCCTTGACATCCAGGGCAGGATCCTCTACCTCAACGCGACAGCCGAGCGCCTCATCGGGTACACCCTCTCCGAGCTGGCCGGAAAGGACTGGGCGAGCGAATTCATCCCCCGCATGGATGTCGAGAGCACTCGTTCCGTGATAGATCGCATGAGGGGAGGCGAGACGCCTACGAGGCTCACGAACTCGGTCAAGACGCGCGGGGGCGGGATGAGGACCATCTCCTGGAACAACACCCTGGTCCGCGATGACGCCGGCTCAGTCGCCGCCATAGTGTGCACCGGCGAGGATATCACGGAGACCATAGCGCTTCAGGACGAGCTGGAGCGCACCCGTGAGAAGATGGAGTCCGCCCTCGAAAGCGGTACCATACTTCTGATCACGGTGGATTCGCTCTGGCACATAGATTTCGTCAACAAGCGCACGGAGATCGTGACGGGCTACGACAGGGGCGCACTGCTGGGAAAGGACATCTCCGAGCTGCTGCCACGGCTGGCAGGGAGCGACGTAGAAGACCTCAGGAACACGGTCACCACAGGTGGGACCTTCGGACCCGTCGACGTCAGCCTCAGGACCAAGCCTGGCGTCTTCCTTGAATACGAGGTCACCGTGGACCCCATATTCATCCACGGTAGCGTCGTGGGCGCCGTCGTCACGGCGAGAGATCTCATCAGGAGGCGGGAATCGGAATCCAGGATTAGGCTGCAGGCTGCCATCCTGGACCAGGTGGACAACGCCGTCGTCGCATCCGACATGAGGGGAGGAGTAGTCTACTGGAACAAGGAGGCCGAGAAGCTCTTCGGGAAGAAGCGGTCTGAGGCCATGGGGATGCCCGTCTCCGACGTCTGGGGAGACCTCGTCTCCTCCAAGGGGATGGGTGAGATCATGGCCGCCGTCTACGAAAAGGGCAGCTGGGAGGGCGTCCTCAGGGTCAAGACGGTCGCCGGGGACGAGAGGATGACGGTGCTCACCATCTCTCTGGTGGAGGACGTCCACGGAGCCCCCATCGCCATGGTGGGCGTCTCCACGGACGTCACGGAGAGGCTGAAGATGGAGCAGGCCCTCAAAGAAAGCGAAGAGCGTTTCCGCAGGTTGGCTGAAAACGCCGTCGACGTCGTGTTCCGGATATCCCCGGACAAAGGAGTCGAGTACGTCAACAAGTCCGTTGAGAAAGTCTTGGGCTACACCATTGATGAAATGTACTCCAACAAGGAGCTGGGCCTCCAGCTGATTTCGCCAGGGGACGTTTTCATGCAGAAGGAGATGCTGGACGAGCTGAGGGCCGGCGTCGACTTCACCGGCGGCATCCGCTCGAAGTGGTTGACCAAAGACGGAAGGACCGTTCATCTCGACGTCTCGATAGTCCCCGTCGTCGGCGCCAACTCCAAGCTGGTGGCCGTGGAAGGGATCGCCCGAGACGTCACTAAGACCGTCGAGCTGGAGGAGGAGCTCAAGAAGTACAGCCAGGAACTGGAAAAGTTGGTCGAGAAGCGCACCACCCAGCTGAAGGAATCTCAGGAGAGGCTAGTCAAGGCGGAGAGGCTGGCCGCTATAGGCGAGCTGGCAGCCCAGGTGGCCCACGACCTGAGGAACCCGTTGACCAGCATCAACACCTCCGTCTTCTTCCTCCGGGACGCCCTGGTAGAGGGAGAGAAGCCCGAGGTGATCAAGACTATGACGCTCATCGAGAAGTCGGTGAAGCACGCCAACGATATCGTCTCTGACCTCCTGGAGTACTCCCGGGCTGAAGTGGGAGAGCGGAAGGAGATCTCCCTGCTGGGCTTCGTCAAGACCGCCCTAGAGCGCTCGCCGATGGGACAGTACGTCAAGGTGGAGCTCAACGTAGGCCCCAACGTCACCGTGTACGCCGACGAGCAGAAGTTGCTCAGGGTGTTCTCGAACCTCTTCAGGAACGCCGCCGACGCCATGCCAGACGGAGGGACCGTCACCGTGAACGCCGTCAAGGCCGAAGACACCGTGACCATCCAGGTCAAGGACACAGGAGTCGGCATAAAGAAGGAGCACTTGGAAAAGCTGTTCACTCCCTTCTTCACGACGAAGTCGCAGGGGATGGGTCTTGGGCTGCCCATCTGCAAGAGGATCATCGAAGGCCATGGAGGCACCATCGCCATAGACTCGGTTCCGAAGAAGGGTACCACGGTCACCCTGACGTTGTCCAGCAAGGCTACGGCTACGAAGGACTTCCCCTTGGAATCCGCTTTGGGCCCTTCACATCTGCAACCCGGGAAGTGAAAGGGGCCGTCGGTGGGCTCGTAGGCTCGGCCATCCCCGACGCTCACGGTCGCACCGATGCAACAGTGGCTCGGTCGACTCGCACCATCTTGCGACCCGCTTCTCAAGTGACCTCCGGGCACAAAGGTTATAGTGGAGGTTTGTTTACGTCATGGTAATGAAAGAAAGAGCATCTAAGGCGAGAGTACTTGTCATCGACGACGACGAAGGAATAAGGATGTCTCTTGCCAACGTGCTTGACCTCAAGGGCTACCAGGTTGACGTGGCCAAGGACGGAAAGGAAGCCATCGCGAAGTACAAAAAGCACCACTACGACCTGGCGCTTATCGACATTGTTCTCCCCGACATGAAGGGCACCGAGCTGCTGTCGAAGATGTCGGGTGGAGTGGTGGACATGGTCAAGGTCATTGTGACGGGCTACCCCGACCTCGATAACGCCATAAAGTCGGTCAACGAAGGCGCCGACGGCTACGTGATCAAACCCTTTGACGTCAAGGAGCTCCTGGACAAGGTCAGCGTGCTTCTGAAGAAGCAGGCCGAGAACAGGAAATACTCCGAAGAGAAGGTCACCGAGTACATCAAGGAAAGGGCCAAGCAGCTCTCCGATAAGAAGAAGCCCAAGGCTAACTAGCGGTCAGCCGGTGGGGTTGACCAATGCCATCTGCAGAGAGCACCGGTGAAGGGCTGGAAGAGAAGAAGAGACGAATGCTCCTTACGATAGATTTGTCTCTAGAGGTGCTCGGCAGGGTGGCTTCTACTGCGTTACGGCTAAGCTTCAAGAAGGTCCAGAAGCTCGAGTGGGAGAGCATCGTTGATGACCCAGAGCCCTTGGAAAGGCACATCAAGGCCGTGTTCAGTAACGGTTCTGTCGTCTTGATTGACATCATCAACAAGAACGTCTGCAATGAGTTCGGGTTGCCGTACACGGAAGGCAGGGGCTTGGTCGATTGCCTCAAGGAAGCCCTCGCCGCAGGGAAATGATTCCCTGGAAGCAAGACAAGTGCAGTTCATCGGCCGCTTTGGTTAATTTACTCATTTCTCGGTCCGTCAGCCTCCATCCTGCGCCGCCGGCCTGCCAGGCGCCGAAGCCTATCACGGACGCCCTCGGGCCGTCATGCTCAGCCTGACGCGCTCCATGTCAACCTTGGGGACCATCGACGGCCGGATAGATAGAGGATGTCCAGATGTTCCTGCTCCGCTCTTAAATATGGCCGGAAGGAGCTCTTTCTCGTGAGGTTCGGAGTCTGCATTCCCAACTTCGGTGACCACCTCTCGCCTGAATCGATTCGCGAGGTCTGTCTGGCCGCGGAGGAGGTGGGATACGACAGCGTCTGGACCACCGACCACCTCGTCACGCCGTCGGGCACGTCGTCGCCTTACAAGAACAGCTACGAGAGCGTCACCGTCCTGGCCTACGCCGCCGCGGTCACGCGGCGCGTGGCGCTGGGGACTTCCATCATAGTGCTACCTATGAGAGACCCGGTCCTCCTGGCAAAGCAGCTGGCGACGGTGGACCAGCTCTCCGGAGGACGCCTGATCGCCGGGCTGGCCGTGGGTTGGTGGGAGGAGGAGTTTAAGGCACTGGGGGCCAGCTTCCACGACCGGGGAGTCCGTGCCGAAGAGGAAATCGAGCTCTTGCGCTCCCTCTGGACCCAGCCGGTCGTGGACTACGTGGGGAGGTACTACTCTGTGCGCGACGTTACCTGCGACCCCAAGCCCGAGCAATCGGGCGGGCCGCCCATCTGGATCGGCGGCAACAGCAGCTTTGCCGTGAGGCGAGCCGCAGCGCTGGGAAACGCCTGGCACGCTACGAGCATACCCTTTGACGAGTTCCAGGTCCGGGTGAAGGAGCTTCGGAAGCTGGCAGGGAAGCGCCAAGTCATCGTTTCCTCGCGGATGACCATCGACCTGGAGGCCAGGGAGTCGAAACTGACCGAGAACCCGGCGGGGGAAAGGCGTGTGGTCTGGGGCGGAGGTGTGGACGGAGTGACCAGAATGCTCCGGGAGTACGGCGCAGCCGGTCTCGAGTACCTAGTGGCCTATTTCGGGGACAGGGACGCCGAGAGCTACATATCCAGCATGCAGAGGTTCGCCCGCGCAGCCTTCCCCGGCCGCCGCTGATAGGGTCCGGACGTGAGGTCGATCACCGTCGAAGGTCAAGTTAAAATACTCAACCACCGTCAGATATTCAAATTGAAGACCGGAGGGGGCCTTCGGAGCGCGACGGACACCGAAGCCTCCAAGCCATCCACCGAAATGTTGGCGCTTGTCATCGATGGCTGTCTCTACGCGTTGCTGGGAGGGCCTGCCTCGAACGCCTTCAGGACCTATGTCAAGAAGCAGTACTCGGCCAACGTCGCCGACTTGGTGGACGATCCCGAGAAGCTTCAGAAGTGCCTCGGGGACGTCTTCGGAGACTCGGCGACGATCATCGAGGATTTCATCATGAAGAGCCTCTTGCGCGAATTTGAGCTTCCCGCCGCCCTCTGCGTCGACCTGGCATCCACTCTGAAGGCTGCGAAAGCCTAGGCCAACTCACGCGGGCAGTCTCATGGCTCAGGTTTAAATCGCTTGCCCTTCCATGTCTCCCGAAGGCGAAGCCCAGTCCCTTGCCAGGCTCACCGTCGCTGACTTGTCTGTTCAACCCACGGAGCATAGCCGTCGTCGGCGCCTCGTCTGAACCTACCAAATTAGGCTATGAGGTCTTCAACAACTTGTCGGTATCGAAGAAGATGGGTTCCTACAAGGGCGCCCTCTACGCCGTCAACCCTCATTATGCCGAAGTAGCCGGAGGGCCGTGCTTCCCCGATGTTAGCTCCATCGAGGGTGAGGTCGACCTCGCCGTGGTGGTCGTCCCCGCGCCGAACACCCCGGCGGTCATGCTGGACTTGGCGAAGAAGGCCGTGCCCGCTGCCATCGTCATCTCGGGCGGGTTCGGCGAAGTGGGCAACGTCGCGCTTG
>Ga0187857_10003490_pt1 | contig 12605 bp, 7 predicted proteins | sample June2016WEW_8_10_FD_132984 | JGI IMG/M metagenome (GOLD analysis project Ga0187857, IMG submission 132984) | Peatland microbial communities from SPRUCE experiment site at the Marcell Experimental Forest, Minnesota, USA - June2016WEW_8_100 | ecosystem: Environmental > Terrestrial > Soil >...
CACAGCGAACCCAAGAACGATTTTTCCTAAGACCTAACACCAGAGACCTTAGTTTATTGCTCGAAGAGAGTTACCTGCCTGGTATCGGGCTGCCCACCTTTGCGGCGGCGGTTGGCTGCTCCTATTACGGCTAGCACCGTCACTGACGTCAATGCTTCGCGCGGCACGAACACCCGCTGCGTGTTCGAGCGCAGGTCGGGAGGGTTCATCAGAAATCCTTCGGCTGGATTTTGCGTGAGGTCGTTCGGCAGGATGCCTTCAATCACTTCATTGTCCTTGAATTTCAACCGCACCCACAAACCTTCGGTCCTGGGACGCGTGGTGAAAGTCTTGCGGAGCATCAGGTCGGCGTCGGAAAACTCGCGGACAAAATAAACCGCTTTGATGTCTCGCAAATCGATGGCAACAACGTTGCCCGAGGTGTTAAGCAGTTCGAGTTTGCCATCGACGACAAAGTTGGCGGGGGTGACGTGACCGCTGATGGAGTCGCGGTCGTGTTTCCGCACGATGACTTTCTTGTGAGTCGAGGGCATGGGCTTAGGGACACTTCAACCCCAATCGTACGTGATGCGTAGCGGGATGGAAGCTCCAGATGGGATTCTCGCACTTTCCCGATGAATTAGGACAGTGTGTGCCTTGACAGTAGCCAAACGGGTAAACCTTGTGTTATTTTCGGTAGTTTGCTGGAGCTGGGAGCTTACGGCATAACTCTAATGTCTAGAGCAAGTTAGATTTCACCCGCAAGCAGCTCGTGAAGGTTCGAGCCGGGCCCCTGTGGAGAACCTGTGAAAAACGCCTCGATCGAGCCCCGCGAAGGGCCACAGCAAGGCGACTAGGAAGGCATGGCCGATTACATATACACGATGGAAACCCGGCTCTCGCCGGATCAACAAAAGGCAGTCACCCTCGTCCTAAGCGCCGCTAAGTCGGCGGGGATGAATGTATATCTCACCGGCGGCGCGATCCGCGACTTGATTACCGGTTTCCCCATACGCGATTTGGATTTCACCGTACAAGGCAACGCCCTCAAGCTGCAGAAAGATCTGGAGCGCGCCGGAGCGGTGGTGGGCGACGCCGACGCCGAAACGCGGACATTGCTGTTGACGCTGCCTGGCGGGGTTCGCGCCGAAGTTGCGATGGCGCGCTCGGAGCGCTACGACAAGCCGGGCAAGCCTCCGCAAATGACTCCGGCCACGATCATTGAAGATCTACGCCGCCGCGATTTTACCGTCAACGCGATGGCGCTGTCGCTGAATGAAGGATCGCGCGGGCTGTTGATGGATCCATTTAACGGTGTGGCCGACATCGAAGCCAAAGTGATTCGGGTGTTGCACAACTACGCGTTTCTTGAAGATCCGTCGCGGATGATCCGGGCCACGCGCTTTAGCACGCGCTTCCACTGGCCGCTTGAGGAGCGGACCCAGGCGCGTTACGAATCGGGCAAAGAAAGCAACTACATCGAATACATACGGAATTCAAGCATCGGATACGAGATCGAACAGCTGGCTTACGAGGACGATGCGCTCAGCGTACTGAAGGCGTACGAAAAAGAGGGATGGCTGAAGGTACTGAATCCGCGCTGGAGTACGGCCAAGGTGGACACGGCCGGCTTGGGCGCGCTGATGAAGACGCGACAGCAGATGAACGAGTTGGGTTATACGCCGGAGGTTGCGCCGTTGGTGCTTCATTTCCTAACGGAGCGGCTGGGCGACAAGGATATTACGGATTTGCGCCGGGCGATTCCGCGCAAGGATCTGGTCGAAGCGTGGAAGGATCTGGATGCGAACGCCCACAGTCTCGCTAAGCGTTTGACGGGTAAAGAAGCGGCGACGCCGTCGCGGACATGGCAATTGCTGTCGTCGGCGCGTCCCGAGATGATTCTGTTTCTGGCGATCACGGCGCGGCAGCAGGCGGTGGCGCAGAAGATCAAGAATTTTTTCACCAAGTGGAGGCAGGTGCAGCAGAAGATTCCGTTGCCGGAGATGACGGAACTCCGAATCACGCCGCAGATGCCGGAGTATCCGAAGATCGCGAACGACGTGTTCATGCTGTTGTTGGATGGCAAGCTGCGTTCGCGGACGGAGACCTTGAAATATCTCAAGCCGCTGGCGCCGCCACCGCCGCCACCGCCGCCACCTCCACCCACGAAGCGAGGCAGAGGAGCTAAGGCTGCTTCCGCGGCGGCCGCGGCCGCCGCGACTGTTTCGGTGGCGGCGAGCGGCAAGCCGGGGGCTAAGGGGAAGGGAAAAGCTGGGGCCGCGGCTCCGGTGACTCCGCCGGCACCGGCACAGGTCAAGTCGACCCCGACAGCGAAGCCTGTGGTGCCAGTGAAATCCGTAGCTGCGGCAAAGACAACTGCGGCAAAGACTGTGGCTCCTGCTAAAGTGAGCAGGCCAACTCAGGCTAAGGCCATAAAGAAGCCGAGGAAACCCGCCAAGCCTACGAAGCCGGCGGCTAGAACCAAGGCAAAGGCCAAGGCAAAGTCCAAGAAAAAGGGCAGGTAAGTCGGCATAGACGGAACGTGGAAATCGGCGAGGGGCTTTGCTTTTCGTATGCCGACCGCATGTTCTTGACTGAGGAAACCAGCCAAATTGCGCTATAATGTGGCTATGCGGCGCTGGTTGTACATAGCGGCGTTCAGCCTGATTTTGCTCACGCTGCCGGTGTGGGCACAACGGCGCGGCGGCGGTAGCGGCGGCGGTCACTTCGCCTCCGGTGGCGGACACTCCTTTGCCGGACATTCGTCCGGCGCCTCCGGCGCATTCCATGGCGGAAGTGTGAGCCACAGCTCCGGCATTCGTCTTCGGATTGGAAACCCCTACTACAATCGCAGAGGCTTCTACGGACGCGGCTATTATCCCTACTACCCGTACGCTGGATATTATCCCTACGGGTATTACGGCTGGTACGCAGATCCTCTTTACGATGCTGACGATCAGGATTCGTATGCCAGTGCTTATAGCCCTGTGCCCTACCGCGACGACAGCGGAGTGCGGCGCGACCTCGATCAGCTGAATGGAAAAATCGACCGGCTGCAAGCTGATGTGGAAGCGCGCAATCGGCCGAAGCCAGAGCAGGAGCCCGCGACGGCGCTGGTTTTCCGCGACCAGCATGTTGAAGAAGTGCATAACTACGCGATCGCCGGTGGAACGCTCTGGGTGCTCAACGACACCGCCGCGAAGAAGATTCCTCTTGCCCAGCTCGATATTCCCGCCACGGTCAAGATGAATGACGATCGCGGAGTAGATTTTCAGGTGCCGGGACCGGCGCTCTCGCTCCAGATTGTGCGTTGATCGCACGCTCAACTAAACTGCACCACATTCAGGCGTTGCACGATCCTATCCAGCCGGTAGAATAAATCCGATCCGCTAAGAGCCCGCAGCGCCTAAAGGCGCTTTGACCACGCGGTACTTACGGTATGCCTGAAGGCATACCCTGATACAAATCGTATCTGCGCCACGGGCTGATAAGAGCCAGGAGCTAGGAGCCAGGAGCCAAAAGCTGCCTTCATGAGCCAAAACCAATTCGTCCACCTGCATCTGCATAGCGATTACTCTTTGCTTGATGGCGCTTGCGACGTCGAGAAGCTTGTCGAGCGCGTTCAACAACTGGGCATGCCCGCGGTGGCCATGACCGACCACGGAAATATTTTTGGCGCGGTGCATTTTGTCAATGCGGCGCACCACGCGGGAATTAAACCGATCATCGGCTGCGAGCTCTACATCTGCAAGAAGGACGATCACGTCATTACGCGCACTCCGCCGGACGGCGACACGTATAACCACCTGCTGGTGCTGGCGGAAAACGAAGAAGGCTACCGCAACCTGGTGAAGATCACGTCCGAAGCCTCGCTGCACGGCTTCTACTACAAGCCTCGGGTAAGCAAGAAATTTCTGGCTGAGCATTCTAAGGGACTGATTGGGCTTTCCGGATGTTTGAAAGGCGAAGTGGCGGAGCGGTTGGCGGAAGGGAATTACGACGCGGCGCGGTCGGCAGCCGGATTCTACCGCGACCTCTTCGGCAAAGAAAACTTCTTTCTCGAGATTCAGGATCAGGGGCTGGAGATGGAACACCGCATCCGTTCGGATTTGTTTCGACTGGAAAAAGATCTTGGGCTGCCGATGGTCGCGACCAATGACAGCCACTATCTTTGTGAAGACGATGCGCACGCGCAGGATGTGATGCTGTGCATTCAAACGGGGAAGTCCATCCAGGACACGAACCGGATGAAATTCGAGGGTACGCAGTTCTACGTCAAGAACGGCGACGAGATGCTGCGCGTGTTCAAGGATTCGCCGGAGGTGCTTTCGCGCACGCTCGATATTGCCGAGCGCTGCAACCTTCGACTGGAAAAAGTTCCCAGCCCGTTTCCGCACTTCGACGTTCCGGAGGGATTTACTCTCGACAGTTATTTCGAGCACATCACGCGGCAGGGATTCGCGGGGCGCATGGAAAACCTGCGGGCCGCGGCGGCAAGCGGCCGGCTCAAGCATTCGCTGGCAGAGTACGAACAACGATTGGCGCGCGAGCTGGCGATCATCCAGCAGATGAAGTTCTCGGGATATTTTCTGATCGTCTGGGATTTCATCCGTTACGCCCGCGAACGCGGCATTCCGGTGGGTCCGGGACGGGGATCGGCGGCGGGAGCGGTGGTTGCATACTCACTCGGGATTACCGACATCGATCCGCTGCAGCACGAACTTCTGTTCGAGCGCTTCCTCAACCCGGAGCGCATTTCCATGCCGGATATCGATATCGATTTCTGCATGAACCGGCGCGGCGAAGTGATCGAGTACGTCACCCATAAATATGGGCGGGAGAATGTCGCGCAGATCATCACGTTTGGAACGATGGCGGCGAAAGCCGCCATCAAGGACGTCGGGCGCGCCATGGATATGCCGTACAGCGACGTGGATCGCATCGCGAAGATGGTGCCGACCACGCTGAATATCAAGCTGGACGACGCGCTTAAGGAGTCGGTGGCGCTGCAGGAGGCGTATCAGAAAGATCCGCAGGTGCGGCAGTTGCTCGATACGGCGCGAAAGCTCGAAGGTTTGGTGCGGAATTCGGGTGTGCATGCGGCGGGCGTGGTGATTTCGCCGCGTCCGCTGATTGAACTGGTGCCACTGCACAAGACGAAGAACGACGAAATTGTCACCGCCTTCGATATGGTGGCCATTGAAAAGATGGGCCTGCTGAAGATGGATTTTCTGGGGCTGACGACGCTTACCATTCTCGACGACACGCTGAAGCTGATCGCGCAGAAGGGGACGAATCTAAAGCTCGACGACATTCCCCTTGAGGACCACGAGACCTATGAGAAGGTATTTCATAAGGGATTGACATCGGGCGTGTTTCAGTTTGAGTCGCATGGCATGCGCGACGTTCTGCGGCGGTACCAGCCGAATTCCATCGAACACCTGACAGCGCTCAATGCGCTTTATCGTCCCGGCCCCATGGCCATGATCGACGACTTCATCGAGCGCAAACAGGGTCGCCGCAAGATCGAATATGAGTTGCCCGAGCTGAACGAGATTCTGGAGGAAACGCTCGGTGTGTTCGTCTATCAGGAACAGGTAATGCAAGCGGCCAACAAACTCGCCGGCTACTCGCTCGGAGAAGCCGATCTGCTGCGCCGGGCGATGGGAAAGAAAAAGCCCGAGGAAATGGCGGCACAGCGAGAGCGTTTCGTGCAGGGAGCGAGGCAGCGGGGTTTCCCGCCGAAGAAGATTGAGAAGATTTTCGATCTGATGGCGCAATTTGCCGGGTACGGTTTCAATAAGTCACACTCGGCGGCGTACGCGCTGCTGGCGTATCACACCGCTTATTTGAAGACGCACCATCCGATCGAGTTTATGGCGGCGTTGCTGACCTCGATCACGGGCGATACAGATAGTGTGGTGAAGTATATCAACGAATGCCGCGAAATGGGAATCGCGGTTGAGCCGCCGGATATCAACGTGAGCGACGCGAACTTTACGCCGCACGGGCAGGCGATTCGCTTTGGGCTTGCCGCGGTGAAGAATGTTGGCGGAAATGCGATCGAGTCGATTGTGGCGGCTCGGAAGAAGCTGGGCCGGAATTTTAAGTCCTTTTATGAATTCTGCGAGGAAGTGGACTTGCGGCTGCTCAATAAGCGCGTGCTGGAGTCGCTGATCAAGAGCGGCGCCATGGATTGTTTCGGGCGCCGGGCGCAGCTCATGCAGGCGCTGGATACGGCGATCGAGCAGGCGCAGAAAGCGCAGCGCGACGCAGAGTCGGGACAACACGGCCTGTTCGGCGTGTTTGCAGATGAAACGGCGCAGCAGGCGAGCGACGCGCTCCCCAACGTGCCCGACTGGGACGAACATACACGGCTCGGGGCGGAGAAAGAGATCCTGGGATTTTTTATTACCGGGCATCCGATGGAAAAGTACAAAGACAAACTCGCCGACCTGAACGCGCTCTCCACTGAAGATATTGCCGCCATGAAGAAATCCACCGGCAAGGATGAGAACATCACGACTGCGGGTTTGATTTCGGGTCTGCGGGTGGCAAAGTCAAGAAGAGGCGAGCTGTGGGCGCAAGCAGCACTTGAAGACAGGGCGGGGAAGGTGGAACTGCTGGTCTTTCCCGAGGCCTACAAAAAACTCGCGGAGAAGGTGAAGCTCGAGGTTCCGGTGCTGGTTCGCGGGGGCGTGCGCATTGAAGAAGGCGCTAATCCGAAAGTTACGGCCAACGAAATCGTTCCACTGGATGAAGCTTCCGTGCCCTTGGCGAAGGCGCTTCGCATTCGGATTCCACTCGGGAATGCGACCGAGAGCACGGTCGACGCGCTGCACGCGCTTTGCCACGAGTGCAAAGGCGAAGCGAAGGTGCTCTTTGATGTGGAGCGGGAAGGCGATTTCATGGTAGTGATGGAAGCGGAAGGCTATAATGTGATGCCGGACCGCAATTTCCTGGGGCGAGTGGAAGAGCTGTGCGGGCGCGGCAGCGTGCGTAAAATCAGTTGATCCGCGCCAGTGAACCGATGCGGCCGATGAGACGAGCGAAAATAAAGCGGGCAGAGAAGGCAGATCCTAGCGCGGGGAACGGTGCGAACATCGGCGCGAAAAACAGCGCGAAACACGGCGCGAAAGATGATGCGGAGAATCCCGTCATCGCCGGCGCGGATTTTATGCTCTCGATTGTGGAAGCGCATCACCCCCGAAAGAATGGGAACGTCATCAAGATGGATTCTGGACTGAAGGCGCAACAGGAACTGGAAAAGATTCAGGGGCAGATCACGCGATTGCAGGGACTGGAAGGGCAGAACGCCGAAACGCTGCGGCAGATCAAGCAACTGCACGATCGGGTGAACGACCTTCGCCGCGAGATTTCTTCGCACCTGAACGCGTGGGAGCGCACGGAACTGGCGCGTCATCCGCAACGTCCCTACACCCTGGATTACGTGGAGCGCATTTTCAGCGACTGGAGCGAGATTCACGGGGATCGCGGCTTCCGCGACGATCCCGCGATTGTCTGCGGGATGGCTCGCTTTCACGGCGAAGAAGTCATTGTGGTCGGCCAGCAGAAAGCGCGGGACGCGAAGCAGCGCGTGTATCGAAACTTTGGCATGCCGCATCCGGAAGGCTATCGAAAAGCGTTGCGGGTGATGAAGATTGCGGAGAAATTCAAGCGGCCGATTCTTACCTTTGTGGATACCGACGGCGCCTATCCCGGACTGCACGCGGAAGAGCGTGGCCAGGGAGAAGCCATTGCCCGAAATCTGCTGGAGATGGCACGACTGGAGGTGCCGATCATTGCGACCGTGATTGGTGTCGGCGGCAGTGGCGGCGCTCTTGCGATAGCCGTGGCCGACCGCGTACTGATGATGGAAAACGCGGTTTACTCCGTGATTTCGCCGGAGGGCTGCGCCTCGATCATGTGGCGCGATGCCAGCAAGAAAGATCTGGCCGCGGAGGCCATGAAGATTACGGCCAAAGACTTAAACGATCTGGGCTGTATTGATGGCATCATCCCCGAACCCGCCGGGGGCGCGCATACCGATCATGCGCAGGCCGCCGAGTTGCTGGACGCGGCGCTGCAGCAGCATCTGGCCTCGGTGAGGCGGCTGTCAATCGGGGAGTTGCTGGAAACTCGCTATAGGAAATTCCGCAACATGGCCCAGTTCTTTCAGGTGGAAACGTAAGAACGGCAATGTCATATGCCGCTGGTTTTTGAATGGGACTTTCGCAAAGCAAAAGGACTATGAAGAAAACATCGGCGGCTAAGTCTCGCGAATTGCGTCCCCAGAAAGACATGCGGAGCGAATACCGGTTCGACTACGCGAAAGCTCGGCCCAACCGATTCGCGCGTCTCGCCCGGGCGAGGTCGGTCCTCTTACTGCTTGCTCCTGATGTTGCGAAAGTGTTTAAAACCGGCGAGTCGGTCAACGATGCACTGCGGGCGATCATGAAGGCGGTACCGCGGCGAAGAGCGGCAGCAAATTCGAACTAAACTGTCCGGAAACCGGCGTGGTGCGACCGAGATCCTCTTACAGAATCGGCAGATGCAGACATGGCTGCACCAGGAAATCCAGCGTGTTGATCTGCTGTAGTGCCTGCTCCACCAGCGACGCCTTGCATTCCTCGAGCGTAATCAGAAAGGGCAAATGCGATTTCGGGCAGCCCGGTTTCTGCAGCACCGAATCGATGTTGATGTTGCAGCGGGAGAGAATCGTGGCGAGACTGGCGATGATTCCTGGCCGATCTTTCACCAGAAAACGCAGATAGTGCTTGGCGGTGAAATCGGCAGTGACGGTGGGCGTTGTCTCCAGCGGTCGTCCGGCGTCTGACGTCGCGATTGTCGTTGTTAAACTTGTTGCGGCTTGCTTGGAGCCAGCGATGGCGAGAATGTCGGACACGACTGCGACGGCGGTTGGATGTCCTCCGGCTCCGTGGCCTCCAAAGACAGTTTCGCCCCCATACTTTCCGGTGGCCATTACCAGGTTTTGGCTGCCTTCCACGCGCGCCAAGGGCGATGAGAATTCGACCAGCGCCGGCTGCACCGCGGCAAATAGTTGATCGTCTTTTAATTCCGCGCAGGATATCTGGCGAATGGTGCAACCGAGCTGCTTCGCGTACTCGAAGTCCACCGAGTCGATCGCGGCAATCGAGCGCGTCAAAATGCTTTCCGCGCGGACGTTGCAGTGCAGTCCGACTCGTGCCAGGATGGCCAGCTTGGCCCGGGCGTCGAGGCCGTCGATGTCCTCGGTCGGATCGGCCTCGGCGAAGCCGAGCTTCTGGGCCTCCCGCAGCGCGGTGGCGAAGGGAATGCCGGTTGCTTCGATCTGACTAAGAATGTAATTGCAGGTGCCGTTGAGAATGCCGCAGATCTTGAATAGTTCATCGCCGGCCAATCCTTCATGCAATCCGGAAATCACCGGCACACCGCCGGCCACTGATGCGCCAAACTGGATCTGCTGTTTCATCTGGCGCGCCAGGGTGATCAGCTCAGGGCCGCAATGCGCGATCAACTGTTTGTTGGCGGTGACCACGGATTTGCCCGCCGCGAGCGCACGGCGGATCCAGTCTTCGGTGGGCTGCACGCCGCCCATCACCTCGACCACGATTTCCGCGTCGGAGGCTAGAACATCGTCGATGCTCTCCGTCCACTGCACAGAGGGGGGAAGCCAGTCCACTTTTTTCCGCGCCACGTTGCGATTTAGAACGTGGGTCAGGCGCAGGTGGGTGTTCGGGCGCTCGCAAAGAATTCTCGCCACCGAACTCCCGACCGTACCGAAGCCGAGGAGGGCTACGTTGCAAATCTGTTCGCCGGTTTGTTCGCCTGCTCTTTTGCCTCCAGCGATACCGCTCTCGGCGGTGGCATGGCGTTTCGAGGAACCAGTCATCGTTCTATTATCGCCGAAGCGGAATGGCGGCTGGGTTTGCATCGAACTCCAACCCAACATCCCCGGCCGAGCGGGGCTGACGCCGCAGCGGAGATCCGTTACTCCGAAGGTAATGACCGGATATGATCGGTGTCGAGGCTCTGGCCTACTTATTAACCACTTGGATAATGGCGCTTGGCTTGCTCGGATCGTAGTTCACATCGCCCGGATAGACTGCGCTAATGCGAAGTTTGCCAGGCTTGGAACCGGAATCGCTGAATTGGGCAATTCCTCCTCCCATTGGCACGGTCGCCAGAAGCGTACGCCCCTCATAAAACTCGATATTCTCGCCGTTGGGTGGCGAGCCTGCGATAGAAGTTGCCGTAGCAGTGATGGTAAACTCCTGCCCGACTTCGGAGGGGTTGGGCGAGGACGCAAGAGAAACGCTGATGATTGGAGTGAAAAGAACAGCGGCCTCATTGCCGGCAAGCAATTCGGAGTCGGTCGCTATTTGTCCGGCGTTGTTGATCGTGCTTGACCCGGCCTCTCGAAATCCGGCCACTTGCCCAGAGGTCAACTCGTTCAAATTCTGCACACCGGCCGCCGCGCTCCACAGGAAGGCATAGTCCGTGGGTCCAACCGCGAATCCAACCACCTGGCCGTTATCATTTATTGCGGATGCGGAACTGGCATAGCCCTGATCGATGCCTAGGTCTTGCAGGCCAGTCGTTTGGGTCCACAGGAAAGCACTGGCGGTTCCACCGTTGCTATAGGACCCTACAACCTGCCCGACGTTGTTTATCCCCAATGCCTCACCGATGAAACCCAGGTCTTGCATGCCGGCGGATAGAGTCCAGAAGAAAGGGTGTGTCTCCCCAGATGTTGTGTAGGACCACCCCACAACTTGGCCGCTGTCGTTGATGCCGGTGGCTTGGCTGCAGCAGCCGCCCAGCGTACCTAAGTCTTGGAAGCCGGTGGCCTGACTCCAGAAGAAAGCTAAGGGACTGGCATCGTTGTAGTAGCCCGCAATCTGGCCGCCATCACTGATCCCGGACGGATTACCGTAAAAGCCCAAGGCCTGCATGCCGGTGGCTTGTGTCCAGATAAACGCCTGCTCGTCGCCCACGGTTCCGAACGACCCTACTACCTGCCCGCTGTTGTTGATCGCGGTCGCGTCACTGGTGCCGCTTATGGATCCCAGATCCTGAATGCCAGTGGTCTTCGTCCACAAGAAAGCGCCACTAGGGTGACGTCTGTCAATTACGCCTACTATCTGGCCACTGGAGTTTATCGCGTTCTCGAATGCACTCCTCTCCACAATCTTCATGCCGTAAGGCTGTCCCACCGATGCTGGAGTGATGGTGAACACGAACAACGCAGATACCAGAAAGCTGCAGAAATCGACCGGCGCCCAGAGCCTCATTTGGTGCCTCCGTTCCTCACTAACGACGGGCATTATTGGTGGAGTGGCAATCTCGCGGAAGCAACATCCAACGCGCAATTATCCCGCCGTCCAGACAGGTGGTCAAGGCGATGAAAATCACAAGGACGCCCAGCCTAGCCAACCATTCTGACGTAACGGACTTGCCAGAGTGGATCAGCGGCCCGCGGCCTTGGCGTGCGCGAGACAGATTTTTTCAGCGCCTGAAGAGTCGGGTTGTCACTAAGCTAACCCTCTCCTGCCACCGGACGGGTATAATAAAGAGTTTTCCTGCATCACTGCGCAAGACTTTCGGGCGACGGGGTTTGCCCGGTAAATAAATTGTACGACTAAGACAAGAAAGGTATGGGGATGGCCACTATCGATGTCGTGCCCCAGGAATCATCGGGTCAACTGGGGCATAGGCGGGTTGTTAATGACATGAGCATTCAGGTTGCTACGGTGAATGGCTCGGGGTCGCAGAGCTCCAATACGGTTTTGTTACGCAGCATTTTTCAGATGGGCGTGCCGATTTCGGGGAAGAACCTGTTTCCTTCGAACATCGCGGGACTGCCGACTTGGTATACGATCCGGGCCAATAAAGATGGCTACATCGCGCGCAAGAAGGAGATCGACCTGCTCATCGCGATGAATGCGGAGACGGCGCAGGACGATGTGAAGACACTGGCGGCGGGCGCGGCCGTGCTCTACGACGAACCGTTGGCGCTGGATAAGGTGCGCGACGATCTGATTTATTACGCGGTGCCTTACGACAAGCTGGCGGCTACGGTGGGCGCGGACGCCAAGCTGCGCAAGCTGATCAAGAACATGATCTACGTCGGGGCGGCGGCGCAATTGCTGGAAATTGATTTTGCCGAGGTGGAGAATGCGATCCGCAAGCAGTTCGCAAAAAAAGTAAAAGCGGCGACCTTGAACCTGGCTGCTGCCAAGGCGGGGCACGATTATGCTGCCGCCAATTTGAAGAAGCGTGATCCGTTCTACATCCAGCGCATGGATAAGACGAAAGGCAAGATCATCGTCGACGGCAATTCCGCGGCGGCTCTGGGATGCATGTTTGCCGGTTGCACGGTGGTGACCTGGTATCCGATCACGCCTTCGTCATCGCTGGTCGAGACGATGATTGAGTACATGAAGGAATACCGCGTGGGGCCGGATGGCAAGGCGACGTTTGCCATCGTGCAATCCGAAGACGAACTGGCGGCGGTGGGCATGGTGATCGGCGCGGCTTGGGCGGGGGCGCGGTCGATGACTGCGACCGCTGGTCCCGGCATCTCGTTGATGGCTGAGTTCACGGGGCTTGCGTATTACGCTGAA
>Ga0187857_10003498_pt1 | contig 12583 bp, 13 predicted proteins | sample June2016WEW_8_10_FD_132984 | JGI IMG/M metagenome (GOLD analysis project Ga0187857, IMG submission 132984) | Peatland microbial communities from SPRUCE experiment site at the Marcell Experimental Forest, Minnesota, USA - June2016WEW_8_100 | ecosystem: Environmental > Terrestrial > Soil >...
CGATGCCATACTTCGTTACTGCGTCTTCCAGGTCCTTGCCGAGCGTGGGGCTCTCGCCGATGTTGAGCACATAGAGAATCGGTCTCTCGCTGAGGAACATAAAGCCGCGGACGAGCTTCTTGTCTTCCGGCGTCATTTCCATCTCGCGCAACGGGCGCTCAGTTTCAAGATGGGCCTTGGCGCGCAGCAGCAGATCATGTTCGCGCTCGCTCTCCAGCGACTTCAACTTCTTCAGGTCTTTCGCCACGCGCTCCAGCCGTTTCTCGACCTGTCCGAGGTCATTGACGATGAGATCGAAGTCGATATTCTTGATGTCGCGCAGCGGATCGACAGGGCCGACGTGCGGGATGGAGTCGTCCTCGAAGACGCGCACGACATGGGCCAAGGCATCGACATTGCGGAGATTCGCGGCGAACGCCGTCTCGTTCAGCGCCTCTTTGTTGAGCGCGGCCACGTCGGCATACTCTACGCTGGCATGGATCAGCTTCTTTGGGTTGTAGAGTGCAGCCAGACGGTCAAGACGGTCGTCGGGAACTTTGGCGACGCCAAGATGCGCCTCGCGCGGATTGCCCGAGCGCTGCGCCACCTGCTGTTTGGTCAACATGACGAAGAGGGAAGTCTTGCCTACTTGCGGGAGGCCTATGATGCCGGTTTTCATGAGTACGCCTTTCGCCTTTCGCTCTTCGCCAGAACGATCGCTGGACATGCCTGTTAGCTCTTAGTAAGAAAATAAAGACACGCCGGCAATTCGATGCCGACTCGAAACTTGAAACTGGAAACTCGAAACTGCTTCTATGATAGCCGTCTTGCGGTGAGATAGAGCAATGCCAGTCCGAGCACCAGCACAGTGCCTTCGATGCGCGTGGACCACACGTGCAGCCGATTGAACTCCAGGCGGCGCGGATCGTCATGCGGGACTTCGTCGATCATCACCATCTGCTGGCGCAGCACCTGCATCTTGGCCCCGACGCCGAAGACGCTGACCAGTGTGAGAATGATCATCAGGTAGATCAGCAGGTGACGGGCCGCGAACGGTTCGGCGACGCCGTTCACCACGCGTGAGTCGATCATCGACGTGACCGCGAACACCACGCCACAGCAGATCGCCATCCAGTGCAGGATGCCGAGGCTGCGGTTGACCACATTGCCGGCCAACTGACGCGTCGGAAGGATCGCCGGGTTGAAGACGGTGGGCGCCAGCACGAACGCAAAGAAAATCAGGCCCCCAATCCAGATCACCAGTGACAACAACATAAGGAATCGTATAAGCGACATAACTGCCTCACAGGAAAACAGCACATTGTACATGGAGAGGCGGCGTGCCATATGCTGCGTGCAGTACTATTGAAAAGCATGAGAAGCCATTTCCTGATTGCGCTGGCCGTTTGCCTGCTGACCCTGGCTGTTGCCCGGCCGCCAATTGCTTCCGCGGGCCAGGAATCTGCCAAAGCACGCGCCGCCGCGAGCGATATTTCCGGCATGTATACGTTTCTGCGCGAAGGCGAGTTTGTGCAACTCACGGTCGACGATGGCAAGCTCTCCGGCTACGTGTCTCGCTTCGGAGATTCCGACAGCGACAAGGGGCAGTTCATCGACCAGTTCTTCGACAAGACGTCATTGCAAGGCGACCACCTCAGCTTCACCACAAAAACTATCCATGGCATGTGGTACGAGTTCAGCGGGACGATTACGATTACGTCGGGCAGGAAACCGCCGGAAGAAGGCTACCGGGTCATCAAGGGCACTTTGATACAGCACGCCAGCGATGCCAAGGGCGTTGACAAAGCCATGCAACGGCAGGTGGAGTTCAAGTCTTTCCCAGCGGATTTGAGTAAACCGTAAGGCGACTCAGGGCGCAAAAAAACACCCGCCGAGTTTCGGCGGGCCACTGCGGAAACCATTCGCTAGAAGGTAAAGGCCAGCCCCCCGCGGACGCTACGTGCCGATTGCACCAGATAGACGGTGCTGCCGTCGGGCCCAACCACGGGCACATAACCCTGAGCCAGCAGGTTGCGGACATCGATCAGCGCTTCCATGTTTCCCGGTATCAGGTGGCAGTGGGGCAGCGGCTGCCGGACGAAAAGATTGAAGAACGGATCGGTCTGTCCCGCCGATGCGTTGAAAATGTCGACCGGGACCAGAGTCTGGCCGCTGGTCCAGCGGTAGGAGGCAATCCATTTCGTCTTGCTGTGTGGCAGGGTGCCATTCAGCTTGAGAGCGGCCGAGTGCCGCCAGCCGTGCTCAAGATCGTTCGACACCGCAGTCCAATTGACGCCGGGCTGCTGCAACTCCAGCACACCGCCGTAAGCATAATCCAACGTCGCCGTGACGTTGCTCGACAGCCTGCGTTGGAAGACGAAGCGAACGCCCTGCGCCTGCAACTCGCCACCGTTGTAGCTGAAAGTTCCTGAGTAAGGGTCGGACAGAATGTCGCCGCCGGTGAAGTCGACATCGCCGACGCCAAGCAATGCCGGGTCTTTGACGCGATCGTTGTAGTAGGCAAGCTGGAACTTATTGGCGCCCACGCGCTCCGAGAGCGAGACCTCATGGTGATGAGCATTTTCCAGGAGCGGCTGCCCATTTACCATGGTCATGCGAGGACCGGTCTCGCTGAGGTCGGCAGGGGCCGAGTCGAAACCCTTGCTGGCCCGGGTAGTGGGCTCGGATGTAGCGTACCGGTACTCCAGAATGGTGTTGGCGCCCAAGTGGAGATCCATGGTAGCCGAGGGCCGGAAGGCGTTGGCTTCGCGTCCCAGAAACTCAATCGCCTGCCCCTCAGCGCCGACCTGCACATCCATCAGGTTGCCCACCGAGTAGCTGTCCAGGTAAGACATGCCGATGGCTTGCAGCGCTCCGTAGTGCGGGACAGTGTCCGGGGCAGAGAAGCGCCGCACGATCAAAGCGACAGACTGGTCTCCGTTATTGGTTTTGCGGGCGTAGGACGCGCGAACCACGCCGTCGGGCACACCGCTTCCGTATCCCACGTCACCAGCAAATCCCAGCGTTCCAGTGTGGAAGAGCGACTGCTCGATGTTGAAGGCGGTCCCAAGATCTGCCGCGCTGCCATAGCCCTCGCCAGCAGCGCCCGCCATAAGCGCCAGTGTCCCCTTTAGCGGCTGGCCCTCCTGCTCGTTCTCTACGATGATGGCGGTGTCGCCATCGAAACGGAGAACGGGGCGATTCGCGGTGGAGCGTAATGTCCACTTCCAACTGTCGTCGTCGGCGTCGCCCTTCTTGAGCGGCGGCAGCATACTGACCGCTTCAAGCAAAGTTTTCAGAGTGACATTGATGACCTTGCTGGAGCCGGCCGCAAGCACAACATCCTGACGCAAGGTGCTGAGGAAGGAAGGAGCGGAAACGTCTACGTCGTAGCTGCCGGCAGCCAGTCCGGACACGCTGAAAAATCCCTTGGCATCGGTATACGCTAGTTGGGGCTGCCCTGCGGAACTAAGCAGTTCGACGGTGGCGCCCATTTGCGGCACGCCGGCCGAGTTCTTGACGTATCCCGAAATTGAGCCCGCGTTACCCCCGGCCGACGCCGCCACACACAGCGAGGCCACTACCACACAATATGCCATGATTCGGGTCATTGTGTACGCCTCCTGTCAGAGGTTTCGGGAGCAAACGTGCCGCGGACCGAAACCGCCGTCCGCAGTTCCCGGGTTGCTAAGCTACTCAACAGCAAAGCGCACCGTGGGCGCGATCTGCTGCTTTGAGACGTTGTCGTCCACTTTTACCGTCAGCTTGTAAACGCCGGGTTGAAAGCTATTCAGGCTCACGCTTTTCTCCAGCGTGATCTGATCTCCAACATGGCCCATGCTGTCGGTGGACTCGGACGAGTGCAATACCGCCTGGTTGTTCGCCAGGTTCACAATTTCATAGTCGATCTTGGCCGACGGCTTCTTGGTTTTGTCGTCTGCCTGGAGATTATAAACCTGCATCCACAGGCTCATACGCTGATCGTGTTTGAAGGTCTCAGGTTTGCCGTCGGCGCCGTCCAGATGCGGATAGGTCAACTTGGTCTCGCCAATCACGAAGGCGCCTGAGCCCACGTTCTTGGTCGGGACCTTTTGCATTTCATCAGCCAGAATCAGAGACGACGCAGACAGCTTGTCGTCGCTGAATTCCGGAACAAGGATGCCGCGAGTCCATGTGCCCACGCGATCGCCATTTACGTCCTTCACCACGATGTCAATGCGGTAGCGGCCGGGGCGCAGCGGAACTGCCTTCCAATAGAGCGAGGAATTGTTCATCGTCTTTTCCAGCAGCTCTTGCGGAACATCAACCTGTACGGTGTCTTCAAAAGTCTGGGCGACCTTCCCCGTCATTCCCGTCACGCGACCGAAGATGTTGACCGTCCCGCGTTGAATGCCATCTTTGGAAACAAAGGTGATGTCCTTGTTCTTCACTTGGAGGGTGACCGGAACCAGCACGGTGTCGCCGGTGATCTTCACGTAATCGGTGCGGACCTCGAAGGGCATCAGGCTGACGTTGATCTTGTGGCTGACAACTTCTTCCAGATCTTTGAACTTAACCGGAGGAGGCGCCTGTACCTTCGCCATCATCTCCATCTTGTCGAACTCTTTACTGTTCTGCATGGCCTGCATCGAGCCGGCGTTCGCAGCGAAAGGATCCATGCGGTCGGTCTTGCTGCTCAAGCCCATTTGCTCATACTGCGTAGCGCCACCAGGAGTGTTTAACAGGGCGTCTTTTTCGTTGGGATTGCTGGTCAGGTGGAAGTCGCCGCACATGCAGGGATCGACGAACTCCAGATTGACTTCCTGGCCGACTCCTTCGAGGTAGCGATAGCGCCAGTCCTCGAAAGGAAAGGTGCTGGTGGTGCCGCCGCCCTCTTCCTGTGGCCGGTCGTAGGTGCCGCCGGCGTCGTGGGCTGTGATCTGGTCAGGCGCGCCCCACATAATGTAAATGCGGCCGCGGTCCGTCTTCCAGCCGGGTTTGCCGGCGGCAAAGTGCTCGTTGGCGTAGGCGATGCGGCGATAGTGCTCTTCCTTGTACTCGTTTTCCGGTGTGTCGGGAGTGGGATCGCGACGCAGCCAGAACTGCTCAATAAACTGATCGCGCTCCTCGTCGTTGGAGAGCTGCTTGAACGCCGATTTCTCCTCCGGAGTGATGATGTAGATCACGTCCTCATTGAGCCACTTTTTGTAAGTGCTGCTCAACTCCTGTTTCAAAGCCTTGGAGCTGGCTTTCTTCTGCTTGTCGGTCAAGGGACGCTTCAGGGGATCCGTGGAATTGTCGGAAGCCGGCCCCTGAGGCGCAGTGCCTGCGCTGTTCGCAGCCGGAGTGGTGGCTTGGCCCGACTTGTTATCCGAAGGGGCAGTTGACGGAGCAGCCGAATCCTGGGCCACGCCGAAAACAGTAGAAAGAGCAAGGACGATCAGTACCGAAAACGACCACATCCGCGACTTTATTGTTGTTGTCAAACTACTCCTCGACGAACACTACCCACTTCTAAAATTGTAAGTTCTCGCCACCCCGAAAGCAAGGTTCCTGGTGCGAAATGCACACTTCCGGGGACTGAATGCCGCCACCTGTTTATAACCCCGTTTTGCGGTGCAAGTTCTTCAAGAATATGCGCTCCCGCGCCGGTTTTTCTCAATTTGCGGGCCGCGGGGTTGACGCCCGAAGTTCCTCTTTGTCACAATTCTCGCCAATTCTCGTCCAAGATAAGCGGTTATAATCGAACATCGAACCATGCGCCAGATGACCGCCGGCTTTCTTGCCAGCCGCGGCCTGGCTGAAACTCGTCCGGTTGCCGATGTTGAGGCGGCCAGTGTCGCGGCCGGGAACCTTAGGCCGTCTCACTACGTACACTTGATAGGTTGAACCGAGCAAAACGGAACTGAATCTGTGTTCGAGGTCCAATGAAGGGCTGGAAAAAAATCGCACTGATAGTCGGGGGTGTGGTGGTTCTGCTGGCCATCGTAGGGTTCACGGTGCAGCAGAGCCGCAAAGGAGTGGTCGCCGTACAGACGGGCAAGGTTGTCCGTGAGGATTTGACCTCCGTGGTGACCGCCTCGGGCGAGATCAAGCCGAAGGTGTACGTGAACGTCGGCGCCATCCTCCAGGCAAAAATTACACACCTGTATGTAAAAGAGGGCGACCGGGTGAAGGCGGGTCAACTGCTGGCGTCCTTGGACAACATTCAGTACGCCGCTGACGTTGCCGCCAACAATGCCATGGTGAATGCATCCCGTATGGACGCCAATGCTGCGAAGGCCGCGGTGAACACCTCAGAGGCTGATCTGAACCAGGCCAAGGCGGAGTACGAACGCGCGACGCTCGACTACAACCGCAACAAAGCTCTGTACGACGCTCAACTCATCGCCAAGTCGGATTACGATACCAAGAAAGCCGCCTACGATACTGCGACCGCTCAGATTGGGTCAGCTAAAGCAAAATTGGCCCAGGCCAAAGCCAACCTCGATTCAGCCCAAGGACACATCGGACAGAACGTCGCGACTCTGCGGCGCGTTAACGATGTGCTAAGCAAGACCGAGTATCGCGCGCCCTTCGACGGCGTCATCACCAACCTTCCCGTCCGCGAGGGCGAGACCGTCGTACCTGGCATCCAAAACTCGCCGGGCAGCACTCTGATGACGGTTGCGGACACCTCGTTGATCACCGCGGAAGTGAAGGTGGACGAGAGCGACATCGTCAACGTGCAACTCGGGCAGTCGGCGGAAGTCTCTATCGACGCCATTCCCAAACAGAAGTTCAAGGGCACCGTGACCGAAATCGGTGGAAATGCAGTGCTCCGGTCGACCGGCGTTTCCACGGCGCAAACCGTCTCCAGCGGGCAGGAAGCCAAGGATTTCAAGGTTGTGATAGCGTTGCAGAACCCGCCGTCAAATGTGCACCCTGGACTGTCCGCGACCGCGCGCATTACCACTGCCAATAAAAGCGGCGTGTTAGCCATTCCGATTCAGGCACTGACCATTCGCGAGCGAGACGATCTGACTCCCAATAAGGACAAGAAGGGTTCCGTGCAAGCGGCGGTTCCGGCGGGTAATCCCAAGGAAGAGCTGCAAGGGGTTTTTGTCCTCCGGAACAAGAAAGAAGCGGTTTTCGTACCAGTGACAACGGGCATAAGCGCAACCACCGATATCGAAGTTACGAGCGGGTTGAAGGAAGGCGACGAGATCGTTACCGGCAGCTACAAGGTGCTACGGAGCTTGCGCAACGGCGCCAGCGTGAAGGTCGACAACTCGATCAAGCCGAAGGAAGAAGAATCGTAGGGATCGCTACTCGCTGTTCGCCATTCGCTGTTCGCCGGAAGCACTATCTTCGAGCTCTGGCGAAAAGCGAAAAGCGAACGGCGGCATGAATGAGCAACCCCGACCAGCGACCACCAGAGGAGAACGAGGAGAAGCAGAGAATGGCAACAGACTTAGCGAATCTGGCGGAGCCGCAGAAGGTGGCGGTGCCCGATAGCTGCATCATCTGCACCGAGGACCTGTGGAAGACCTATGACATGGGGTCGGAGCAGCAGGTGCAGGCGCTGCGCGGCCTGAATATCCGCATCCAACGCGGCGAATACGTTGCCATCATGGGGCCTTCGGGTTCCGGCAAGTCTACCCTGATGAACCTGATTGGCTGCCTGGACACGCCCAGCAAAGGAAACTATTGGCTGAACGGGCAGCTGGTCAGCGAATTGGATGACGACGAATTGGCGCGCATCCGCAACAAGGAAATCGGTTTCGTCTTCCAGACTTTCAATTTGCTGGCGCGCGCCAGCTCGCTGCACAACGTCGAACTACCGCTGATTTACGCCGGCCTTCCCGCCGAAGAGCGCATCGAGCGCGCCAAGAAAGTCTTAGCTTCGGTGGGCATGGAATCGCGCATGAATCACAAGCCCAATGAGCTGTCAGGCGGCCAGCGGCAACGCGTCGCCATCGCTCGTGCGCTGGTGAACAATCCCTCCATCATTCTCGCCGACGAGCCTACCGGCAATCTGGACTCCCAGACTGGCCTGGAAATCATGGCGCTATTCGATCGCCTCCACGAACAAGGCAATACCATCGTTCTGGTGACCCACGAGCACGACATCGCGGAGTACGCTCACCGCGTCATCCACATTCGCGACGGACAAGTCTTCAGCGACCAGAAGACGGCACGAGCATAATTCGTCGACGGGCTTCTTTATTCTGTGACAGTCAGCGACGTGTTACCAACGGCGCCTCCCAGCGACGCGCTGATGGTCGTGCTTCCGATGGAGACCGGACTTGCTAAGCCCGCGCTAGTGATCGTCGCCACCGAGGTCGCGCTGGAGGTCCAAGTCGCGGAAGTCGTGATGTCTCCCATCGTACCGTCGGAATACGTGGCCGTCGCGGTGAACTGCTGTTGCTGATCCAGAGACAGGCTTATCGACGGGTTTGTCGGATTTATCGCGATGCTGACGATAGTCTTGCTACTGACCGTCACGGGAGCGGTCGCGGTCGCGCTGCTGTTGTTCGATTTGGCTGTGATGGTGGTGCTTCCCAGCGCCACTCCGGTCACCAGCCCGGAACTATTAACGGTGGCAACGCTCGGGGAAGAAGACGTCCAAGTCACTTGCGAGGTGACATCGCCCGAGGTGTTATTGCCGAAAGTTGCGGTTGCTGTGAACTGCTGCGTAGTGGTGGGAGTGATGAACGCGCTGGTCGGCGACAAAGTGATCGCGGTAATCTCGGTCGATGAGGGGAAAAATCCACCCCCACAACTGCTGAGCAGAAGAGCAGTCAGAAGAGCAGTCAAAAGAGCTGCAGCAATCCCTCCAAACCGCATAACCCGTTGCATGTTGGCTGTCCTGATTCTCCTGTAAGACGGAACCATTCTTAGAAGGTAACCCGTGCGGCCTGCCATTGTCTCGCGTCTGGAGAAATGACCATTGATCGAGTTCCGATCCTTCTTATCAGGGTGAGGGTGAGTAACGGGTAAAGACAAAGTCCCGAGTTTTGGCAGGCTCGTGGCAAGGAAAGCAGGTTTTGAGCAGCGCTTCGTCGGCGGGTTTGCCGTCTTTGAATTGAGCGAACCCCCAGCCGCCCGTCGCGGTGTATTTTTTCGAGTCTTTGACCATCAATTGAAGGTTAATGGGAGACCCGGCAACGAAAGATTGGGCCTGGCCAAAGACTTTGTTGTTTTCCTCAGACGGGACGTAACTCCAGGCTAGCCGGGCAATGATTGTGCCGTCCGGGAATGGCAGCTTTTCTTCCCGATAGGCCTTGATCGCTGCATCGTTGCCCAGAATGGCGCGAAAATCGTTCAGGTTGCCTGCCTCGTGGGCCACCGAGATCAACCTCCAGTCGCGGTATCCGGGGGGAATTTTGATTCCGAAGATCGGAGCAGCCTCTCCATCGGCTTGTCCAGATGCGTGGGCCATGCAGACGACCACGCCGGCCGCAGCCGCAACTGCAACCAGCAGGAAAGCGACCCGTTTCATACGTACCTCCTTCTGAATTCGCTGCGAACTGCCCTCGTCCAGCCCCGGGGGACACCCGAAATCCAGGTCGAGTTTTCATTACTCCGGTCAACATTGCTCATACTGGGTTCTTTATCTAGCCCTCGACGAGCTGCTGCCCGCCATCGATGTCGTAGGTCGCGCCCGTGAGGGCCGTGTTGGTCATAATGTGTACGGCGAGCGCGGCGACGTCGGCCGGGCCAACGACGCGCCGGATGGGAAGCTTAGCGCGAAGCTGATTGCGCCGGTTTTCGAGTTCATCGCCGAGCAGCGTCGCCGACAACGGTGTGTCTACGAAGCCGGCGGCGATGAGGTTGACTCGGACGGGCGCGAGTTCGAGCGCGAGGTTCTTCGTCATGGCGGGAAGCGCGGCCGTGAGAGCCGCGATGAGCGCGAGTCCCGGCGCCGTGCTGCGGCCACCGGTGCCGCCCATGAAGAGCAGGGTCCCTCCTGGACGGACCTTGCTTGCCGCGTTGCGGGCGACATGCAGCGGCAGCAAGATGTGCGCTTCCAGGTCGCGGCGTGCCGCTTCGAAGTCGAACTCCGCCAGCGGCGCATAGTAGGGACCGGGCCCCGTGACCAGAACGTGGTCGATCGGCTTGGGGAGCTCGTTGAAGAACCTCCCGAGCTGTTCGAAGTCGGTGGCGTCGAAGGCGGTGACGCTGGCCCCGAGCTCGAGGCCGACGCGCTGTAGCCGATGCGGGTCGCGCGCGGTGAGGATCACCTCGGCCCCCTCGGCCCGTGCTCGTCGGGCCGTTTCGAGCCCGATGCCGGCGCTGCCGCCGATCACGACGACGGTTTGCCCGAGGAGTTCCGGTTCGCGCTGGACGGGAAAGGTGGCTGTTGCGTTGCTCATGATTCCTCCAGGAATTCGTGATCGAGAGCCTCTCCAGTCGCGTCGCGGCCGATGCGATCACGTTGTAGTCGTTCATTGCGGCAATTCTTCGCCGGACTGCTCCGCTACCATGTACGCCGCGTACCAGTCGGGCCAGTTCAGGTCTGCCTTGCCGATGGCTTCTCGTGCTCGCCGTGGGCGGCTGCCGCACGCCGAAGCGCGCTCGCCAGGTCGCCAGCCGACGCGTAAGTCGTGTTACCGGTGACACGCCCGGGCAGCCGGGACGTGATTTCCTGCAACAGCCAGCCGTTGCCGTCCGGATCACGGAACGAGGCGAACGAACGGTAGCTGCGATGCTCGGGATCCAGGCCGCTGACCCGGAGCCGCCCAAACAGATAGGGCTCGTCCGGGCCTGCGTACACGCCATTGGCATCGTGGAATACTTCGCTGATCTTGACGCTGTGACCGAGCAACTCGCGGCGGGCAGCCTCGATGTCGGAGACGATCAGGTACATGCCCTGGGCGGAGCCCGGCGCCGCCGCAGTGACGTTCTTGCCGAAGATGACCGAGCATCCGGAGCCGAGGGGCGTGAACTGGATCACGCGGAAGTCTTTACCGTTGTCGTAGTCGGCGTCGAGCCGCCACCCGAGCCCGCTGTAGAACTCCTTCGCGCGGTCGACGTCCGAGACGGGAATCACCACGATCTCGAACTTCATGTCGATGCTCGAAGCTTTGGCGTCATTACTCCCGGTTTCATCCTTCAGATTTGCCATGTTCTTTTCTCCTGTGCGTTCAACCTAAATCAAAACAAGAAGCGCTGCCACATGTTCGGTTAGCAAGGACGGAGCGTCCACGAGGATCGGCCCAAGCCCAAAATATTACCATTTTGGGAATTCGCGATTTGGCGGCCCCATCTCGCATCGGACACTCGCTCGCCAACACTCATCGATGGGTTATGGATCACAGACAATTTCCATTTGCCGGGGGATCATTGAGTTGTCGGCAGCCCCAGCAGCGAGAGCGATCTGGAGCAGCGAAGCGGCTGTCCCAGAGTGCCCAGCCTGTCTCGAGGCTGACTGAACAGGATTTTCAAGTGAGGAGGCTTACGTCATGAAGAAAGCAGTCATTCTCCTCGTCCTTTTGATTGCTGTCCAACTTATTGCCCAGGACAGATCGACGATTTCGGTCAAGAAGAGCGAAATCACCAACGGCGTTGTCATCGTTACAGTGGCGCAAGGGGCAACGCAGGGTCAGGCAAAAGCGTCCGTGCAACTGAACTGCAACAAGGATGCGGAAGCCTGTAAGGCTCCGGAAGCCGGAACCTACCTGATGATTCGACTGCCCAAGAACTGGGGAATGTACGACTGCCAGAACGTGGATCTGTACCCGTCAGGGGCGGATCCGGCTACGGCCGAGAAGATCGGTGAGTATTGCCTGATCGAGAAGTAAAACGGCGCGAGCGGACAACTTGGCAATGCCAGAGTGATGTCTTTTGGGTCGCTGTGGGAGTCTTATTCGCAGATTCCCGGACTCAACATATCCTTGGGAAGACCGAAGCCAGGCGATGCCTGATAAAAGAGTGTAGGGCCTTTGGAACAAGGGAGTCGCGCGTAGGGCTAGAGAACTGAGATGATTGGATGTTCTTCTTCAATGACGAGTGTGACCTCGTTGATGACGATCAGTACGATTTGTTTACCCTTGCAACCGAAGTGGAGCGTCGATGCGATCGCTCTCATCGCCGAACCGTAAGCGAGCTAAAGTTCCGATGCTGCGACGACCGGATTCGTCCAGCGTCGGAATTTCTTGCCGCGGAAGTGCCGGGGCAAGTGGATCACCTTCGACAACGACGCAAATTAATGTGACCGTAGCTTGACAGAGGCGTCCTATGCATAGAATAGAGGCGTCTCGATGACGGGAAACGAAATCCCGGCTGCACGGAGGCGAATCAGGCTCAGCCGGATTCTCGCTGTGCCGTTGTTCGTCTGTCTGCTTCTGTCCCCGCGCCTTCCCGGGCAAACTGCCGCCCCATCTGCCGATGAAGCCAGGACCGGCACATTGACCAATTTGCATTCAGACAAGCGCGTGGTTCAGAACGGACGCTGGTTCCTGGTGCGCGAGTTCACAGTGGACTTTGCAGTTCGGGACTCGGTGACCTACTGCGGCGAGATCACTACCACCGATGCTACCGAGGCCCATGATCTGCTCGACAGCACCGGCCAGGTGGTCTCGGTCATCGAGAAGGGTAAAGACCTCTACATCACGCTCAAGAGTGGCCGCCGAATCAGGGC
>Ga0187857_10003499_pt1 | contig 12575 bp, 19 predicted proteins | sample June2016WEW_8_10_FD_132984 | JGI IMG/M metagenome (GOLD analysis project Ga0187857, IMG submission 132984) | Peatland microbial communities from SPRUCE experiment site at the Marcell Experimental Forest, Minnesota, USA - June2016WEW_8_100 | ecosystem: Environmental > Terrestrial > Soil >...
GACGCGCACCTCGACACGCCCACCTTCTCCCAGATTGCCGGTCGCGCCACCACCACCACCAACGACTCGATCCGATGACTGGTTCGCGCAACTCGCCGGACCTGATTTGCCAAGTGCAGAGAATAAACGAGGCTACGGGTTCCATCCCCTCGGCGCCTGGTGCGACACGACCCGAGAGCCGCTCGCTTTGATGCTCCGTCCGGGCAACGCCGGCTCGAACGACGCAAACGACCACACCTCGCGTTGTTGGACCAGGCGATCGCCGCCCTCCCGCTGGAGTACCACCTGGGCCACCAGCCCGGTGCCGACCCGGGCCTCGTCCGACATCACATCCTCGTGAGGGCCGACTCGGCCGGGGCGACCCATGACTTTGTCTCTGGCCTCACAGAGGCGAACATCGAGTACTCGATCGGCTACCCAGTCGACCAAGGTGTGAGAGAAGCCTTGTTGTTGTTCCAAGAAGAGGACTGGGTCGACGCCCTCGAGTCGGACGGGACCGACCGGGACGGTGCCTGGGTGGCAGAGCTCACAGATCTCATGGACTTGTCGACCTGGGGTGAAGACGCACGGCTCATCTGCCGGCGCGAGCATCCTCACCCCGGGGCCCAGCTCAGCTTGTTCGACACCTCGGAGGACTTTAGGCACACGTGTTTCATCACGAACGCGAGTGCCCTCGAAATCGACGCCGCAGTACTCGAGTGCCGACACCGTGGCCATGCCCGGGTCGAGGACCGGGTCCGGTGCTGGAAGGACTGCGGGTTACAGAACCTGCCCTTCGCGAGCTTCACCCAGAACCTTGCCTGGGTGGCCGCCAGCCTCATCGCCGGGGCGCTCATCGCCTGGACGCAGATGACCTGCCTCGACGGCGGGCTCAAGGTGGCCGAACCCAAGACGCTCCGCTACCGGCTGTTGCACATTGCCGCCACCCTCGTGCGCCACGGCGGACGGCTCATCTTGCGCCTGGACGAGACCTGGCCGTGGGCTGAAACGCGCAGGCGGGCCTTCTTAAGGCTGCGGGCCGCTTTTCCATAACAAGCGGGGTCCCAGCGCCCGACCCGACAACGGTGAGTCTCCCGAGGGCGTGACATCCGATCCGATGAGAGCACGAACCTCTGGGTCGACGCGCCCCGACACGGCCAGGCACTCGCATTGTCACCCCAGCGTCACCACTGGATCGTTCTCCGTCAGCTTCCTGGGGCCGGACGAATTTTCGAGGCTAATGACGACGACGCGGTTGTTCAACGACTACGCGATGGACGACTGAAGTGCGAGTCTCTAAGTCCAGCTATATGGGCTTTTGCAAAGAGAGCGCGGGAAATGTCCCGAGGTCGCGAATCATCGGGATGACTTCCCCAAGTTGGCGACGAGTCCGATCGGCAAGGTGCTTGCCATACCGCCGATCAACCTCCTCAGCTTGATGGCTGTAGACGCCTTCGATATGAGTCCAGGTGGGCATCGTCTCAGCATGTATGTCGTGCTGCTCGCTGATGTGGAAGCCATGAGCGGAGAACCGGGCTGGCCAGTCCTCAACGAGATCGCTTCCCCTATGGTAAAAGATCGCTCGCAGCGCCTTGTCTTCTCTCCGCGACGGGACTGCCGAGAGGGCGAGATCGGAGAATCCGACGTATCCGCCTGGGCGCAACACGCGCCAGATCTCATCTACAAGACGATCTCTGGCGTTTTCAGTAACACAGATGTCGGCGGCAACCTCGATACACAGCACCGCGTCGAAAGATCGATCAGGAAACGCGAGACTGAGAGCGTTTCCCCTGTGAAGCTCAACCTGGTCCGAGAGGCCAAGGGCGTCGATCAGAAGCCGCCCCTCGCACACCTGCTCGCGGCTGATGTTGACGCCGATCACTCGGCAGTCGTTGAGGCGAGCGATCCGCGCCGCCGGAGCACCAATCCCACAACCGAGATCGAGGACCACTGCGCCAGGCGTGACTCGGGCCAATCGGCCGACCAGGTCGGTATGTGCATCGAGCGCCTCGGCCAGGGTCTCGGTCTTCCGTGGGTAGTAACCAAAATGGAAGCTGTCGCCGTAAAAGAGACGTCCGTCGTCAGTGATGAGATCGAAGTATGCCGCCACTCCGCGAACCGTCCGTCGCCTACAGACCACCAGGGGGAACCCCATGCGACAAGCTGCCCACAGTTTCGATGCCCATTCCGCCGGGTTCAACCGCGCAGAGCGATCACCGGACGCGGCTACGTCTTTCGGCGAAACACTGCCTTTGTGCGCGTCCATTATCTCCTTGGCGGAATAAGGCAACAGCTGACCCACGCGCCTGACTCCTGAATCTAGCCTCGAACACTCGTCCGGCCTCGGGAGGCACTGACGGCGGGGATTGTTGGCCACGGGGGTGACGTCGTCGGCCTCTCACCGGCCTCGTCGGCGTGAGTGTGGCCGTGGCATCCGACCTTCGGCGGCTCAATCATGAAAGGCCTGGTCACAAAGTCGCGCTGAGGCAGTTTTGCTCACACAACCCACAACTCTCGGGTTGTTCAGGCGATGCTTGAGCGCTACGCGGAAGTGTCGACGGTGAAGGTGGGCCAGGCGCCCCACGATCGCCCACTTGGGCACGTACCGGGCGAAGGGTAGATCACAACCCGGACCAGCGCGGCCGGCGCCGACGGTGGGCACGGTGGGCGGTGGACGAGGTGCCGGGGCTGAGGTAGGCCGCCACAGCAACTAAGGGCACAGTACTTTGAACCGCTACACACCACCCACCACCAGCACTTGTGCGCGCCGGCGGCAATCTCGCGGCCTCGTCCCCCTCTTTCCCCACAGCTGTTATTAGGGAGAGAGAGACAAGCGGACGGAGGCAGGCCAAAGACCCGGGAAAGCCGGCAGGCGGCGCACGGAGGACGGGCCGAGAGGCGCACGGCCTCGGACGTCCAGGGAGAGCCGGTATAGGTGACATAGGAGCCGCTGAAATCGCCAGGGAGTATCCAAAGCAGCGGGGCAAGGCACGAGCATCAGGTGTTACGCCGACTCTTCGCGCGGTCGATTCCACTGCTCAGCGACTGCGCATCCAGCCATTGCAGTGCACGCGCCAGTTGTCGTTCGTCCGGGGTGTGAAGCCCCTTCGGACCATCAGTCCGAGCACCGCAACGCCGGCAGACGGACATCTGTCCGTTGGTCTCCGGGACATGGTGCTTGTCGAGCCGAGAACCCAATTGCTGCGCTTCAGGTGATACCACGATCTCTCCTCGTCCAGATCGCTCGATGATTGCCCCGGTCCGTTCACTGTCAACACCGCCGTTGCCGCTCGTTCTCGTGATTCGAGGTAACCGAGCGTACGTCGGGTGCCGGTCGAGGTTGTGTCGCGCCCGGTCGTGGCGCCTCGTCGTGCGGAGGTCGGATTGGTCAGATGTGGTCAATGACGTACCGTCGTCCAACCGGACCGGAGTGGTACGTGACCTTCCGACGGAAGTTAGAGGTCTAGAAGCGCCCGGTGGCGTTCTTGGTCTTGCAGAGCGTACAAAGGACGAAGCCTCCCGTTCCTGCCACGTTGTTTCCGTTGGCGATGACTCGCTTGCCAGCAGGGCAGTCGTCGTAGACGTGGTAAACGGGGTCCTCGGGGTCGGTGTTGGTGTGGTATTCGGGAATCTTCGCCATAATGGCGCCTCCTGTTGGCTGCTGCGACCGGGCGGCGCGCGAACGCTACCCATCAGGAGGCATGGCCGCGTTTTGTCATCGCAACACATCGCCCGATACGCGGCGAAGCGGTCCCGCCCGGCGGGCCGGCGCACCAAGCGCCCGGCCCAGCCAGCCCAGCCGGGACGGGGGAAAGCAAGCCAGCCGGAGCGTCGGGGAAGGGTGGGGCCGAGGGGCCGTGCGGGCCCCCTCTGGACGCCCCTTCCCGTCCTCCCACCGACCCCTGGGTGGGTGGGAGGGTGCGTCAGCGGGTGCCCAGGACCATCTTGGCCTTGAGATCCCCGCCCAGCTGTTGAGCGCCCTGTCGGTTGGTGACCCAGATGACTCAGCGGCGATATCGCCGCGTGGAGGCGCCAGGAGCGGTGCGATCCAAGTTGCGCTGTTCGCCCTAAAGCCCGACGAGGATGCTCGCACGGAAGAGCCGGGGTCGGAAGAGTAAGGTAACGCGTCGCATCATTCCTTGAGCGGTAGGCCTCGCATGCTTCTTGTCCAGGTCCTCACCTTTTCCAGCATCCACACTGTGGCGCCCCTCACGGTCGCACTTCTGGCTGCCGCAGCCAAGAAGTCCAGTAGCTCTTTCACGTTGATCTTCATCGTTCTGCTGTTCGTGGTCGGCTACATGTTCCTGATCCGGCCTCAGCGCCAGCGCCGACAGCGCCAGCTGCAGGTCAGTAGGCAGATCGAGGTCGGGGACAAAGTGCTGCTCTCCTCGGGCATCATCGGCCGGGTCGATGGGTTCGTGGGCGATCACGCGAGGATCGAGGTCGCCCCCGGGGTGATCATCGAGGTCGTGCGCGGGGCGGTGTCCCGACGCGTAGACGAGGCAGTCGATGGCGGTCACGATCCCGGTTATGGCCAAGGCTCGGATCGGCCACTTCGCTGAGGTACAGGTGCTTCGAACACCAGGCGGAACGGGCCGCCCGCAGGGGGCAGTTGGGCCGGGACCAGGGGCGGGCGAGCCCACATCAGGACGAGGTTGGACAACCCACTTTCAGCTGAACAACCAGGCGCGTAACGTGTGGGTGGGCCCTCGAGGGTAAACCCGCACCGAAGAGCCGGGGTTGAGGGTGAGATCCGGCCACGCTGGCAGGTCTTTTGACCGCAGATGTCGTTCCCTCCTTGGGACGCTCTCGAGGGCCCATCACCTCGTCAATACCCAAGTCCCGTCGTGGGCCAGCCCGCTAACGAGCAACCTCCGCAGGTTCAGTTTGCTGCGACCCGGAGCAAGAGCCATTTTGCCAAGCAGTGGAATCGACCACGCGAGGAGGCGGCGGCACACGTGATCCCGGTGCCTTGCGTTACGTCGACCGGAGGAGAAGAGCGACGGACTTGGGGATGGGCGCGACTGGGCTACGCCACCGGGTGGAGACGTTGTTTGCTCTCCCGTTCCTTGCGTTCCCGCGCCACGCGGATCTTGTGTTGAGCGACCCGCGCACGTCCCGCATGTGAAGGTGGCGACTTCCCCACCCGTAGTCCGTAAGCTTTATCTGCGCCCCGTTGGTGATGGCGATCCAGCGGTGGGCGGACCGCCAGTCCATGATGGCGGCGCACTCGGGGCAACGCGGGTCGGGCTTGATCAGGAAGTACGAGCGCTCGTCGGCCTTTTCGTCGTAGCTCTCGGCTCGCGTCACCGACTGACCCGCACCTCCGCAGCAGAAGCACTCGTTGTCTGCCGTCTGCGGGCGCTACCGCCCGACTGCTTCCCGACGACCGCGAGTGAACCCATCGAGGGCACGACAGTGGACTCTTCCCCTGTCGACCACCGCACCCACAAGAGCGACCCGGTCACGCCGGTCACGACTCCATCGCGGGGAGCCTCGCCGACTTTCCTCGAAGAGATCTGTACGCGATCACCAACGACTGCCATACACCGAATGTTGCCACTGCGAGGCGTGTCTGGCCAGCGCTTTTCCACACCTTTCGCCCGCAGTGGCGCTCAGACGGGCGGACGAGGCAACGGCACGGCAGCGTCTGATGACAACACCGGGCTATCGAACGACGAGTTTCAAGGGTAGGTCCGCCGGTGTTAGACACTGCAGTATCCAACGACTCGGGCCACGCCGGGTGGGAAGCAGGTAGCCACTATGTCAACGGCCGCAGGCAGGCGAAAGATGCCGACACATTTCGCCACGTTCGGTGGGGTAGGCGGGAAAGCGCACGGGCCACACAACAAGCATGCCCAGCAGGTGCTCGCTCGACGAGCGGCGATCGAACGTAAGCGAACAACGAGCAGGACACGCTTGGGTTCGAAGCAGGCCCAGCGAGGCGGAGCCGAGTAGCGCCAGCCAATAGCCAGGGGATGCGCAGGTCACTGCTTGAGCGTCAGTCGCTCGGCGTAGGCACGCTGCGCCGCTTGCCGCGTTGGCGACAGCGACGACCCGGCCGTCAGGTATCCCGGTCGGAGCGAATTCCGACGTCAGACACCAGGTCAAACCGAGCACGCAAAGTATGATTTAGCCGCGATCTGTGCCGTGAAGCGTCGCACTGTTTCACTTACAAACGATGCTCTCGGAGCACTCGACCGCATCGCCAAGGAGCATCGGAGCACGGTGAGCGGAGTCGTCGAGGCGGCGGGCCGTTTGCTCCGCGACGGCGGTCCTGGCGCCGATGACCTCAAGCGCCGTCTCGTCCCGGACCGTCGCCGCGGCGACCGGCGTCCGAAGCAACAGGGCGCATAGGTCGTTCAGGCGAACGGTGAGGGCGGCGCCGCGGGGGAATGGGAGAATGGAGTCGTGACCGACCACCGAGTTCTCGCCGCGCGCCAATGTCAGCGAGTCGTTGAGACCGAGCGAGGCGGGGGACAATGCCCACGGGAGAGCACCTGGGTCGGCTCTCTCCATACGGGACGCCAGATCTACTTCGTTGAGACCTGTGAGCAGCACATGTCAGGGCTAATCGACGCCGTACCGCTCGAGGATGCGAGCACCGATGCCACGTCGTAAGAGAGTGTTCGGAAAATTGTTGCTGGGTAGTGGCCAATTTAGCCAGTGGAGGGTGCGATTTTCGCATAGGCTGAGTCCGTGGATACCGATTCGGCCGCATTGGCACAGACCTGGCGCACGACCCATGGCGATATGACCGACAACGAGTGGGAGCTCATCGCCGATCTTGTCGCTCCGTATTGGACTCCGGGTGGGATGGGCCGGCCGATCAAGGTCGACCGGCGTCGAGTGGTCGACGCCATCTTCTACGTCGCGGCGACCGGCTGTCAGTGGCGAGCCCTTCCCGAGTCCTACCCGAACTGGAACACCGTGCACCGCTATCACCTCGAGTGGTCGAGGAACGGCACCTGGGAGCACATTGCCGCCCGTCTCGCCGCGGCTGTCCGCGAGGCCGAAGGTCGCGAGGGCGAGCCGTCCGCGGGGATCGTCGATGCCCGCTCGGTGCGGGCGTCCGCGACGGTGAGCAAGAAAACAAGAGGATTCGATGCGGGAAAGAAGATCAACGGTCGCAAGACCTTCGGGATCGTCGATACCCTCGGTCTCCTCGTCGCCGTCGTGGTCGTTGCGGCGAGCATCTCGGACAACGTCGGTGGGATCGCTGTCACCGATCGCGCTCGCGAACGCTACGGGCGCTTCGCGAAGCTCTGGTGTGACGCGGGGTTCAAGGCCACCTTCATTGAGCACTGCCGCGGTCATCGCGTCGGCGTAGAGGTGGTGACGAGGATCCACGCGAGCCGGTTCGAAGTCCTCCCCAAGCGCTGGATCGTCGAGCGAACCTGGGCGTGGCTCATGAATAGCCGACGGCTCCAGGTCGACTATGAGCGCGATCCGGTCATCACCGAGGGATTCATATGGGCCGCCCACAGCCGCTACCTCCTCCGCCGACTCACCCAGTCACCGATCACCTGATCGCGCTGGGGAAACAAACGCGACAGTCACTTAGAGCCTCACCAGCCAGCTCTACCGCCTTACCAGGGCGTCGAACAACGTCCATGCCGCCTCAACGTGGCCCGGGCATCTACGCGCTCGTCGAAGCGGAAGCGATCCTCGCCTGCCAGACGGTTGGCCTTGACCCAGGTCTTGGCATCGTCCACGCCGACGCCCGGGGGCGCCAGTCACTCGCCCTCGACGTCATGGTGCCGTCCGGGCCGAGGTCGACTCCTTCGTGTTCGCCCTCGTGGAGCAGCACATCTTCCGCAAGGTCGACTTCGTGGATACGACCGATGGCCATGTTCGCATTCGCTCACCGCTCACGCACGAGCTGGCCGAGACCATGCCGCAGTGGGCCAAGTCGCTCGGCCCGATCGCAGAACACGTCGCCCACGTCTTCGGCAAGGCGATGGACGGCGGGTACTCGGCTGCCACCCCGCTCACGTAACGCCGCTATCGCGATGCGCAGGCGGTCGTGAAGGCACGTAAGGTCGAGGCGTCTCGTCGTGTCGCTGCCGGCAGGGTCCTCCAGCGCCCATCAGTTCCGCCAGCCGCTCTTGCGTTGTGGACCTGTCCTGACTGCGGACGAACTGTCACTAACCCTCGCCATGTCCGCTGCGATGCCTGCATCGCCGCCGACCCTGCGCAGGCACCTGAGATCCGTGGCAGGCGCGGTGCCGCCATCGCGGCCCGCAAACGAGCGCTCTCTGAGTGGGACAAGGCCAACCCGGACGCGGTCTACGACCCGGAGCTGTTCCGGCGGGAGATCCTGCCGAGGCTCGGGAGTGTGCCGCTTGCCGAGATCAGGCGGCGGCCGGTTGTTGCAAGGCGTCCGCGTCGGACATCAGGCGTGGGAAATGGACGCCGCATGTGTCGACGTGGGGTGCGCTCGGCGTGCTGGTCGGGCTTGACGCAGCCGGCACTGTACGCTCGATGACCGAGAGGTCGCCCATGGCTGAGTACCCAAGGCTCGGCGTCGTTCCTACGAGCCCTCACTGGCGCCTCGCCGAGGCGCTGGCCCCGGCCGAGAAGGCCTAGAACGAGGCGAAGAGAAGATGAGCACCGACCAGCCCACTGAGGCCAGGAATGCCTACGACAACGCGATGGCGCCGGTCCAGAAGGCCTACAACGAGGCGAAGGCCTCGGCCAGCAAGGCCTACGACGAGGCGATGACCCCGGCCGAGAAAGCCTACGACGAGGCGAACGCCGCGGCCGGCAAGGCCTACGACGAGGCGATGGCCCCAGGCCGACAAGGCCTACCGTGATCCCGTTCCGACCGTCTCGCCGGATTGAACCTCGCCATCCCACCTCGTCCTGACAGGCCACACCCTCGGCGACCGATCCCAGCACTCCCGACCGGTCACGTCCTCACGATGCGTCCGCTCGCAGAATGGGAGCAGGCGAACCGGGGGACTATGCACGACCCGGAATGGTTCCGCAGTGATGTGCTGCCCCGGCTCGCAAGCGTGAAGCTCGCCGAGATCGCTGAGGCAGGTCCCAACCAGCGCTTCTTCTGGGTCGACGTCGAACGATCCGATGCGCTCGCTCGGCTACGGCGGGACTGTGCTTCTCGGTTGGCACGCCACCGGGGCATCGAGGGCACTACGGCTGTAGGAGTCCTGCCTTCTCAACTCGCAACGCGCGCCCCGCGTGTGCGCTCGTGTGCGCCTCGGCGTCAAGGCTAGGACGGTTCCTCCCACCCGGCCGGCCCCGGCACGACGTGGGCGAGCTGGGCATGGCGTCGGCGGCACCACAGGCCAGGAGCGACCGAGGCCTCGTGACCGACTTGGAGCCGGCTGCTCGCCCGCCGGGCGGCACCGCTTCGCTGCGTATCAGGTGCTGTGTGCGCTGACAATACGCGGTGTCGGCCTTCGCGGTAGCGTTCGCGTGCCGCTCGATTGCCGGGTAGCACGACGAAAGATGGGGGTCGAATCGTGACCACCTACCGCATTGTCTGTGTAAAGACGCAGCATCCTCATCGGCACATCGTCAGCGTTGGGGTTGAGGGGACCTCGGCGACGATACCAGTTCAGATGATGACGATGGCCACCGTGCGCTACAGGATCGACAACGGTGACACCTTCGAGACCTACAGCCCCTCCATGCGAAAGACAGCCAGGGTGTGGAAGGACACATGCAAGGAACCGGGCTGCACTTTTAACGTCATCCGATCGGACGCGGACGCGGTTGCGGACAACAACCTCGACAACCTGCGAGCCTGCCGGTAGCGTCACGGCACGTTGTGACTACGTGAGAACACACGACTGGATCAGCCCAGGAAGCCGCTCGCACTGCCGAAGGTGCCATCGGGACTGGCACTTGCTCACCCAGGTTCATTGCACAGTGTGTGCTGCGAGCACTTCGGCTCCGACGGCATCGCTGGACCGGGAGGGGCGGCGCGTTATGGGGGCTGTGCCTGACAAGGACCTAGACAGCATGACCGAAGAGGAGTTCATCGTTGCGCTCACCGGCGGCGCGTAGCCGGTTCCCACCCGATCCGTCAGGCGGTCACTTGCCACGCTTCTTCGTTGTGCGCTTCGTCTTCACCGCGGGAGCTTGCTGGCCTTCTTTGGCTGCGCGGCGACGATCTTGGCAGCCTTTTGGGCGGTCTGCGACCGCGTCGCCTGGCCACTTTTCTTGGCCGCCTTCTTCGCTTGTTTCGACGCCGCTACACGCCTTGGTGCCGCTTGGATCCCGACCTGACCCTTCGCCGCAGAAGCACTCGTTGTCTGCCGTGTGCGACCGCCACCGCCCGACTGCAGCCGTGTCTTCCCGACGATCGTGAGTGAACCCATCGAGGGCACGACAGTGGACTCTTCCCCCGTCGACCACCGCACCCGCAAGAGCGACCCGGTCACGCCGGTCACGACTCCATCGCGGGGAACCTCGCCGACTTTCCTCGAAGAGATCTGCACGCGATCACCAACGACTGCCATATACCGAATGTTGCCACGCCGCGGCGTGTCTGGTCAGCGCGGTCCCACACCTTTCGTCCACAGAGGCTCCTGGCGACTGTTCAACGTGCCGAGCTTGAGAGGTGGAACGTTGGACCCTGGATGGCTACGGCCGGTGACCATCCGAACCAGAATCTCTGTAGCCGTCGTCGAGGCGACCGGGCTGTCGAAATGCTACGCCAGCCAGGTCCGGGCGGGGAAGTTCACGCCACGTCGTATCGACATGGCGTGCCTCGCGGAGCTGGTCGGAGTAACGCAGCCGGCAGGTACCCTTGAACACGAGGAGGCCGCACAATGGCCGCGCTCGTACTTCCGTCCGACAGCTACCACCCCCATGGGAGCCCCCACCGAGAGGACCCCGCGTGGCAAGCCGGCTACCGAGCAGGACGTCACGAGAGGTGGCTGCTCGCGGGTGCCGGCGGAGGGCTGATGGGCCTCTTAATCGGCCACCGCCATCACGTGATCGTGTGGGCAAGTCTCGTGGCACTCATTGTCACCGGTGTCATCGTGGACCTCTGGCCCTTCGTGACGAGGCGTTGGCCGCCGAAGCCGAGGCCTACTACACCCTGGCCGGGGATAGGTCCGCGGTTGGGACGAGTCCAACCTACGATCCATGGCCTCCACCGCCACGAGGTCGGCATTGCCAACGAAAGCCGATCCGGCGGCGAGTGCCGCGGCCCAGTCCGAGGGCGGCCAGCTCTGGCGGGAGCGTAGGGCGATGGGGCTTCGGATCCGCCTCGTCGAGCCCCGTCCGGCCGGCCACAACGTCTACGACCGTGCCCTCCTGCCCCGTCTCGGTCTCCCGCTCATGGCCAAGATGCTTGCCGAGTCGGGTCACGACGTCCGCATCTATTGCGAGATACTCGCACCGATCGACCTCGACGACCTTCTCGCCGCCGAACTCGTTGGGATTTCCTCAACAACCGCCACCGCGCCGGCCGCCTACCGCCTCGCCGACCTCCTCGGCACCGCCGGGGTGCCTGTCGTTCTCGGCGGTCCGCACGTGAGCTTTTGCGCCAACGAGGCGCTCGGCCACGCCCACTACGTCGTGCGGGGCGAGGGTGAGCAGACGATCGGTGAGCTCCTCGCCTGTCTCGAGGAGGGACGGCCGCTCGAAGAGGTGCAGGGGCTCTCCTTCCGCGCTGACGACGGGGAGCCCCACCACAACCCCGCCCGGCCACGCTGCACTCAGGAGGAGTTCGAGCGGCTGCCGATCCCCGACTTGAGCCTCATCGAGGGCCATCGCCGGATGACCACGAAGCCGCTCATGACCCAGTGGGGCTGTCCCTTCGACTGCGAGTTCTGCTCGGTGATCGCGATGTTCTCCCGGGCCGTCCGCCACCGACGCACCGACCAGGTCCTCGCCGAGCTCGAGGGCCTCGGCGCCGAGCGGGTTTTCTTCTACGACGACAACTTCGTCGTCAACAAGGCCCGCACGACGGATCTCCTTTGTTCGATGCGTACCGCCGGCCTCACGCCGACCTGGTCCGCGCAGGTCCGCGCCGATGCCGCCAGATGCTCGCTGTCTCGCCCGGAGGTCGACCATGAGTTTCTCACCCTCATGCGCCAGTCGGGCTGCCAGATGGTGATGATCGGCATCGAGGCGATCACCGACGAGGGGCTGGCACAGATCGGCAAGCGCCAGCGCGTCGCTGCGGTCGAGCAGTCCGTCGGCGCCTTCCACGACCATGACATCGCGGTGCACGGCATGTTCGTCGCCGGGCTCGACACCGACACCGCCGCCAGCGCCCCGGCGACCGCTGATTTCGCCCGCCGGCTTGGCATCGACACCTTCCAGCTGATGGTCGAGACCCCGGCTCCCGGCACGAGGCTGTGGGACCGGATCGCCGCCGAGGGCCGCCTGCTGAGCGAGGACTGGTCGCTCTTCGACGGGCAGTACGTCGTCACAGCCCCGGCCCAGATGACCGCCCTCGAGCTCCAGCTCGGTGTCCTCGAGGCGATGCGCCGCTTCTACTCCTGGCCGACCATCCTCGCCTCCGGGGTGGCGAGCGCCCTCGGCCACCTCCCGGACCTCACCTCGGCCGCCCGGCCAGTCCTCCTCCGCCGGCTCCCGACGATCGCCCGCCTGGC
>Ga0187857_10003507_pt1 | contig 12549 bp, 8 predicted proteins | sample June2016WEW_8_10_FD_132984 | JGI IMG/M metagenome (GOLD analysis project Ga0187857, IMG submission 132984) | Peatland microbial communities from SPRUCE experiment site at the Marcell Experimental Forest, Minnesota, USA - June2016WEW_8_100 | ecosystem: Environmental > Terrestrial > Soil >...
CCCACTCCGGACGACCGATCCACTCCGTCTCAGCCGCATTATCGGCGATCAGGATTGATTTGCCGGTCTTGCCAATCTCCCCGACTTTCCGATGGCCTAACGGAATCCTCCGGTATTGACCCTTCAGAAAGGACCAGTCTTCTCCTGGAGAGTTTAGTGGCGCACCGGCACTCGCGACCAGATGAAGACATTGCGCTTGGTTGGCGCAGTCGGCTCTGCGAAAGCAAACATCGCAGATGTCGCCGGCCGAGAGCAGCCAGACCCGCGCCAACGCCACTCCTGACTGTGCAGTCAGACCTTGAACGATGGAATTCACAACATCCGCGGTGGCGCGCTCGCCAGCCACACAAGCGGCAAGCGAAAGTAACGGTTCGGCCTGCACAGTCTGGCCCCCGGTAAGAACAATTTTAACACCGCACCTTTGCGGGAGACAGAGGATATCAGCCTTCTTAGCCCTTTGCAAAACCCACGCAATCGGGCGGCGCTTCCCGGTCCGCCGGTGAATAATTCTCGTGGGCGTGGCAGATCTCTGATCGTAAGTCAGAGAGATAGTAGGACCCTGAAACTCGAAGACATCAGTTAGTTGCAATAAAAGCGACGCTTGTCGATCCGCAGCGCCCTGATCTTGGAATCCAGCGTCGAAGCTGGCAATCCGAGCTTGGTCGCCGCTCCGGATGGCCCCGAGATTCTGCCTTTACATTCTTCCAGCGCAGACTCGATCATTTCTCTTTCTTGTGAAACCACTTCATGCGAGAGAGACCGGCTCGACTGGGTCTGGTGCAGCAACCAGTTCTCATCAACCGAGAAGTCTTCCGTCTCGCACAGAATGACCGAACGCTCGACGACGTTCTGCAACTCGCGAATGTTCCCCGGCCAGGGATAAGACTGCAACTGCTCTAGGCTCTTCATGCCAATCCGCTTGATGGTCTTCCCTGCCTTGCTGGAGTAGCGGTCGATGAAATACTCGGCCAGCAGCCGGATGTCTTCCTTCCTCTCGCGCAAGGGAGGGACCTCCAATGGGAAGACGTTGATTCGATAGAACAGATCGCTCCGGAACGTGCCGGCTTCGATGGCGGAGGGTAAGTCGCGATGGGTAGCCGCTATCACCCGCACGTCGGCTCGAATCGTCTGATTGCCGCCGACGCGTTGAAATTCTCTCTCCTGCAAGACTCGCAGCAGCGCGACTTGGGTTTCGGCCGGCAGTTCTCCGATTTCATCGAGGAAGAGCGTGCCCCCTTCGGCCAGCTCAAAGCGGCCCAAACGGCGCTGCAGAGCACCGGTAAAAGCGCCTTTCTCATGGCCGAACAACTCCGACGCGATCAGGTCGCGCGGGATGGCGGCGCAATTGACACTCACGAATGGGCGGCCGGCGCGCTGCGAGCGCTTATGAATCGCCCGGGCAATCAACTCCTTTCCGGTACCGGTTTCGCCTGTGATCAGGACCGTGGAGTCCGTTCGCGCGACCTTCGCCACCCGAGCGAGCACGCCCCGCAGACGAGGCGATGTCCCCACGATCTCTTCGAACATCGCCACCGTATTGATTTCTTCCCGGAGCGCCAGATTTTCCCTCTGCGCCAGCTCTTCCGTTTGTTTGTGGGCCGCGATATCGATTCGCGCGCCGCACCAACGAACAACACGACCCTCCCCATCGCGCAGTGGAAACAGTTGGTGCAGGAACCAGCGGTACTGCCCGGCCTTGTTCCGCACCCGAGCTTCCGCCTCGACCGGGATTCCATGCCTGGTCGTATCCCGGTATGCCTGCAAGAGCGACGCCAAGTCTTCCGGATGAATGATTCTGGTGAGCCACTGCGTGTGCGAGACGAACTCAATCTCCCCGAGATATTCCCGTGCTGCACGATTGGCAAACGACAGGGTGCCGTCCGCTTCCAGGATAAACATGTGCTGCGGGACAACGTCCAAGATCTGCTCGAGTTGTCTTGCATGCTCATTCCCAGCTAGGTCCGCCGCCATCAGACTCTCGAAAGCTTCGACACCCATCACAGGAACTGCTGACCGCTCAAATTGCGCTACTCCAGGCGCCTGCATTTTCTCCTCCCGAAATCCAAACCGTTCACCGTCCACGAAACCTTTGTGTCCGATGCGGGTACTATGAGGTTTCAGAAAAAAAGGCGCATCTGGAGATAGGAAGTTTCTTTCATACTGCCGCAGGGGAGGTATCGAGTACTACTTTTGGATACCAGCAGAACGCTCGACGACGAGGAACCGAGAGGGAACACGAAAGAATTCGCGGCGGAAACTAAGAGCCTTAGGAATTAGGTACGCGAGGAATGATGATTTTCCGGCGTCCGAAGAAGCGGGCATCCAGCGAGAGCGTTCCCGGCCCTAGAAAGGCGATGGCGGTCGCTATGGCAATGGTGTTGAAACTCAGCAGGCTTACGATGGAAGGATCCCCCGAAGGATGCCACACATGAACTGCTATCCCGGCCAGCGCTGAAAAGAAGCCCGCCAGCGGAGTCCCGAAACCCAGTATGAAGGCAATGCCGACTGCCAGTGCAAGCAGTTCCAGAGACCACATGCCGGCGTCCACGCTCTGCTGGCCGAACACGCGGGTATAAGTTCGGAGGATAAGTCTCGTGCCAATCGCGGCGCGCAACAACAGTAGGCCAACGCCGGGCAAACCGCCGGGAAACGTGGAATACAGCCGCCGCAAGTCTTGCCTCCTTCGAGCGCCTTTCGTAACGGCGCTCGCAGAAGAAAGACTATCGGCTGCAAGCCGGGCAGGAAACTCCCGGATTCCACATTTTGCTATATCACGATAGTAGTAGTTCCTTGTACGCCGAAGAGGTATGCCGAAGATCGGCGCATCATAAGTGGATGATCCCGCGGCGGACAGCGATGGTGATTGCCTGAGTCCGGTCATTCGCTCCCAGCTTCTCCATGATGTGTTGAATGTGAACTTTGACCGTCCCTTCCGAGATGAAGAGCTTTTCCGCGATGTCCCGGTTTCGGTTTCCTTCCGCAATCTGTTGCAGAATTTCGATCTCCCGAGCGGTAAGTCCTTCTTCCCCTAAATGATTGGCCAGGCGTGCGGCGATTTCCGGGGGAATTGCCCTTTTGCCGGCATGCACCTTGCGAATGGCTTCCAGCAAATCTTTGGGAGGCATGCTCTTGAGGATGTAGCCCCTGGCTCCGCCCTCCAGGGCGCGTTGCATTTCAACATCGCCCTCTGAGGAGGAAACGATAATGATACGGGCTTCCGGAAATTCGTCTCGGATCGCGATCAAGGCATCGATTCCATTCATGTCCGGAAGCCGCACGTCCAGGAGAACTACGTCAGGTCGATGGTCGCGGAAGCGTTGGATTGCCTCGTGGCCGGTCGATCCTTGCGCCACTAACCGCATGTCTGGCTGATCGTTGATCAGTGCGGCGATCCCTTCGCGCACAAGTACGTGATCGTCAACGCTGAGAACGCCAATGCGCACCGTCTCATTCACTTCTGTCGCCCCTCTCTCGATTCCTCCGCCCGCCGTTTTCCCCACCCTGGATACAACGTCATAAACCATTTCCGAAACCGACTCGGAGGAGTCTCCTCGAATGCAAGCTTTCCGGGGATCGCAAATCGTATCTCGGTGCCAGCGTTTACTCGGCTTAACAGTTCCAGTTTCGCGCCAATTTTTTCCGCCCGCTCCCTCATGCTTGCCAGACCCCAATGCCCTTCTCGTCCGGTTTTCAAGACTTGAGCATCAATCCCGCGACCATTATCACGAACCTGGATAACCAAATTTCGTGACGTGTAGTTCACTTCGACTTCAATCGCACTCGCTTTGGAGTGCCGGAACGCATTGACCACCGCTTCGCGAGCGATGAGGTAGCCCTCATCCCGAATCTGGGGACGCAACCCCCGAGGCTCGCCCAGAGTCGCCACCCGGTAATCAACGCTATCGGGGAAAGCAAATTCCGTTCGCAGGCGCGATAAAGCCACTTCCATGTCGTCGGAGGCGGATTGTGGCGAGCGCAGGGCACGAAGGGCGTTGCGCCCTTCTTCGCTCACCTGCTTCAACAATTCCAGGCCGCGTTCGACTGTGGACTTTGCCGGTGAATCTGCAGGCAACCGGTTGTTGGCAACATCAAAATGGATCGATGCGCTGAAAATCCCCTGCAAGAGGGTATCATGCAGATCCCGGGCGATCCGGGCCCGCTCCTCAAGACGCTCGTCGAAGCGGGCTTGGATGCTTGCAGCCAGGCGGCGAAGCCGAAGAGCATAGAGGAGCCAGAGGATTCCCGAGGCCGCCATGACGCAACACAGCCGAAACCAGGTTGTCTGATAGAACGCTGGGAGAATGCTAAACGCGGTAGTATCTCCTGCATTGTTCCACACGCCATCGTTGTTGGCGGCGATCACATGAAATCGATAGTTTCCCGGAGGCAGATCGGTAAAAAACACCTGCCGGCGCTCCAATGGGTCCTGCCAATCGGTATCATGCCCTTCGAGCTTATAGCGGAAGCGCACTTTTTCCGGAACCACGAGGCTGAGCGCCGTATATTCGATCTCGACGTCGCGCGTGCGCGCGCGAAGCTGAAGGCCATCGCGCGCAAGATACTTCTTTCGGTCTGCGATGATTTGCTCCACGTGAACCGGCGGGGGAACGCCGTTCGCCTGCAAATGTTCAGGATCAACCACCTGCAAAATATTTTCGTTCGCAAACCATAGCTTGCCGTCCGGCGATTTGGAAGCTTCCGGCCGAAAATTGGTCAGCCCTGGCTGCGCTCCGTCAAACACGTCCAAAGTTCTCACGTTCAACTTGACATCGGGCTGCTCCCACCACCGATTCAGCTCCGATGCCTCGATCACTACAAGTCCGCACTGCGTATCCAGCCAAAGAGCCCCTCGCTTGTCCTTTACAAGCGCGAACACATTATCGCAAGGCAGCCCATTGTGCGAATTCAGAATTTCCTCCTTGCCTTCCTTCCAGCGCAGCAAGCCGTCTTGCGTCGCTCCCCACGCTGAACCGTCGGACTCAACCATCAGGTTGCCGATTGGATGCTTCACCGGACGACTCGTGGGCATGATGTCGAGCTGCCCCCGCCGGTACCGGGCCAAGTCTCCGTTCGCCAATCCCAACCAGACGCCATCCTTCGGATCGGCGGCCAACGAAAGAACCCGGGGAATTCGCGGCGGCGCTATTTCCTCGCGGACCCCCAGGTCCTGAATGCGAAAAAGAGCCGGCTGCGTTGTGGCCGCCCAGATATTGTGATCGAGATCCTCCGTGATCGCGGTAACTACTCCAACCGGTTTGGCGTCGGGCTTGTTCACGGCGCGAAATTGACCATGTTCGTGAACGCTCAATCCGTTATCGATTCCAACCCATAGGCGTCCCTCGTGATCCTCGAGTAGCGAGGTAATCAATCTTCCCGGCAACCCATTCCTCTGGCCGATCGCAGAGAATTTTCCTTGCCGAAGAACGTCCAGGGCTCGGCTGTTTCCAATCCATACCGTGCCATCACGAGCAGCGAGTACTGAATCCACATCTTCCGATGTCAGCCCTTCGCGAATAGAAAAGCTGACTACGCGGGTTTCGTGAAATCGATCAATCCCTCTGGAGGTCGCAACCCAGATATCACCTTCCCTGTCCTCGTAGAACCCCTGCACCGCATCACTCGATAAGCCATCCGCGCCGCTGAAGTGATCCGCCTTCCCGTCGTGAACCCGATAAATCCCATGATTGCCCGTGCCGATCCAAAGCCCGCCATCGCGATCTTTCAGCATGGCCGCGACCTCGAGCTGTGTGCCGTCCATTCCGGGCAGGACGTAATCCTTCCAATTGCCTTCCCATAGCTGCTGAAGTCCTAAGCCCCTCCCCGAACGCTTCATGCCGACCAGTACAGAAACATCGTCACCGGCAAGAATAGCGCCGACTCCTGCGAGCCCCTTGGCTTGCTTCAGGGCTTTGTCGATGTACGTCTTGGATTCGCCCGGCTTCCACCGGCATAGTCCGAGCGAGCTGCCCATCCACATGTTTCCGAGCGCATCCCTGAAAAGCGGCTGGGCATAGGCGAAAGAGATCCCCTCACCCGCGCCGTGGCAGCGGAGCGCGCCTCCCGTCACTTCGCAGAGTGGGCCTGCGTCATCGCGCACCTTGCTGCGCGTTACCCACACCGTGCCTCCAGGGTCCTGCACAATTGTCTCGATGAACGCGGGAGACCCTGAAATATTGACCAGCTCGAGATGATTCCAGTTCGCCAATCCCCCTGAGGTCCCAATCCACAAACTCCCATCGCTAGCGCCGAGCAGCGAGTGGATGCGCGTACTAGGAAGTTGCTTGCCCTCCGGCGCTGTCCATGGAACAAATCGCACGCCGTCAAAGCGCACCAATCCGGCCTCGGTACCGATCCACAAATATCCATCCTTAGTCTGGGTGATCGCTTGCGGGGTTCCGCTGAAAAATCCGTCCTGAATCCGCCAGGCCGTATGCGCATACTGCGAAATCTGCCGGTTCGGGTCCAGTGCGCCGGCGGGGGCTGTGCAGGATACTGCGAAAGACCAAACTAAAAGCGCTGGAAAACAGCATCGCTTGATCGCGCGCAGAGCGAAAGCGCCACGTTGCAGCAGGTACGTCTGGGTTGGCCGGGATTTTTTCATTACCTCTACGCGATCTGTTCCCCCGCGCTCGGTGGCCTGATAGTTGCGCTTCGAACCTGCTAACCGCTGATCTAACAGCCATGAATTTTACACCAATCCCGAAAGGCGAATGTTTGCGGCCGCACCTGCCAGTTTTAGATTGCTCTTAGTTGCGGAGGCCTATTTCCGCTCTTTCTCCCACGAGTTCTCGGAACTGTATGATCAGGTCATTTGACTTTGCGATGCCGCCACTGATTCTCATTCCCGGATTACTTTGTAATCAAACGCTCTGGAGTTCCCAGATCGAAGGTCTCAACGGTCATGCCGCCATTACTGTGGCCGACATAACGCAGCAGTTATCCATATCGGAGATGGCGGCGGACGTCTTGAGGACCGCTCCAGATCATTTCTCCTTGGCGGGCTTTTCCCTGGGCAGCCAGGTAGCGCTTGAAATCATGCACCTCTCCGGGGAACGTGTGGACAAGCTGGCACTGTTGAGCGCCACGCACGGCGGACTGCCTCCTGGGGTGGCAATCGCCATCCGGCAAGCCGTCACAACGCTCGAGCAAGGCGGCTTCGACCAATATCTCGAGCAAGCCTATCCCACGTATGTGGCTCCGGCCCGCGCCGCCGATCCCGAGTTAAAACGCCTCTTTGTCGATATGGCGCATACGGTCGGTGTTCAAGCAGGTCTGCGGCAGATGCGGGCACTACTTGCGATCGCGGATCCGTTCACAAGCCTCAACGATATTCGCCGTCCAACAGTGATCGTCGGCGGTCGAGGCGATCGCCGCATCACACCGGCAGCACATCAAGCTCTGGCGCAAGAGATTCCGGGTTCAGAACTGATCATCATCAATGATGCCGGGCACTTCACGCCCATCGAGCAGCCTGACAGGGTGACGGCGGTTTTGCGGCAGTGGTTGACAAACTGACCCAACGATCTCTCCGGCATCCAGTTTGTTGTGATTCGGACAGCTTGCCCTTCTTCCTTTATCGAACTTATAGAACACCTCGTACGGGCGAGCCACATCGCGAGTCATCAGCATTGCAGCCGGACCTTAAATCGGTCCCGAAACTTCGGGACTTCCCGAACGTGTCGGGACGGAGAAAATCGCTAAGCCTTTGGTTTTGCAAGAAAAGCGATTGGTCCGTGCGATGCATTACCAGTTCACGCAGGGCTGGTCGATGCAGCCCAAGACATCTGAAGAGAAGGATCACGAAAATGAAATTACACAAGATCGCTCTCGCAGTATTCCTCGGAGCGGCTTCGATGGCCGCCTCCGCCGCCGATAACACCACAACCGAGAAGGAGAGCCCCCAGTGGCTCCGGATCCTGCGGCCCAAGGTGGGCGAAGTCATCAGCGGCAAAACCACGGTGAATGCCCTTCTGAACATGGGCGATGCGATTCCTCGCAAGTCGCTTCGGGTCACCTTGAACGGAAAGGATCTGACCTCCGGCCTCCGGCGTGGAGTGTGTGAGCGCGCGGCCTGCTACTGGACCGTGGAACTCACCGGCGACGTGGGGCTCCGCGACGGCGACAATCGGCTGCTGGCGTTCGCCCTTACCCCCGACCACAGCACCAAGACGGCGCAAACGGACTTCAATTACGACTATGGTCTACAGGGTGGGCAAAACCTGCCGAACTGGATATCACCCAGCGTCGGGCTCTCCCTGAATCCGGGCGGCGCGCAGCCCTGGGTGACGCTCACCACGGGCTTCCCCGCGGGTGTGCAGGACAACCTCGACCCGACCCAATACCGACTTCCCTCCCGGGACACCACGTTTCCCACGGCTAACGAAACCGCCTGCACCTCTCGCTACCAGGTGGTGGTTCTCAACCGCGTAAACCCGGCACAGGAGGACGGCTACATGTGCCCCGCCGATGCTGGCACGCTCAAGAGCGATCTTGCCGGATTGACCAAAGGCACGGAAATCGTGCTGGTGGGGACCACTCAGTACAATAACGCCGATACCGATCTTGATACGACGGGCATCGGGGGCACCAACTATTCGTCCTACCCATCTGCCTCGCAACCTCAAGGATACGCGGCCATCGGAGTCTCGGGGGCCGCACCCGGTAGCGCTTACGAAAGCTACTATATTGCCTCCGATGTGGGCAAAGCATATCAGACGAATCCTTTCGCCTACGGCCTGCTGGCGAAGGACCAATATGCCAACTACAACTTCCATGCCGGCAACCTCGTGCAATTCGAGGTTTACCCCAACAATCCCCTATATGGTACCAGCAGCGTATTCACCTCATCGTCGCCAGCCCAATTCGCTTGGCTCCCGCCCCTCGGGTCCAGCAACGGGTTCTGGCTTCTGACGCTGGACCGCGTGACCTTGCTGCCAATCGACCTAACTCAAGGCGAGACCAGTTGCAATCCACAGGCTGGCATTTGCGGGCAGTTCTTTCAGACCTCCAACCCGGACGCCAATACTGCCGCACAAATTGCCGATGCCTTGGGCTCAGCGCTTGCCCTAGCCACGTCTCGTCAATTGCTCGTCCTGACGACGATAGGCCAACCCTTCCAGCCTGGCACGGACCCGGGCGTTCTGGCAGAAAACCTTACTTATCTCGGAGGTTCAGGTTACACGTTACGATCGCTCACGGGTTACAACTCAACCTATACGTTCGTCGCTCCCGGAATAAACTCTCTGGTGCCCCCGCAACCGGTGTCGCCCTTCTCGAATGGGGTCGTAAATTCCTCGTCTGCGTTCAGTCAGCAGGGACAGACCGGTATCGTCCGTGGTGTCATGGCACCCGACAATAACAACCTCTATTTCCCCGCAGTCGCATCCCAGGAAGACGGGAAAAAGAACGGAGATGGCGCCACCAGCCTGAGCGTCAACTACGACTTCTATTCGATCAGCTCGCAAATGCCGATCGATTGGTCGTTGAACGACACGGCGGGACACGTGGCGGCCTATCACTGGGCCAGCCAGCAGTTTCTGGGCTACTATTACCCGCAACCCCCAAATAGCCCAATCGACCCGCTCAGTGCGGATCTGCGCTCCTGGTATACCAGTCCCAGCCGGAACTCGGACATGGCGACGCACTTCAACGACTTCCATTGTCCCAGTTCAAATTCGCCGGTTTGCAATTACCCAAGCGATGCCCCTGGCTTCACCGAGCAAGACTTGGCCGACGTGGATGCCGAACTCTATCAGGAGCTCGCCGCGCTTCACGAAACAGACCTCTATCTCGGCGACGGCGCGGATGCGATTGGCGGCTTGATCAAGTCGAGCAACAACTCGGTGTCAAGTCAGGTGATCAATGCGACTTATGAGGTGCTGAACAATCAGGTGATGCCGGTGACCATAAGCACCAGCGTGAGCGCCTCATCGTTCGATTGGATGAACCTGCTGGCAGGCGTCACGTCGATCGCGGCCGCTGGCCTGGGCCCACTGGATATTCCGGCTGTCGCCGCCGCTGTAGGCGTTACGAGTGGCGCGCTGTGGACGGGATCGGCAATGGCGCCATGGGCTACGAACGACCCCGCCACACCCCCGAACTACGAAAGCGCTTACGATACGACCCTGGGACAGCTGTCGGAATCCGCAACAACGTATTCCGAAAACCTTCAAGCTTCCTATGACACTTCACTCGACAACATTTACAGCGACTGGGGCAGGCTGTCGGCAACCTGGGCCAAAACCTCCAATTCTGCCAGCGGCTGGTACTTCGACAGCTATGTCACCGCCGACCGCGTGGGTGGAATTCTTCAGGGCGGTGTAAGTCGGTCTTTGTACTCTCAGCTGTTGTCGAAATTCTACAACCTGGATTCCTACACCCAACAACCGGTAACTACCCTCGATAAGATCGGCATGTTTTACGCCTACTTTAACAATTTCGACGGCGCCTACTTTACCCAGTGCAACGCTTCCTACTCGTCGTCGGTGCTGTCCAACACCAACCTGTATCGAATATTCCCTACGCCCGGAGGTGCCACCCTCACCGATATGTTTGTGCTGGGGGGATCGATTGCCTATCAGGGCACCAAGAGCGAGTCTGAGTCATTTCCTTCCGATTCACTGCAGGGCATATTGTTCGGCTCTGATGACGGGGATTTGAACATTTCGCCAGGTCTCGTATACGGGACCCATCTGTTGCCTTGGAGAACCGGCGGTCCGAGCATGGGTACGTACGGGGGCGTTAATCAATGCTACAAACCCGGGTGTAAAGACAATGTTCTGCCTGAACCCCAGGGCAGCACCTGTATCGCCCCGTAGCCAGATCTCTTCTGGCTTCGGCACTTAACTTCGGTGCTTAACCATGGCCCTCCGGCAAAACTTCCGGAGGGCCATTTTTTTCGGGTCACCGCCGCGAACTCGCACGGATGCGGTCTCGAATCTTTCCACGGCAAGTCCTCCACGACATTCCCGGTCCGTTTCCACGAAGAATCGCGGATGTGCGCCGGTCTTGCGCTCCCGCCCTGCGGAAGTCGTTTCTTTCCACTGCACCACATTGGCATCGCAGTTGCATATTCCCGAGTACGTTCGAGACCAAAGAGAAAGCAAAAAGGTGCGGAGCATCCATGTGGAAAGTTAGACGAGTGGAAGACGGAGACCGAATTGTTCTGAGCCTCAGCGGTCGCCTGGAGGGTGAACAGTTGAGCGAACTGGAAGAGGTGTTGGCAGCGGAAACAGCCATTCAGAGCCTGATCCTTGATTTGCAAGACGTAAGACTGGTGGATCAGGACGCCGTTCGTTTCCTCGCGCATTGCGAAGCTGGCGGAGCCAGTTTGCGGAATTGTCCTGCCTATATTCGGGGATGGATTGGCGCAGTCCAGGCGGTCAGAGAATCCATTCCAGACTGATTCTCCTCGCCGTCTTTCGCGAGATTTCGTGAATTCCCGAACCCTTAGAGAGTCAAAGATCTGACAAGTCCGGCAAAAACAGGAAGTTAGTTTTGGTCAGCGGGTTGCATTGCCGTAATATGTGCGACACAGGCAGCAAATAGGTCGCGGAGTGGAATCAGGAGGATGTTATGAAAAAGAAAAAAATGAACGTAACGCTGAGCCTGGCTGTTCTTGCTCTGCTGTCGGTGACTCTTGCTAAGACGGCGTCTGCGGACGAGCCGCCCGACAACGTGCAGGGCAACTGGACGATTTACTCCACCAGCCTCGAGAACGGCGAGACCGTCGTGAAACACGTCCAAATCGCACAATACGGCAACAGTCTCACTGGATATTTCGAGGGCCCTGACCAGTCGGGTCCGATTCAAGGAGAGGTGAATGGACATCACATTAGATTCAATACCGTAACCCGAACCGTCATTCACTTTCGAGGAGAGATCTTTGGCGATAGCATGTCGGGCGAGTTTGGAATTCACGGCAGGCATGCTCCTTGGCAGGCCGTGCGTCCGGCAACGGTTGTGGCGCCAGTTCCCCCAAGTACCGGGGCGGTCTATCAATCTCAGCCGGTACTAGCTCCTCCGGTGACACAGAACGCCTATCAAGCCCCGGCACCGGCTCCCGCGCCTCAACCTGCGGCGCAGCCGGCGACGGGTTACTCCCCGCAAGGCGGTTCTGCGCCAACCGCAGTGCCACTGTCATCGGATCAACTCAACTCTCTGGTGGCTCCCATCGCGCTCTACCCCGATGCGCTGGTGGCCCAGGTGCTTGCAGCGGCTGCGAATCCGAACCAGATCGCGTACGCAGATGACTGGCTGGCACAAAACAGAAACCTGGAGGGCGCGGCGCTCGCGCAGGCGGTAGACCAGCAATCCTGGGATCCCAGCGTCAAAGCTTTGACGCAGTTTCCTTCTGTGTTGGATAACCTGGCCCATAACCTGTCGTGGACATCGAGCCTCGGGCAGGCGTTCGCGAATCAGCAGGCGGATGTGATGGCCGCAGTGCAAACGATGCGCGCCAGGGCGCAAGCCGCAGGGACGCTGCAATCCAGTTCGCAGATCACGGTCACTCAGCCAGCGGCCAATACGATCGTGATTCAACCGGCGAAC